>Ga0209331_1000514_pt1 | contig 14000 bp, 13 predicted proteins | sample JacPinW_OM3H0_M3_FD_187971 | JGI IMG/M metagenome (GOLD analysis project Ga0209331, IMG submission 187971) | Forest soil microbial communities from Algoma, Ontario, Canada - Jack Pine, Ontario site 1_JW_OM3H0_M3 (SPAdes) (version 2) | ecosystem: Environmental > Terrestrial > Soil > Boreal... | reverse complement strand
GCCGTTCGCAAGATCTGGTCCTCGAACGAGCTGTTTGGCAGCCCGGCAACGGCTTTGACGACGTGGACGACGGTCAAATTCCAGCGCGAAAACCCGAAACTGTTTGCGGCCTTTGTTGCAGCCGTGCGCGATGCGATGGCGCTCATTACCAGTGATCCCCAACAGGTGACCGCGATTTATCTCAAAGCCGAAAAGACGAAGCTTGCGCCCGACCTGATCGCCGCGGCGCTCGCCGAGCGAAACAACCTTCGCTTCGCGCTGGCACCGGAACAGAGCAATGAAATCGCGGAATTTTTGGCCCGCACGGGAAGCATCAGGATCAAGCCCGGCAGCTGGAAGGATTTGTTCTTTTCTGACATTCACAACGAGAACGGCAGCTGAACAAATCTCCACTGCATTCTCGCAGGCGTGACCGTCCTTTCGAGGGCAGCATGGAGGTCGACGCGCTTATCGTCGGCGCGGGCGCGGCCGGCATGACGGCGGCGCTGGTGGCGGCGCTCGAGGGCCTCGATGTTCTGCTGTCCGAGAAATCGGGGCAAGTCGGCGGCAGCAGCGCCACCTCCGCCGGTACGATCTGGGTGCCGGGAACGCGAGCGTCACAGGCTGCTGGTTTCACCCACGGCATCGCTGAAGCTCGACAATATCTCGACGCGGTGATCGGAACGGCACCTGACGATCGGCGTGAGATTTATTTGCAGAGCGCGCCCGAAGTGATCGATTACCTCGAACGGCGCAGTGAAGTGAAATTCGCGCCGTATGCACGGCATCCGGATTATCTTGCCAATCGTCTCGGCGCGACGCTTGCTGGCCGGCCGCTCGCGCCGCTCCCGTTCGACGGCCGGCTGCTCGATGCTTATTTCGATCTGCTGCGGCCACCCATCGGCGAGTTCATGGCGCTCGGCGGAATGATGATCGGGCGCGATGATATTGAGCCGCTCGCGCGTCCGTTCGCATCGCCTGCCGCGCTGCGCGCGGCTGCGTCATTATTATGGCGGCATGCCCGCGATCGCCTGCGCTACCGCCGCGGCACGCGCCTTCTCATGGGGAATGCGCTCGCCGGGCGGCTCCTCTTCAGCCTCATGCAAAATCGCGTGCCGATCTGGTGCAACGCTCCTCTGGAAGAGCTCACACTATCTGGCGGCCGGGTCCGCGGTGGCGTGCTTTCGATAAACGGCAAACCCAGACAGGTCATGGCGCGCCGCGGCGTCGTGCTGGCAACAGGCGGGTTCGGCGGCAGCGTCGATCGCTTGAACGAATATGTCCGCCCGCCACTCGCGCATGTGGTGGCATTTCCCGGAGCCGATGGGGACGGGATGCGGCTTGCCCGCGCAGTGGGCGCGGCGGTCGAGGAAGATCACGCTTCGCCTGTGTTCTTTACTCCGGTCTCGGACACGCGCTGGCTAGCGGACGGCTGCGGAGCCTTTCCGCATCTCTCCCTTGATCGCGCAAAGCCCGGTGTCATCGCGGTCAACGCCGCCGGCCGGCGGTTCGTGGATGAAGCGCTCTCGTACCATGACTTCGTGCTCGGGATGTACCGCTCGCACGCAAGCGTGCCGACGATCCCGGCGTGGCTCGTTTGTGACAGGACCTGCATCACAAAATACGGTCTCGGCCGCGTGCCCCCCGGGCGGCGATCGCTGCGGCGCTTCGTTGCGAACGGCTACCTCGTCGAAGCGAATTCTCTTGCGGATCTTGGCCGCGCCATCAAAGTGGACGCAGCTGGTCTCCAGCGTACGGTCGAGCAGCATAACCGCTTCGCCCAGGCGGGCGAGGACGAAGAGTTCGGCAAGGGCTCAACCGATTTCGATCGTCACAACGGGGACCCGCAGCACACACCCAACCCGTGCCTGGGACCAATCGAAACTGCGCCTTTTTACGCCATGGCTGTCTATCCGAGCACGCTCGGCAGCAGCGTGGGGTTGCGCGCCGATGTTGACGGCCGCGTCTTGAACTTCGTGGGAGAACCAGTCGCGGGCCTGTTCGCCTGCGGCAACGACACGGCGTCCATCATGCGCGGCCACTATCCGGGTCCCGGCATCACGCTCGGTCCGGCGTTGGTGTTCGCCTATCGCGCGGCGATGGCGCTGCGCGATACGAAAGCATGAGCGCCGCCGGGCGGGCAAACAGTCTCACGGACCGGATTTGTCTTTGGGGTGCTGTCGATCGTCAGGTTGGCCGGCGAAAAGCACGGCTCAGCGCTGTGTCATGTAAGGTGGGGGCGCGCCGGTGAGAAAGTCCTCACGCACCGGCGCGAAGAAATCGATCGCCTCTGAATCTTCCGGAAAATAGCCTTCGTGCTCGACCCCGCCGGGGATCACCGCGACGTCGCCGGATTTCATTGTCCGCTTGTCGTTGCCAATACGAAAATCCATTGTGCCTTTGATCATCCACACAAACTGCTCATGCGGATGCTTATGAGCGGCGGCATGCGCGCCCGCCTTTATTCTCCAGTAAACCATTGTGCCTTGTTTGCCGGATACGACGCGGCGCCAGATTTTGTCAGTAATCTGCTCCTCCGGCACTGACGCTAGTTTGTCGAAGCCTGCGATGACCGGCATGTCGTTTTCCTCCGCGCAAAATGTCTGGCCTTTCCTCATCAAACTACATTGCTCAACGAGGCTACGAAAGGGGCCAAGTGAGCTTCTGGCACAAGTATGAGTGACGCCTCATCTGGGTTATGGTTGCTATGAGGGGCAAAGCGATACAACCACAGCACCGGGCGACTGCGTCAGCCTTGCACGCCAAAAACAATGTGCACGATGCGCTGCACTTCAGCGAACTGCTTCGCGTCCAAGTCGTAGGTCACTTCGACGTATTTGTGGTCCGTCCTGGCGATCTCGAAGGCAAGGCGTGTAGGTGTGAACTCGATGAGCTTCAGGCGGAAGTGGCCGGTGTAGGTATCGTGATCGTGGGTCTCGATGTAGCAGACACCGCCGTCGTCGTCCTCAAACTGACGCTGAACGATAAGATAGGGGTGATCGGGCCCCGATAGATCAAAGTCATCGCCACCGCGGGGCTCGCTATCGAACGAGACCTGGAAGTACTCGTCGCCGGACTCTCCGACAGATACGTGATTTGCGTGGACTCTCAATGGATGTAGCCTTGCTTCAGTGCGTATCATTCGACCCGATCTCGACTCCGATTGCCAAAGGGCCCGCATAAAGGCAACGGCTTCTAGCCGCTTCGCTGTCCCGGGATCCAATTGGTTCCGGCGAGCGGAACCTGTGCCATGGCGGCCGCCTCGACCGTGAGCGCGACGAGGTCCTCGGGTTCAAGATTGTGCACATGGGACTTGCCGCATGCGCGCGCGATGGTCTGCGCTTCGAGCGTGAGCACAGAGAGATAATTGGCGAGCTTGCGCCCCGCGATTATCGGATCGAGGCGTTGCGCGAGCACGCGGTCCTGAGTCGTGATACCGGCAGGATCGCGCCCTTCGTGCCAATCGTCGTAAGCTCCCGCGGTGGTGCCAAGCTTGCGGTATTCGTCCTCGAGGTGCGGGTCGTTATCGCCGAGCGCGATCAGGGCCGCCGTTCCGATCGACACCGCATCCGCCCCGAGCGCCAGACATTTCGCCACGTCGGCTCCGTTGCGGATGCCGCCCGATACAATGAGGCTTACTTTTCGATGCAGCCCCAGATCCTGGAGGGCCTGCACGGCCGGGCGGATCGCCGCCAGCGTGGGCAATCCCACATGCTCAATGAACACTTCCTGAGTGGCGGCGGTACCGCCTTGCATGCCGTCGAGCACGACCGCATCGGCCCCGGCTTTGACCGCAAGCGCTACGTCGTAGTAGGGCCGCGACGCACCGACTTTGACGTAAATGGGCTTCTCCCAATCGGTGATCTCGCGCAGCTCGTGGATCTTGATCTCCATGTCGTCGGGGCCGGTCCAATCGGGGTGTCGGCAGGCCGAGCGCTGGTCGATTCCTTCCGGCAGCGTGCGCATTTCCGCGACACGTTTTGAGATTTTGTGACCGAGCAGCATCCCGCCGCCGCCGGGCTTCGCCCCCTGACCCACGACAATCTCGATCGCGTCCGCCTGGCGCAGATCATGCAGATTCATGCCGTAGCGCGACGGCAGCACCTGATAAACGAGAATGCTGGAATGGGCGCGCTCCTCGGCCGTCATGCCGCCGTCGCCGGTCGTGGTCGAGGTGCCTGCTGCGCTCGCGCCGCGGCCGAGCGCCTCCTTGGCCTGCGCCGATAACGACCCGAAGCTCATGCCGGCGATCGTGATCGGGATTTTCAACGTGATCGGCTTGTTGGCAAAGCGCGTTCCGATGGTCACATCGGTTGCGCATTTCTCGCGATAGCCTTCCAGCGGATAACGGCTGATGGAAGCTCCCAGGAAGAGCAGATCATCGAGGTGCGGCAGCTTGCGCTTGGCGCCGAATCCTCTGATGTCATAGATCCCGGTGGCAGCCGCCCGGCGGATTTCCGAGATCGCATAATCATCGAAGGTCGCCGATTTGCGCGGCGTGGTGTGAATCCAGCGGTCCTCGGCGCTCATCAATACGATCCGATGTTGTCGATGTGAAAATGATAGAGCCGGCGCGCGGACCCGTAGCGCCGAAAGCCGCTTATATCGACGCCGCCGTTCACGCCTCCGGCCGCAAGCAGGCGGGAAAGCTCGGCCCGGTGCTGGTCCGCGAGCGGCTTCTCGATGCAATCGGCGCCGAGACTTTTCACGCTGCCCGCCACGTAGAGGTGCGCTTCGTAGATCGAATCGCCCAGCGCTTCGCCGGCATCGCCGAGCACGACGAGATTGCCTGCTTGCGCCATGAATGCCGAAAGGTGACCCACCGAGCCCTTCACGACAATGTCGATTCCCTTCATCGATATGCCGCAGCGCGCCGCTGCGTTGCCGTCGATGACCAGCAACCCGCCTTGGCCCGTCGCGCCGGCACTTTGCGACGCGTCGCCCTTCACGTGCACCTGCCCCGACATCATGTTCTCGGCAACGCCTGGTCCGGCATTGCCGTTGATGATTACCATCGCATCCTTGTTCATGCCCGCGCAGTAGTACCCGACATGGCCCTCGATCTCGACCAGAACAGGGGCGTCGAGCCCGACCGCGATCGCGTGCTGCCCGCGCGGGTTGAGCACGCGCCAATGGGTCTCATTCGTGTCGCGCTGCAACCGGTGCAGCATGCCGTTGAGCTCGCGCAACGACGTGGTGGCGAGATCAATGGTGGGCATTGAAGAATTTCCGCGCAGCCGCGCTCGGCGGGCGCGACGGGCCGGAGCAGGTCCGTCGCATGGTCTTGCTGTCCCGCAATTCACGCGTCGCCGGCATCAGTGGCGCTCACGGAAATAGACGGTGGCCGGCTCCGGCTCCCAAACCCGCGCCGCCGATATTGCCGGCAAGTCGACGAGGGCGCGATATTCCGTGCCGAAGGCCACCCATTTTTCCGTTTCGGCCATCACCGCCGGCTTGCAGGCAATGGGATCGCGCAGCACGCCGAAACCGGACTGCGTGCCGACAACAAAGGTGTAGAAACCGTCGAGCGCAGTGAGCGATGCCTGCAACGCCTGGTCGAGCGAAAGGCCCTCGCGCATTTTCCAGGTCATGTAGCCCGCGGCGACTTCCGAATCGTTTTCGGTCTGGAAAGTCAGGCCATGGCGGCGGAGCTCGCGGCGAACTGCGTTGTGATTCGAAAGCGACCCGTTGTGGACGAGGCATTGATCCGCCCCCGTCGTAAACGGATGCGCGCCATCGGTGGTCACCGCCGATTCGGTCGCCATGCGCGTATGTCCAATGGCATGAGTGCCGGCCATGCCCGGCAATCCGAAGCGCCGCGCAACCACGTCGGGCCGGCCGACCTCCTTGAAGATCTCCATGCGGCGCCCAGCCCCGACAATGGTGATCTCAGGCGCAAGGTCGCACAGCCTGCGACGAAGCGCCTGCTCGCGCGCCAGCGCAACCGTAATCACCATGTGAGTGTCGCGGATGACGTGCGGCAGAGGGCCGCTTGCGTTCTCCAGCTGTTTGACCAGTTGCTTGAAGTCGTAATGCGCTGGCGCCCGCAACGTCAGCTTCATGCTTGCTGGCGTTTCATCGCCGTAAACGGCAAAGCCTGCTGAATCAGGCCCGCGGTCGCAGAACGTGCCGAGCATGCCCGCGAGCAATGTACCAAGCTCGCGCTCCAGGCTCGCATGCTTGAGAAAAAGACCCACAATTCCGCACATGCTCTAACGTTGGCATTGCTTGAGAATGTGATCAAGCTACCGCGGAACTGTAGCCCGCGTTGAGCGAGAAGCGAAACGCGGGGAAGACCCGCCGCGCCGGGAGAATCCCGGATGTCGCCCGTCTGCGCTAAAGCTTCGACGGGCCATTTGTGCGAGGGCCGCCGAAGCCTCGGCGAAGGCGGCTGCGCTCCATCCGGGCTACAGGCTGGAGGGAACGCATGAGCAAACTAATCGAGCACGTACATTGGCCGGATGCCCCCGACATGTGGATGCCCTACGCACCCGCGATCAAGGTCAAGGGTGGCACGACCGTCTATCTCGCCGGCGTCACGGCTGCGCCCGTCTATCACCATCATCCTCATCGTCCCGAGGAATTCGATTCCATGCCGCGGGACATGGAGGGGCAGGCGCGCGCTGCGCTGGAAAATCTCAAGCGCGGGCTTGCGGCGGTGGGCGCAAGCTTCGCCGATGTGGTCACGGCAGACCGTTTCGTCACCGATCTGTCGGATCAGGACGCGCTCAATCGCGTGTGGGGCGAATATTTCCGCGACGCCAAACCTGCGACCACCACGGTGCAGGTGGTGCGACTTGCGACCGACCCGCGTTGCCTGATCGAGATCAATGCGGTGGCGGTGGTGGCGTAGAGCATGTTTCTCCGAGATCGAGCATCGGTCATTCCGCCGCTGTTCGCGCCGCGCCGCCATAGCGGCGCTCGATGTAATCGATCACCAATTGCTTGAAATCGGCGGCCACGGTCGGGCCGCGCAGCGTCACTGCCTTCTTGCCGTCAATGAAGACTGGGGCGGCGGGCTGCTCGCCCATCCCCGGCAGTGAGATGCCGATATCGGCGTGCTTGCTCTCTCCAGGCCCGTTGACGATGCAGCCCATCACCGCGACGTTGAGGGCTTCGACGCCGGGATAACGCCGCTTCCACTCGGGCATGGACGCGTGAATGAAGCTCTGGATGTCGCGGGCGAGCTCCTGAAACGTGGTCGAAGTCGTGCGGCCGCAACCCGGGCATGCCGCGACTAGCGGAACGAAGACGCGAAACCCCATGGTTTGCAGGAGCTCCTGCGCCACCTTGACCTCGAGAGTGCGGTCGCCACCGGGCTCGGGCGTGAGCGAGATGCGGATGGTGTCGCCGATCCCCTGCTGCAACAGGACGCCCATGGCCGCCGAGGAAGCGACGATGCCTTTTGATCCCATTCCCGCCTCGGTCAGCCCGAGGTGGAGCGCATAGTCCGAGCGCCTGGCGAGATCACCGTAGACCGCGATCAGGTCCTGCACCGCCGAAACCTTGGCCGAAAGGATGATGCGGTCGCGCGGCAGGCCGATCTCCTCGGCCCGCTCGGCCGAAAGCAGCGCCGACGCCACCATCGCCTCGCGGGTGACCGCCCGTGCATCCTTTGGTGCTGCCGAGCGCGCATTCTCGTCCATGAGGTGAGTGAGCAGCTCCTGGTCGAGCGAGCCCCAGTTCGCGCCGATACGCACCGGCTTGCCGTGCTTGATTGCGGTCTCGACAATCGCGCCGAACTGACGGTCCTTCTTTTCCTTGAAGCCTACATTGCCGGGATTGATGCGATATTTATCGAGCGCCTCGGCGCACGCCGGATGCTCCGCCAAAAGCTTGTGACCGATGTAATGAAAGTCACCCACAATGGGCACGTCCACGCCGCGGCGGCGCAGCCGTTCCTTGATATGCGCAACCGCTGCGGCCGCCTCGTCGCGATCAACCGTAATGCGCACGATTTCGGAGCCCGCGCGCGCAAGCTCCTCCACCTGCCGTGCGGTTGCTTCGACATCGGCCGTGTCGGTATTGGTCATGGATTGAACGACAATGGGCGCACCGCCGCCGACGGACACCCCCCCGACGTCGACAGCAACCGACCGGCGTCGTTCCTGCGGCCCGGCTTCGTTCATTTTGGCGCTCCCTGGCGCGAAAAAGTCATCGCGAAAATAAGGAACCGGCAGACGAAGTGCCAGACTGCGCCGCCGCAAGTCAATGACAGGTCAATGCGCAGCTCAACGCGCCTGGTTCACAAGACGCCAGGAAATAGCCGAGAACGGGAAAGCGGCCTTGCTACTCCGTCCGCTGTCGTCCGTCGTCGGTCTTGCGCATGCAATGAGCGCAGATCCCGGTCATCTCGATGACCGGAGACTTCGGCCGAAAGCCGGCGCGCTGGGCCGCCGCCGCGAGCGTCGCCGTGACTTCAGCTGAGGACGCCTCGCCGATCACGCCGCAATCTTCGCAGATCATGAAGACCACCGGATCTTCGGCATTATGGTTGTGCACGCAGGCGATGAACGCGTTGCGGCTCGCAATGCGGTGCACGAGCCCATTCTCTTGCAGAAACTCGAGCGCCCGATAGGTGGTAATCGGAGCGAGCCGCAGACCACTCGGCGACAATTGCTCGATGATGTCGTAGGCGCCAAGCGCCCTGTGGCTGTCGAGAAGTGCCGCAAGCACTTTGCGCCGGATGGCCGTGAGGCGCTGCCCGCGCTCGATGCAACGTGCCTCCGCAAGCGCCATGGCGTCATCCGAGCAGCGATTGTGATCGTGGCCGGGGGTAGGGAAAGCTGCCGAGCGGCTCCCCCGGCTCCCTGTGCTAGGGTGGGGCATCCCTCGACATTAGCGTATTTTTCTCACCCGCCCCAGCGCTGACGGGAACCTTTGCCGCGGCCAAAATTTCCCACTGATTTCGTTGGCGAATTTTGCATCATTCCGAAAAAACACTACTTTTAGTTGCGAGTATTGATAGTGGAACAATTTACGCGTTAATCGCAGGTCGTAGCCCGGATGAGCGAATCGAAGCGACATCCGGGGTTTTGCCCTCTCCGGATGTGAACCCGCATGTCGCCCGTCTCCGCTAAAGCTTCGACGGGCTAATTTGAGTGCGGCCGCCGAAGCCTTGGCGAAGGCGGCTACGCTCATGCGGGCTACTTTCATGGGGTCATCCACATGGGATTGCTGCAATGCCGCATTTTGTATTGCAATGCAGCATAAAAATCCCACATACCGTGCCGATTCTCCCGAAAATCGAAAGACCCGGATGCTCCCGCTTCTGCTCGTCAATCTTTCTCACCTGTTGCCCAGGAGGCGCCGACCGGCCCCGCCGCCAAGGCGGGCGCCGATCCGCACGAGCATCCGCAGGGGAAAGCGCGTCAATCTCGCGCTCCAGGGCGGCGGTGCCCATGGCGCGTTCACCTGGGGCGTGCTCGATCGATTGCTCGAGGACGGCAGGTTGCAGATCGACGGGATCTCCGGCGCATCGGCTGGCGCCGTCAACGCCGTCATGCTGGACGATGGTCTCATTCGCGGCGGACCGCAGGCAGCGCGAACGCGTCTTGCGGAGTTCTGGCGTGCGGTAAGCGTCGACGGCCATCTCCCGGAGCTGCAGCGCGCGGTGGTGGAGCGGCTGTTCCCGTTCGTTCCACGCGACGGATTATGGCTGAGCACCGTCTCGCGCTTCTTTTCGCCCTATGATCTCAACCCCCTCAACATCAATCCGCTCAAGGAGCTGATCGACCGCTTCGTTGATTTCGAGGCCATCCGCAACGAGAGCGATCGCGAGCTCTTCGTCTCGGCCACCAATGTGCATACCGGCGAGGTTCGCACCTTCAGGCGCCCGGAGATTACGGAGGAGGCCGTGATGGCGTCCGCCTGCCTGCCGCTTCTGTTCCGGGCGGTGGAGATCGACGGCGTTCCCTACTGGGATGGCGGCTACGGCAGCAATCCGGCGCTGGTACCGTTCCTGCGCGCGACCACGACCGAGGACGTGCTGATCGTTCAAATCAATCCGCGCGAGCGGCGTAAGATCCCGACCCGCACGCGCGAGATCGTCACGCGCGTTAACGAGATCAATTTCAACGCGTCGCTCCTCTCGGAGCTCCGCGCCGTCAATTTCGTCAATCGGCTGATCGACGAAGGCAAGCTGCGGCGCGGCACCGGGCGGGGCGAATTCCGCCGGCTGAGGCTCCATCGCATCGTCATGGACGAAACGACGCTCGGCGCAGCCGGTACGCTGAGCACCGGCTACGAGTCATTCGAGATGCTGCACAAGCTCGGCCAGCGTGCGGCGCGGCGGTTCCTCGACGCGCATTTCCATGATGTGGGCCGCAGCAGTACGATCGATGCTGGGGAGGAGGAAGTGAAGCCGGAGCTGGTGGAGTAGGCCTCGCAACGCGAGTCTTGACGGCTGCGGGGGTCCTCCCTCCGGGAGGGATGCGGCGGCTGCATTTGGCCGCATCGCCCATGATGCCAAGCGCAAGGTCATGCGCTACGCTTCGCCAATGAGCCCCACCGCCGCCCCGCTGCATAGCGCCGAAATCGGCCCGACCCGGCTTGATATCTGCGTGGCCGACATCACCACGCTTGACGTCGATGCGATCGTCAACGCAGCCAATCGCGCGCTGTTGGGCGGCGGAGGAGTGGACGGCGCGATCCATCGCGCCGCCGGACCCGATCTCAAACGCGAATGCGAAAAGCTCGGCGGCTGTGAGACCGGCTCCGCCAAGATCACGCGCGGGTACCGGCTCAAGGCCTCCCACGTCATTCATGCGGTCGGGCCGGTGTGGAGCGGGGGCCACAAGGGGGAGGATGAGCTCTTGGCATCCTGCTACAGCACGGCTCTCGAGCTCGCGGCGCAGCACAAGCTGCGCTCCATTGCCTTTCCCGCGATCTCCACGGGCATCTATCGTTTCCCGCCCGACCGCGCCGCGCGTGTTGCGGTCGGCACGGTGGCCGCTACGATCGGAAAAAAGCTCGCCCCGCTCGAGTGCGTCGTATTCTGCTGCTTCTCGCCGGATTGCGCCGAACATCATATCAACGCGCTCGATGCGCTCGGCCACAAGTGAAACTGGGCCAGTGCGAAAGCATCCGGCAATAATCATCATGCTTTTTGCAGCCTAAGCCGCTATGGAATGTCGATGGCCGAGGAGAAAGTTATTCTGGTCGATGAGAGCAATCGCGCGACGGGCTCGGCCGGGAAAACCATGGTCCACCGGCGCGGACTTCTACACCGCGCCTTCTCGATCTTCCTCCTCGATGATCGTGGACGCATTGTGCTGCAGCGGCGCAATCCCAACAAATACCACTCCGGCGGATTGTGGGCGAATTCCTGCTGCGGGCATCCCCGTCCGGGCGAACGAACCATGCCGGCGGCGCGCCGGCGGCTTGATGAGGAGCTTGGCACCGCGAGCGCATTGCGCTTCGGCTTCTTCGCCCGCTACCGGGCCGAGCTTGATCACGGCATGCACGAAAACGAGTTCGTCTATGTCTATTTCGGGCGCCTCAACGGCGCGCTTGCCCCCGATCCCTCCGAAATCGCCGATGTCGCGCTTCTTTCCCCCGACGAGATCGTCGGGCGCATCCAGCAAGAACCCACGGCATTTACTTTCTGGCTCAAGCACTATTTCTACACTCATGGCGCCGACATCGCGCGTCTTGCAGCGCAGGTGACAGCGTGAGCCCCATCCCGTTTCTTGCGGTCAAAGGCGGCCCGCATGAACGCGGCCTTGCCCATGGGCACCGCTTCGCAAGCGAGATCGCCGACAACATCGAGACCTATCTGCGCCGATTTGCAGCGTCCGGCCTCGATCGCGCCAGCGCTTTTGTGGAGGCCGAGCGGTGGCTTGGCGCCATTGCATCCGCCAATCCTGCCTATGCCGAGGAGATGCGCGGGATTGCGCAAGGCGCCGGGCAGCGCGAGGAGGGCATTGCGCTTCTCAATGCCCGCTATGAGCTTGCCTTTACGTTGTTCGGCAAAGAAGCCGTGCGTACGGCGCACGGGCGGGAGTTGGCTCCTGCCGACGGCTGCACGACCTTCGGCCTGTTGCCGCAGGTCAGTGCGGACGGACACGCCTGGCTGGGCCAGAACTGGGATTGGCTCGAAGGCGTGCACGGCCGCACTTTCGTGCTGCGGGTGGAACGCGCGGACAAGCCGGGCTTCGTCTGTCTCACGGAAGCCGGGATCGCCGGCGGCAAGATGGGCGTCAACGAATGCGGCATCGGCCTCGTCGAGAACGGGCTCGCTTCGAGCGCTGACGGGCGTCATCCCTATTGCAAGCCGTTCCACGTGCGCTGCCGCGAGGTGCTCGATGCGCAGACGTTGGACGAGGCGATGCTTGCGCCGTTCGAGGCGCCGCGCACCTGCTCGGCGAATTTCCTGCTCGGCGCGAGTGGCGGCGAAATCGTCGATATCGAGACCAGTCCCGATCACGCCAGCGGTCTCCATGCGCAGGACGGCATCCTCACCCATTCCAATCATTTCTTGAGCGAGGGACACGGCGAATCGCTGTTGGAGAAAATCGCTCCGAACACGCTTGCTCGCGTCGATCGCATGCGCGCTCTGCTTGCGAAGCATCGCGGCGCCGTGTCATTCGATCACATGCGCTCGGCCGCGACGGATCATTCCGGCGCGCCCTACGGCATTTGCCGCCATCCCGATCCCAAGCAGCCGGTCGCCCGGCGCACGATGACGGTCGGCGCCGTCCTCGTTGATCTCGACGCGCGCATCATGCACGTCGCCAACGGTCCCCCCTGCTGCAACGAATACGCTGCGTTCAGCGTCTAACCTTACGGCGCGTACTCATAAATCGAGCTTGATCGGTGCGGCTTGATCGGTGTCCGCTATGCCCCGATAGCGACCAAATTCCGCAGCGCAGCGAGATGACGCGATGGTCGGCGGCGTGTCGAGGGCGAGCGCTGCATGTGCAGCCGTCCTGCCGTTTGCAGCTTCATAACCCGCGACTGTTACCGCCGCACGATAGCAAACGGGAAATCCGGAATGGTTTCCGGCTTCGCCATCGTTGGATGTTGCTTCCCCCCGGTCAATTGCTTGACCCGATCGCTCACAAATGCGTCAAGCAACGAAGGTGTGATGCGGCCGGTGCCGAAGCTCGCGCGACCGTCCCCGATACCCTCAACCAGGGCCTTGGTGAACGCGCCGTTCTTGGCCTCGCTGAGCTCTATCGAATCCTGGTTGCCGGTCGAGGATGCGAACACGACCACGCCGTTCTCAGCGACCGTAAAATCGTTGATCAGTACGTCAATGTCCGCAGATCCGCGGCGCGCCTCCTTCATCACCTGGCCGGCGTGGCAAGTATCGAGAAACAGGATCGCCTTGCCCGCGAGGTTGCGCAAGGTGCGGCGCAAGTCGTCCTGCGGCACAGCTTTTGCCTTCAAGCGCACCTGAGTCGCGTCCGCCGGCAGGAACCAATAGGTCTGCTGGTCGTCTTTTACGCCGTGACCGGCAACGAAGATAATTCCGATATCGCGGTGGGTCACCTGCTGCTCAAGCCAGTCCAGCCCATCGCCTATGGCCTCGCGGGTGACCTCGCGATCCACCAGCCGTTTGACCTCCACCTTGCTGTACATTCCTCCTTCCTGCGCCTGCAGCGCCGCGGAAAAATCAACCGCATCCTTGGCGGCATACTCCAGCTTGAGATTGGCCGCCACATAGTCGCTGACCCCAATCACCAGCGCATAGAGTTTTGGCTTGAGCAAATCGTCCAAGCGCGGGCCGGCCCAATGGAGCTTGAGCCTCGCCGGTTCGCTCGCCTGCTCGCCCGACCACGCGATCAGCGCCACTTCGATGTCCTGCCGCGGAAGCCCACTCACCGAAAGCTTGTCGGTTCGGCGCGACGGTGCTGGACCCTGGCCTACGGCGAGCCCAATGGCTCGCAGCGGCCGCCCATCAATCAGAACTTCAATACGCTCAACCGGCCGTCCCGATGGAGCGCGCAGCTCATAGGCGATCTCCAGCGCGTCGCTCGAAAATGGATACGTTTGGCCATCAGCAAAATCGATCGCAC
>Ga0209331_1000513_pt1 | contig 14015 bp, 13 predicted proteins | sample JacPinW_OM3H0_M3_FD_187971 | JGI IMG/M metagenome (GOLD analysis project Ga0209331, IMG submission 187971) | Forest soil microbial communities from Algoma, Ontario, Canada - Jack Pine, Ontario site 1_JW_OM3H0_M3 (SPAdes) (version 2) | ecosystem: Environmental > Terrestrial > Soil > Boreal... | reverse complement strand
GGTCATGCGGAGGAGGCGGAGGCGGAGGCGGAGGCGGAGACGGAGCCGGAGGAGGAGCAGGAGACGGTGGCGACTGCTGCTGCGTGGGAGAGATTATAGGATTATTGTCAATAACTATTATAGGAGTGGTGTCGATAACTGGAGTGATCTGGATCGTGGTGGTGCCGGTGTTCGAAGGCGGGCTGATGACCAGCGTGATCTGGGTGGTGTTGGTGCCGGTATTCGTTGTTGTAATCGTCGACTGGTCGGTCGACTGCGGCGTAGATGCCACCGGGGCGGCCGAGCCGCCACCCCCCGCGCTCGCACCCCCTGCGGCCGTCGGTTGGGCGCCTTGCGTGCCCTGACCCTGCGTATTCTGGCCGTCCGTGTTCTGACCCTGGTGACCTTGATCCTGTTGCTGCTGCTGTGGCTGTTGCGGTTGTTGTTGCTGCTGCTGTTGGATCTGAATAGGATTATTGAGAACATTGTTGAGAACGGAGGGATAGGTCGCGATCAGAGTCTGCAGGATCGCGTTGACATTGGGATCAAGATTCTGCGCGGCCTGGAATGTGACCGCTGGAGGACCGTTAGGAGATGGGCTGATCACGGCGTTGTTGCCGAAGCTCACCGTGCCCAGGACGTCGCCGTTCTTGCTTCTCAGCTCGTAGCTGCTGGACTGATCGGTGACGCGGCCTTGGTGGTCGACGTCCTTATAGGCGTAGAACTGATACTTGCTCTGGCCGGCTTCAGCCGTGATGGAGAAGACCTGCTGCACGCCACCCACAGTGCCGCGAATGCCCATGGTCGCCACGGGCGTGTCGATGGTCAGCCCGCCGGATTTGGCAACCTGTCCGGCAACGAAGGCAAACGATCCTTGTATGAGCGAGAGCAAACCCGAATTGGATGTCGAGCTCGGATCATAGGCGAACTCGTTCATCACCATCCGCGTATTGGCGGCAAGGTTGAGCGCAGTGCCGTCGGCAAAGCCCACCTCCAGGGTTCCGCCGCGCGCGGTCTGGACGACATCGCCCTTGTAGATGAGGTCGCCGGCATTGACCGCGACCACGGTGCCATTGGCGTGCTGCACCGTTGCCGGACCGCTGACCTTCGCCACCCGGCCGATGACCGGGGGAGGAGCCGGCGCATCCGCCTGCGCGTACTGGCCGGGAGCCAAGGGGCCCGCCAGCATGTTGGCAAGATCGGCAGAAAGGACGGCGCCGTTGGGCGCGACCAGGTCAGCCAGCTTTTCGTGCCGGAAGTAATCGGCCAGCACCATGCGCCGGCCGTCCTCGGTCGTGAGGACCAGATCGGGCCCGGCGCGCTTGAAATCGGCGGTAAACAGAAGATCCGCGTCCGGAACGATGAGACGCGACACATCCGGCCCATCAGCGGCAACTACCGCTGTGGCTTGATGAGCCGCTAAGGAGGTGTCCATCGTCTCACTTTCTTCGCGAAATCGCAGTTAGCTCAGGAAGCCCGGGCAAAATTGATCGAAATCAATTCCCTCGCCCATGACGACCGTGATTCAATGCGCGTTGCCGATTTGGCAGGCAGCTCCCGTAAAGATTGTAATTTGAGGGATTACGTAACTGGTGATTGTCTATCCAAAAGTCCAGAGCGCGGTCGCGCGGAGCCGCCAGGCACCGCCTCCTGTGGAACACTTTAGAATGTCATCAAGAGCCGGCATATCGCCGGAATGTCATCGAACCGGCATATCGCCGGCTCTGTCTAATCGTCAGCATCCGATATGGAGGATGAGCTACCGGCAATCCGAAATGCGACTTTTCGCGATTTCCCGCTCCGTTGGTGATGTGCTATTTATTGCCTCGCTATCTCGCGCCTCGGCGAGGTTCCACCCAATCGATTAACTACCCCTGGTATGCTGTGCGCCGGAAATAAGCTGAAAGTTCCGCGGTGACAATATACCGTTAGTTATAGCCTGGTTGTGACGCATTCGGCTCGTTCGGCATGCCGCTACTGCATTCATTCGCCAAGCTTGCGCGCGGGGAGAACGTCACCCCCGCCCACATACTCGATTGTCCTGACGAGCGTCTGATCGCCCAAGGCCGCATCATTCTGTGCGCGGCATCTCTGCTCTCCTTTTACTTCGACCCCACGCTGCCGATTCGCTCGGGGACGGCGGCGCACGGCGTGCTCATCTCCTACACCGCGCTCGCAATCGCATTCGTCGCATTTCGCGTTTGGAGACTTCCCGGCTCGGCCGCCGGATATCTCATTCACGGCCTCGACATCGCATGTCTTGCGGCCTTGCTGGTGTTGACTGACGGCAGGACAAGTTCGTTCTTTGCATTCTTTACGCTTTTTATTCTCCTTGCCTCGACCGTTCGTTGGGAGTGGCAAGGCGTGGTCGCGACGACCGCGCTGCTCGCTGTGATATTCCTGGCGGCGAGCGTGATGCAGGTTGCCCATCCGAGCACTCCCGACGGGTACGGTTCGAGCAACACCGTTGTCCGCGGAATTTACCTGGTCCTGACGGGTGCCTTTTTAGCCTATTTGACTGCACAGCGGTCACGCCGGCGTGGCCAGATGGTAATGCTTGCCAATTGGCCAGCTCCTGATCCTGCGCAAATGAATGCTCTGAGCCTGGCAGATTACCTTGGACATACTGCACGTTCATTCGAAGTATCGCGCGTAATCGTCCTCTGGGAGGAAGAGGAGGAGCCGCACCTCAATATCGCGACCTGGGAAAACGGCAGCTACCGGCATACGCGCGAAATGGCCGAAGCATTTGGCAGTGTCATTACGTCGCAGAATTATGCCGACGCGACATTTTGGACCAATGACGGTGCGTCACGCTTTCTCCTCATGCCTGATGGTCCAATTCGCCTGGAAAGCCCGATCCTCGATGCTCGATTCACCCGCGCTTTTCAAATTCAAAGCGTCGGGACAGCACCATTCGTCGGAAACCTCTGCAAGGGCCGAGTCTACATCTTGGATACGCAGAGCTGGAGCAATTTCCAGTTGCTGATGGTTCAAGTCGTCGCATCGCGCATTGGAAATCAGCTCGACCGACAAATCATGCAATTGCAGGCCAAAGAAGCCGCGACTGTCAAGGAAAGGACCCGATTAACCCGCGACCTGCACGACGGCATTCTGCAAAGTCTAACGGCGGCCAATCTCCAGCTGAGCTTGTTATCCGAGGGTGACGGCAAGGAGACCCAGGCTCGAATAGACATGATCCAGAAATTGCTGACGGGGGAACAGGCTCGCATCAGGCGGTTCGTGCGTATGCTGCCACCATCCTTTCCGGGTAGAGACGTCGGTCTTGCCGAAGCGTTGCGGCCGACCCTAAATGAAACAGCCCGGCAGTGGGCCTGTCAGACTTCGCTGTCGGTGGAGCCGCAAGAGGCGACAGTCTCCGCCGCTTTGAGCGATCAACTCTCACTGATGCTCGCGGAAGCGGTTGCAAATGCCGCTCGGCACGGCAAGGCCTCGGCCGTGGACGTTCTCATAAAGAAAACGAACCCCGATCTCGTCGTCAACATCCGCGACAATGGTTGCGGTTTTGCCGGCCCAGCCTTCACCTACGATGACAAAGACCTTGCTTCTTTCGGGAAAGGTCCAGTTTCGATTGGCGAACGGGTTCGCGACCTCGGCGGATCGCTCGGTGTGGTCAGCTCCCCGGCAGGAGTCGAGTTGCAGATCCGCATTCCTCTCTGATGACGTCCTCAGGGCGCCGGAGTTCGATCGTTGTTGCCGATGATCACCCGGTCGTGCTCCACGGCGTGACCGGTATCCTCAAGCTGCACCCGGATCTGGAGGTCGTAGCCGCGTGCAGTGACGGCGTGGCCGCCGCGCAAGCGATCCGAAATTTCGCGCCGGATCTCGCCGTGCTCGACCTCGGAATGCCCGGCTTGAACGGGCTCGATGTGTTGTCCGGCATTGCTGCGAATGGATATGCGACGAAGGTCGTGTTTCTGACCGCAAGCGTCACCGACGACCAGATCGCGTCTGCTATCGCAGGGGGCGCCAAGGGTATCGTGCTCAAGGATGCAGCGCCCGACAGCCTGCTTCATTGCATCCGGGAGGTCATAGCCGGGCAGCAATGGTTCCCGGCCGATCTCGTGGCCGCGGCATTGGAGCGCGAAGCCGGACATCAGTTGGAAAGAGCTCGTTTCATCCACCAGCTGACGGCACGAGAGCAGCAGGTCGTGCTGCTGGTTTCCGATGCGATCTCAAACAAGGAAATCGCGCGGCGACTCGATCTGACGGAAGGCACCGTGAAGGTTCATCTTCACAATATTTATGAGAAGCTTGGGGTGTCGAACCGTACGGCTCTCACCGTGTTGGCGATCGCTCACCGGGATCAGCTGCGCCCATGAGGCGAATCGGAAAGGACTCGCCGCGCCGACAGTTCAATAAGACAGGAGCCACCGGGCCTGCATGGGGGAGCCAGCGCCGAAATGCGCGACGGCCTTCGTATCCGCAAGCGCATCCGGGCTGGGTGGGACCAAATGGCGGCTGCCGCGTTGGATAACGCGCGGGGGCGGATCGATCGCTTCGGCGCGACATCCGGGGCGGCAGCTCCCGGACTGCGCAAAAGCGCCGCAATCCGGGCTACAGGCGGGTTGCAAGCCGGCGCCACGGAGACCCCTGCGCGAGAAGCGGCACGGGAGAGAAGGAGCGGAACGAAAGAGCGGCGAGCGCGACCTTGATCCTCACGCCTCATCGCAACATCTGGCGGCTCGCGCGCGCCGAGCGGGCCGCCGTGCTCATCGATGCGGGGCGTTATTTCGGCGTGCTGCGCCAAGCCCTGATCAAGGCGCAATCGAGCGTGTTCTTCATCGGCTGGGATCTCGACAGCCGCACCCGGCTTGTCAGCGAGAGCGCGGCACCCACGGACGGATATCCGGAGACTTTCGTCGAGCTCCTCACCGCGCTGGTCAACGAACGGCCGGAGCTCAAGGTGCATCTCCTGGTCTGGGACTATTCGGTGCTCTATGCGCTCGAGCGCGAGCCATTTCCCACCGTCTCACTGCGCTGGCGCACGCCGCGGGGCATCCGCTTCTGCCTCGACGACGACCTTCCCGTCGGCGCGTCGCACCACCAGAAGATCGTGGTGGTGGACGATGCGGTCGCGTTCTGCGGTGGCCTCGACGTCACCGTCCGGCGCTGGGATACGCGCGAGCACCAGCCCGATGACCCCCCGCCGCGTCGACCCCGGCGGCTCCCCCTACCCGCCTTTCCACGACGTGCAGGCCATCGTCGATGGCGATGCGGCCGTCGCCTTGGCCGAACTCGCGCGGGAACGCTGGCTGCGCGCGGGATGCATCGAGGCACCGCCCTTGGCGCCCACGGGCGATCCGTGGCCGTCGCATATCGAGCCCGATTTCCGCGTAACCGAGATCGGCATCGCCCGCACCTTGCCCGCGAGCGACGAGATGGACGAGGTGCGCGAGATCGAGGCGCTGTTCCTGGACGGGATCGATCAGGCCACGCGCACGATCTATATCGAGAATCAGTTCATCACCGCACGCCGCATCGCCGAGCGCCTCGCCAGGCGGCTTGCCGAGCGGCCCGCGCTCGAAGCCTCATCATCGTGCCGCAGGCGCTCCACTCCTGCTGGAGTCCCAGGCGATTGGGAGCGGCCGCAGCCGTTTCATCGCCGCGCTACGAGCTGCCGGCGTGCGCGATCGCGTGGCCGTCCTCTCGCCGCACGTGAGCAACGGCGCAAAAGACATCGACGTGATGGTGCACTCCAAGCTGATGATCGTCGATGATGTCCTCCTGCATGTGGGCTCGGCCAATCTCAACAATCGCTCGATCGGGCTCGACACCGAATGCGATCTCGCCATCGAGGCGCGCACGCAAGGCGAGCGCAGCGCGATCGAGCGCCTGCGCAACCGCCTGCTCGGCCACCATTGCGGCGTTGCGGCGGATGCGGTTGCGGCCTCGCTCACGCAAACGGGTTCGCTCGTGCGGACAGCGCTTACGCTGCGAGCCGCAGGGCATTATCTTGCGCCGGTGACTGACGCCGCAGTGCCCGCACCCCCGCCGTCGAGGTTGGAAAGCCTGGCCGACCCGGACGGCCCGATCCCGCCGCCGCGCTTCCTGGAGACGATCGTCGGCGAGCGCCCGAAAGGCCGGCCGCTGCGTCGGCTGGCCAAGGTCATTGCTGCCGGCGCCGTGATCGTCGCGCTGATGCTCGCGTGGCGCTTCACGCCGCTCGCATCGCTGGCACGCCCGGACACGATGCGGCAGTGGCTTGCCGCGATTGCGCAGGCTCCGGCCGCGCCGTTGCTCGTGATCGCCGCCTTCGTCGGCGGCGGGCTCATGGTGTTTCCCGTGGTGGTGCTCATTGCCGCAACCGCGGCGGCGTTCGGACCCTGGCTCGGCTTTGCCTATGCGTTCGCCGGCGCGCTGGCGAGCGCGATCGTGACCTACGCCGTCGGGGCGGCGATCGGCCGCGAGGCTCTGGAGAGCGTCCTCGGCGCGCGGCTCGAGCGCGTGCGCCGCGCCGTGGTCGAGCGCGGGGTATTTGCCGTCGCGGCGATAAGGCTGGTTCCGATCGCGCCGTTCACGCTGGTCAACATGGCGGCGGGCGCGAGCAAGGTGCGTTTCGCGGATTATCTGATCGGCACCGCGATCGGCATGGCGCCGGGGATCACCACCATGTCGGCGCTCGGCTATCAGATCTGGAGCATCGTGACCAAGCCGACCCTGCTGAACGTAGCGATATTTCTCATAGCAGTAGCCGGCTGGCTCGCGGTGACGCTCGGCGCCCAGGCGCTGATCCTGCGCCGCCGGCGACGGCGCGTGCTCCGGGCGCAGCGCAGCATGGACGCAACCCAACCCATTCGTAGGGGCAAGGCATTGCGGGGCACCCTAAAAAACGCTTTACGTTTTTTAGGGGTCCCGACTCGCCCTCTTTCGGCGCACGCTGCTGCGGATGGAGGGCGACGCAATGCGTCGCCTCTACGGAAGCCGACCGTCGCGCCATCGCATTCGGACCCAGCATGATTGGGACCCCACGCAACCGGGGCAAGCCCCGGTTACGGCGGGAGGGGAGCCAGCCGCGGCGGCAAGCGCGCCGCATATACTAAGCATATATTAAGAAGTCACGCAGCCCCCATCGCGCGGGCCGCCGCAGGGACGGTGCGGGTGATGACGTGGAACATCCACGGCGGGCTCGGCACCGACCGCCGGTTCGATCTTGCCCGCGTGGTCGAGACCATCCTGCGGCATCACCCGGATGTGGTCGCGTTGCAGGAGGTGGATTCGCGCCGCACCGCTGCACCCGCGAGCTCCGCTTTCCGCGTGCTGCGCGAGGCGGTGGGCGGCCATGGGGTCGAGGCCAAATCCATCGTCGCGCCCGACGGCGAATACGGCCAGGTGGTGCTCAGCCGCTGGCCGCTCGGCGCGCCGCAGATCCACGACATCACTCACGCCGAGCGCGAGCCCCGCCGCGCCATCGAAGTGGAAGTCGCGGCGCCCGCCGGCAGCTTCAAGCTGATCGCCACGCATTTCGGCCTGAGCCTGAAGGAGCGGCGTGCCCAGGCGCGCGCGCTTGTCGCGATTGCACGGCGCCATCCCAGGACCACGGTGATGCTGGGGGATTTCAACGAATGGTTCTGGCCCGCCTCGCTGCGCGGCGCGCTCGGGCGCGAGCTCCCCGCGCGCACCCAGCATGCGACTTTCCCGTCATGGTATCCGCTTCGACCGCATCTTCTGCTGGCCGCCGGACGCGATGCGGGGAAGCTTCGTCGACCACTCCGCCCGCCGCGCCTCCGATCACCTGCCGGTGCTCGCGGACGTGGCGATCGGGTGAACCTCTCTTCGTCATTCCATAAGCCCAGGCGGTGCGGTGGATCGCAGGCCGTCGTAATCGCAGGGCGGATCGGGATGGGTTCCCGTCCATCGCGACCGCGCCGCCTGTGGTTATGGATTCCGGGCTCCGCTCGCTTACGCTCGCGGCCCCGGAATGACAGAAGGAGAGAGGGCACGACCCGGAATAACGGAAATGAGTCACAAGCTGCGGGCGATGAGCACCTTCATGATCTCGTTGGTGCCGGCATAGATGCGCATCACCCGCGCGTCGCGGTAGATGCGCGAGATCGGAAACTCCTCCATGTACCCGTAGCCGCCGAAGAGCTGCAGGCAGCGGTCCACGATCGTACCCAGGATGTCCGTGAGCCGGTACTTGGCCATGGAGGCGGTCACGGTATCGAGAGTGCCGTTAAGGTAGCGCTCGAGACAGTGGTCGTGAAACACCCGCGACATCGTCGCCTCCGACTTGCACTCCGCCAGCACGAACTGGGTGTTCTGAAAATCGATGATCTTCTTGCCGAAGGCCTGGCGCTGTTTGACGTAATCCACGGTGAGCGCGAGCGCGCGCTCCATCATGGCCTGGGCGTGCACCGCGACGATCAGGCGCTCCCGCGGCAGATCGTTCATCAGCTGCGCGAAGCCCTGGCCCTCCTCGCCACCGAGCAGATTCTCGGGAGGAAGCTTCACGTCGTCGAAGAACAGCTCGGATGTGTCGGCCGCATCCATGCCCAGCTTCTTGAGCTTGCGTCCGCGGCGGAAGCCCGGGGCGTCGTCGGTCTCCACCACGATGAGCGAGACGCCCTTGGCGCCGAGGCTCGCATCGGTCTTGGCGACCACGATGACGAGGTTCGCATGCTGGCCGTTGGTGATGAAGGTCTTCGAGCCGTTGAGCACGTAGCCGTTGCCGGACTTCTTCGCGGTGGTGCGCACGCCCTGGAGGTCCGAGCCGGTGCCGGGCTCGCTCATGGCGATGGCGCCGACGAGCTCGCCGGTGACGAGCCGCGGCAGCCAGCGCCGCTTCTGCTCCTCGGTGCCGTAATGCAAAATGTACGGCGCCACGATGCCGGAATGGAGCGGCGCGCCGAAGGCATCGAAGCCCGCGAGGCTGAGCTCGCGGCTGATCACCGCCTCATGCGCGAAGCTGCCCCCTGCTCCGCCATACTGCTCGGGGATGGCGGGGCAGAGGAGCCCCGCCGCGCCCGCGTTGGTCCAGACCTCGCGGCCGTACATGCCGACCGCGTTCCATGCCTCGAGCTGCGGCACATATTCGGCGGCGATGAAGCGGCGCGCCTGCTCCTCCAGGAGCACGATGTCCTCCGTCATCCAAGCGGGGCGCGGGAGGTTGAGAATGCTCATCTGCTTTTCTCGAATACGGCCAGCATCGGGCCAAGCGGCACGATGTTGCCATGCCCGTTGCGCGACGGCACGTAGAGCGTGGCGGCGCTGCCGCCGTCAAGAAACAGGGCGTTGGGGCAATTGAGCCCGTCACGGAAGAGGCGCGCAAAGGCCTCGAAAGACACCTCTCCTTCGGAGATTGCGAACAGGACCCTGCCATCCGCGCGCACGCCCACGCCGTCGCGCGCCTTGAGCGACGTGCTGCGCCGGTTGAAACGCGGATGCAGGCGCCCATTAATCACCAGCATCGGCCCGGATTGCGTCGCCAGCTGCGGCCGCGGTTTCTGCTGAAGAAATTGCCGTGTCTCTGCGACTGCCGCTGCATCGGCGGATAGGTAGAAGACCCCGTTCGGCTTCATGTGAAAATTGCCATGGGCCGAGCGGGTGTTGAGATGCGTGAGCTCCCGCCCCTGCTCCAGATAAAGCCCCACCGGCTTGAGGGCGGGATCGAACATGCCGGCATTGGCAGCGAACAACAGCCTGCCCCCCTCGCCTTCCAGTACGCGCGGCAGCGAGGAGAGATACACATAGGGCGTCCCGTCCGGCCGCTTCCAGTAGAGCCTGAGCGTGGCCTTGCGCAGATCGACCTCGCAGACGGTATACGCGTTGCGCTCATATTGCATGGAGCGGCACGGCTCTGTGTCGGCCAGCGCGCTGGCGTTCAGGGCAGCAACGCTCGTTGCTGCCGCGAGGAAGAAAAACATGGCTCTCGCGTTGGGCATGTCGCACCTGCGTGGAACGAACTCGGCGGCGTAGGGCGGATTAGCGCAGCCGTACCGGCGCGAGCCAGTGCCGCGCAGCGTAACCCGCCCTACACGCTATTTAACGCGGACTTGGAGGTCAGGCGAACACGGCCGCGTTTGGCGGTCACGTTGCTGCGGCACCCCACAGCGCAACATGGGGTTGGTCGGGCGGTGATCCGGGTGCTGCCGTCGCTTGCGGCGGCGAAGCCGGCGCAATGTAGCATGCGCTCCCTTGCCGCGTGATCAACTTTGACAAAGTGGTTTTCAGGGCTTTCAGGCCGACAGCACGAATATGTCCGCCTCGTTGCGAACGGGGAAACGATCCTCGTGACCGATCGCGATCGGGTGGTGGCGGAGCTCACGCCGCCCCGCGCCAGCCGAAGCGAGGTGCTGGCCGATGCGATGCTGGCCGAGGTGGTGCGCCGCGGATGGGTTGTGCCGCCTGTGCTGACCAGTGGGACGCCGCCGCGCAAGCCCATCACGACCCTTCGCGCGCTCATGAAGGACTCGCAGCACGATCGCGACGATCGATGATCCGCTGCGCACTCTGGATGCGCTCCACCTCGCGTCGATCGAGTTTCTCCGCGGGCATGGTCAGACCGTCGAGTTGGCCACTTACGATGAGCGAATGCTTGCCGCAGCGCGCGCGCTGCGCATTCCCCTGTTTGCGCCGTAGGAGGTCAGCTCTGCCCTTTCTGACAGAAGGGTGACCCCTGTGTCGGGGCTGGACAACTTGTGAATCGGCGCGCTCGGAGGTCGAACCCGCTACAGGAAATGTTCGGGCTCATGCTGACGCCGGACACGCGGTACCAGAAAATCTTCATGATCGTGGGCCGGGAAGCGATCCGGCAAAGGTACGATCGCGCGCATATAGGGCGAGGGCTCTCCGCTCGCATGCCGAACAGGTCCCTAATTTTCTCGCAGAGGGAGGGTTAAGTCAACGTGAATTCATGCATGGAAGAACTCGCATTCACCGCTTCATAGAAACGTAAACCGCACGAATAAAGGCTCTTTTCATCTTGTTGTTTAAGTCCGTTTTAGATCCTGTTCTGTAGGGTACATTTTTGCGAGACAGGGGCCTCGCGTTTTTTGCGAGGACAGGGTCTCACAATCAGACAATAACAAAGGAAGGCGTCATGTTGCAAAACGTTGAAAAAACGACCGATCATGTCTCTCAGGAGCAGCGCGTTGTACAGATACAGCCGCTGTATCTCAACACCGTAACATTAGTTGAACGCCTGCATCGCCGGCTGCTCGACGTCATCAAAGATGAATTTGATCGCCGGAGCCGAGCCGACATAAATTCTATTCAAGCATTCCTCCTCTACAACATTGGTGACCAAGAGATTACGGCCGGAGAGCTGCGCACGCGCGGGTATTATCTGGGCTCGAACGTTTCCTATAATCTCAAGAAGCTGGTTGACTTAGGATATCTCGTCTCTCAGCGTTCGCGTGTCGATCGCCGTTCAGTTCATATTAAGCTGACCGAGAACGGTCGTGAGGTACGCGACATCGTGGCTGCGCTCTATCATAAGCACATAAATACGGTGGAACAGGTCGGTGGTATTTGTTGTGGGGAGTTTGTCACGTTGAATAAATCGCTACACCGCCTCGAACGCTTCTGGACCGACCAAATCTTGTATCGCCTGTAAAACACTCTCTTTGCAAATAGGTTAAACGAAGCTCGACCACTCTCCACAAAGGTTTGTTGGTTCGCATGAAGCGGTCGAGAAAAGCGGCGCGATCTTCGTCGTGCCGGAGAGTCGGCTCGTAGAGTAGGCGCGGGCACCAGTTGCAGTTCGGATCGTCTTCATGAACCGCAGCTTGTCTTGCGTCGACAGGTGATGGATCGACAGGGCTGCGCCAGGCCGCATCGCCATGCTCGGGCCTGCGCAGCATGGCCTCCACGAAATCGCGGTGGTCGAGATCGACCTCGAAGGGTACCTCGGCGAGATTGGCGGCAGCGAGCTCAAGGGCTGCTTGCGACAGATCGATGCCTGATAGTGGCGAACTTGCGTTCCGCGCAGCGCACTCTTCATCGTACTCGCATCGCCGCCGGCAATGTCGAGAAAGCAGAAGGGCGACGTGAAAGTGTCGTTGAGAGTTTCTCGAAGGATTCCACCTACCTTGCGGTGGGCCAGGCAATCGCTTTCGACCAGCTTGCGGTACGTGGCCCACTGCTCCTGGAACTGGGCAAGCGCCGCCGCGTCGACTACTGCACCGCCCGGTTGGAATTGATGGATGTGAACGCTTACCAACTTCGCTGCCTCGTTCTACAACACTGACCCATACTCAATTCAAAGCTTCTGCGCTACTTCAGCTCGATCGAGAGCAATGAAAACCACGAGCTCTTTCGCCAAGTCGGTGAAAATCGCAAGCTTCGAGGTGTCCAGCGGCTCGCTCAGCAACTGCAGCAGGAAAGTGTCCTCGCCATCGGCAAAGGCCGGTCCGATCCCACAGAAGAAGAATCCAAGAGCGCGCGCGGATTCAGCAAGGAGAGGAAGGCGGGGATCACCGAGCGGTAGAGAGAGCTGGACAGAGCTGGCGCCAAGCGCCCGCACGTCTCGCGCTGCCTGGGCAAGCTCGATGGCGCCATCCGGTCCGATCTGCTTGAAACAGATCATGCCGTAGCCGCGATCGCTCACCTTGATTCGGGTGCGCGACTCCGGGGTGCCACTCTGAACCGGCGCAGCAAGCGACACAGTCGCCTCCAGGCTCGCGTATAGCTTGAGCAGGATCTCCCGATAGCGTGGCGGCGCGTGGATTGTGCGCGGGGCCGGAGGCCGCACGAAACAAAACGTGCGGAGGTAACTCTGCCGTTGTCCTGCGGTGGGGCAGGCAACCCCCTTGGGCCGGAAGCTTTCGGGATTGGCACCGAGCAGCACGGCACAGACCGGCATACCTGCGCGCGCATCGTTCCGCTGCGAGAATGTGTGGATCGTCAGCGGCTCCGCGTAGATGCCATCAAGGTCGTGCTTGGGCGCTTCCTCCGACAGGCGTGCGGTCATCCGCTCGAGCAGGCCGTGCCCGCGGTGGGCGGAGAGGACGACGGCCTCGCCGCGTTCTGCGACCCGCGCGCCAGGTTGGCGCTCGAGCGCGACGTGGCCGATCACCTGGCCGTCGCCATCTCGCGCTACGGCTGGAATGAGCTCACCGCGCTCGACCTTGTTCCAGTAGCGACGGGTCGAGAACACCTCTGGGTGCACGTAATGATGTCCATAGACTTCGAGAAAGCAGCGCGCGATCGCCGCCGCATCGCTTTTTTGCGGCAGGTCGATGACGTAATCTGCCTTCACCTGCGGGACCGCCGGCGCAGACACCCACTCGTCCATGCCAACCAAAGAAGGCAGCGGCGGGAGAGTTACGCTGCGGTGAATGCAAAGTTCCCATCCATCAATGCCGTGTTGATGGCAGGAAATACCTGCGTCGCGTCGTATCCTGCCGGCGAGCGATGACACGACGCTTGAAAACCGAGAATAGCCGTGCAGCAAAATCCGGAGTCGCACCTCTTCATGTCTGGAAAGCATTGCTACTCGAACACGTTCGCGGGCAGAGCCGAGGGCGCACAGAGTCTGCCAGACCTGGGCGGTGTCGTCGGCGATCAAGCTCGCAATCGATACAGGCAAACCTTCCGCGAGCGATGCCTCGCGCGCAAAGGCTCGCACGAGCTCGCTGAGGCTCCCATCGAGCACGAGGTGAAGTTCGCATGCTTGAACAAAAGAGGATGCAATCATCGGTCAGGCAATCGCAAGAGACTCCGAGCAGGTTCTTGGAGGGCTGGCACGAGCGGTATGCTTTAAGCGCGTGAAGTCCGGGCCACAACATTCCACACTGCCCGCATTGGCGCTGGCTCAGGTCATGCCCTAACTATAGTGCCCCAAGCTGGTCAACTGGAGGGGGCGAGCGATGCGCATCTACGCGGGCGAAAGGGAAATGAGGCGTAACAAGTCCCCACACTGAATCACAGTTCCGTCGCCGCCCTTGTTCCGCAGCTCAATTCGGTTGCCGGATCGGGGGAAATCAGGCACGCATAAATTGCGGGCAGCTGGCAAGGCTGCAGACTGACAATGCAGCGCTGTGTGGGGTTTTACACAGGATTCGCGGTGGGTG
>Ga0209331_1000512_pt1 | contig 14028 bp, 14 predicted proteins | sample JacPinW_OM3H0_M3_FD_187971 | JGI IMG/M metagenome (GOLD analysis project Ga0209331, IMG submission 187971) | Forest soil microbial communities from Algoma, Ontario, Canada - Jack Pine, Ontario site 1_JW_OM3H0_M3 (SPAdes) (version 2) | ecosystem: Environmental > Terrestrial > Soil > Boreal... | reverse complement strand
GGGCGGTCTTCCCGCATATCGCCCGTCTTCGCTAAAGCTTCGACGGGCTAATGTGAGTGAGGCCGCCGAAGCCTTGGCGAAGGCGGCTTCGCTCATGCGGGCTACCTCTGCTGCGCTTCGACCATGCAACAAACTCTTCATCCCGGCGCCGGAATTCGGACACCCGACGCCCCAAGAGGAGCCACGGACGCATGACAATTTCCTCCCCAACTCGTTCCTGACGCATGGAGGACAGGCATGCGCGCTTTTCTATCTGCTGCCGTCTGCGCTTGTGGCTTGCTGACAGCCTCGCTCGTCGCCAGTGCTGCTGCGCAGACGCTCGACGCCAACCGTATCAGCGGACCGCTCGTGCATGAAAATCTCGCTGTGTATTTCATTCACGGCAGCTCGGCGCCCGGGAAGGTGCCGCTGACGTTGGAGGAAGCCATGGCAAACGGCGCCGTAAAAGTCCGTGAAACCAGCAATGTCAATCAGCTCGAAATCGAGAATCTCGGCGACCACGAGGTGTTCGTGCAGTCCGGCGACATTGTGAAAGGCGGAAAACAGGATCGCACGTTGATGGTCAGCCTTTTGCTGCCGCCCCATTCGGGCAGCATCCCCATCGCCTCATTTTGCGTGGAGGAAGGGCGCTGGACGGCGCGCGGCCGTGAAGATGCGAGGAATTTCTCCGCCGCGTCCGCTTCCGTTCCCTCGCGTGAACTCAAGCTCGCGATGAAAGCACCCGCGCCCGCAGCGCCAACACCGCAAGCGCTCAGCGCCGATCCGTCACGGCGCCCGGCGTCCGGGAGCTCCAATCCTTTCGCGGAAACCGGAGCGAGGCAGATGCGGGTCTGGCAAAGCGTGCGGGCGACTCAGAACAACTTGAGCGATAATTTAGCTGCTCAGGTGAGATCGATGCAGTCCGCCTCGAGTCTTCAGCTTGCGCTCGAAAGCGAAAAACTCCTGGATGCGCAGAAGGGCTATATGAACGCACTCCTGCCGGCCGGCGAGCGGGACGACGATATCGTTGGCTTTGTCTTTGCGGTGAACGGCGAGATCAACAGCGCCGACGTTTATCCTTCGAACGGCTTGTTTCGAAAGATGTGGCCCAAGCTTCTGAAAGCGAGCGCCATTGAGGCGATCGGTCATCGCACTGCGCCCGCCGTTGCTCCGCCGTCGGCAGAGGCAGCGGGAATCTTCCTGCGGGCAGCCGAAGCCGGCAACTCGAGTGAACAGACGCTTCCCGCCGGCGTTCGCCTGGAGACGCGCGAGGGCGAGAAGGCCTATCTGTTCGAAACTGCACGGCTTGCGTCCCCGAGCGCGCCCGGCACTTGGGTACACCGCAATTACTTGGCGAAATGAGAGCTACACATTGCGGGCGCAGCGTGAAGCCATGTTTCACGCTGCGCTGCGGACCGCAGCCGGCTGCCCCCTTGATCAGGCTCCAAACTGCCCGGACCAAGCAGTTTGTGCTGCCTTCAAGTACTGCTGCCGTAGTGCCGGCTCGATCTCCGCCGTCTGCCGGAACTGTTCCCTGAGACGGTCTTCCATCTCCTCTCTGAGTGCCCGCGCCCGTGCATAGAGATGCTGCTCGTCAACTGTGAGAAGCTTTCGCTGCCGCAGCACCCAGTGCCCGTCGATCATGACGTCGGTGACGGAGATGCCATTCTCGCAATACACGAGCTGATTGATGACGTTATTGAGAGGAACGAAGTGATAGGAGTCGGTCGTTAGCAGTACGAGATCAGCTAGTCGACCAGTCTCGATGACCCCGGCATCGCCGCCCAGCCCGAGAGCGTGCGCGCTGCCGGAAGTCGCGGCCCGTAGAATGTCTTTTGGCGCGGGCCATTGCGTATAATCTCGATCCGGCCGGTTGTGCCAGAGGCCGGCGATCCGCAAAGCCTCGAACATATTCTGGGTATCGTTGCTTCCGGAGCCGTCCGTCGCGAGCGCAAGCCGCACGCCCTGCTTGAGCATTTCACCGAAACGCATGCGTCCGCTTCCAAGCTTGCCGTTGCTGGCCGGATTGTGGACAACAATCGTGCCGCGAGCGGCGATGCGCTCTATGTCCTCGTCGGCGACCCAAACCCCGTGCGCCATGGAAAGGCGATCCGTCAAAACACCGATCTTGTCGAGGTGGCAGACCGGACTCACGCCGAACAGAAGCTTGCCCTGGAGAAATTGACCCTTCGTTTCGCAAACGTGCATGTGGACCATGGTATCGAGCTCGACCGCCGTCGCCTGGCAACGTCTGAGCTGCTCCTGCGTGCAGCGGTGGGGCGCCGAGGGACCGACGATCGGCAATACCAGATGCGTGCGGCTGCGAGTCGTTTGCGCAAACTTGATAAAATCTTCCAGGGACTGCGTGCTTTCGAGCCGCGAGATGCGCTCGACCTCCGCGCGCGCAGCAGCGGACAGGTTTTTCGTGTCAAGGCCGACAGTCGCCTCATATTTCCGATCCGACAGGGTCAGCGCCAACCCGCCTCTCATTCCGGCATCGGCCATTGCTGCAACGGCGTTCAAAGCCCCCATGTGAGCTTGCGGTGACCCCGTGTAGAAGTGATCCATCACGCTGGTGCAACCGGTGCGGATCATCTCGACAATGCCAAGCTGCGCGCTGACGTAGATCGCCTCGTCCGAATATTCGCGCCAGGCGGCTCGAATGTATTGCCGCCAGATCTCGAGCGGCAGGCGCGACCAGGTCCCTTTGAGAAGATTTGACGGTGAGTGCGAATGACCATTCACCAGGCCGGGCATCAGGATGCTGGAGCTTGCGAGGATGCACTCGTCGAAATCTCCGTTTGGCCCAGGTCCGGGCGCGGCTTCCACAATTCGGCTGTCCCGAATAATGACGTAGCCGGGCTGCCACACGTCCATGCGGCCATTCGCGGTGACCACAGTGCCGGCAGCGATCTTTGTTGTCATGGAGTTGCCTCTCGACGACACCGGGCGCCCTTCTATTGACTTAGGTCGCGCTCTGTTTCCTTCCAAGGAGCGATGTGCTCTTGCAGGGCGATCACCAAAGCGGTGAGGCCATAGCCAAGGACCACCAAAACGAAAATAGGAACGAACATTTCTGCCGTCCGGAAGTTGCTCGCATATCGAAGCAATAATCCGCCGAGCCCTGTTTGCGCTGTAAAGAACTCGCCAACCACCAAGCCGACAATCCCCCGGCCTACCGAGAGCCGCAGGCCGGCCATGACGAAAGGTACGATCGCCGGCGCGAGAACATGGCGGGCAATCTGGAATTCCGATGCCTGCATCGAGCTGGCGGGCTCCAGCAACTCGTGACCGACCGTGGTCACACCGGCATAGGTATTCTTTATGACCGGAAAGATCGCCAGAAGTACAACGATCGCGATCTTGGGGGCGACGTAAAGTCCAAGCCAAAGTGACAGTACCGGCAGAAACGCCACAGTCGGCGTCGCGTAGAGGCCGTTGATGTAGGGCGACAGCGCCCAATTGAGTCGAACATAACGCCCCATGATTAATCCTAGGGGAACCCCAAGCACCACCGAAATGGCCAGGCCAGCAAGCAATACCGAAAGCGAGCTCCAAGTTACTCTGAGAAGTGTCCCATCTCCGCACAGACGCCAGAATGCCGCAACGGTTTCGTGAAACGGCGAGAGGAAAATCCGCGGCGTGAGCATCCCGCAGATCTCCCATACTAATAAAAGCGAGACGATTGACCCCACACGGATTGCAAGGTCTCGGCGCTTCGCGGCGCGCCGAATAGCTGCCTCGCGGACCGTCGCGGCAGTCAAGGACCCCGCCATATCAAGCCCTGTATCGCTGCAGCGCTCTGCGCTCGAGATAGGTCAATAGGCCGTCAATCGCGATACCCATCGTGGCAAGGATAATCGCGGGAGCAAACATTTTCGCCATCTGATACGTACTCGATGCGGCATGCAGGATACCGCCCAATCCCGACAGCGAGACAAAGAACTCCGCAACGATCACTGTCGTCAATGCACGGCCGAGGCCAAGCTTCAACCCCGCCGTCACGTATGGAAAAGTTGCCGGCAAGATGACTTTCCACAGTAGCTGTCCTTCACTCGCGTTCATCGACCGCGCAGGTTCGGTCAACTGAGCGCTGACGTCGCGTATTCCGGCTGTCACGTTGACGGAGACGGGAAAGATCGCAGCCAGCATGACGATGACAATCTTGAGAGTGTCGCCCACGCCGAGCCAAAGCAGCAACACCGGGATCAACGCAATACGAGGCATGTTGTAGAAGATGGTCACGTAGGGGTCGAGAATTTGCAGAGCGAGATTGCCGCGGCCCATCAGAACACCGAGCACTACGCCAAGCACGGACGCGATGACAAAGCCGGGCACCAGAACGGCCAGCGTTTCAATAAGTCCGTTAAGAAGGCTGTGGCTGGGATCGACGATTTGCTGGTAGAACACAACGAGCACCTCTGAAACCGGCGCGAAGAACATTGGATTGGTAAGATGGCCTGCGAATTCCCACAGCAATAGGAAGCCGGCGAGTGTCGCGGCCACAATCAAAAGGCGTTCGATCCTGGATCTGTGGATGCGGGCGCGGACGGCGCGCAAGACCGTGTCTTCGGCCGGCGTCATGGCAACGCACCAGGCTCCGTCGCTTCGCGGATACCCTGCTTCAGAAGCTCCCAGGCGTGGGATCGGATCTCGCCGAATCGCGGTAGCGTGCGGACGCTGCTGATGCGCGGCCGGGGTAGATCGACGTTGATATCCTCGATGATACGGCCAGGCCGAGCCGCCATGACTACGACCCGGTTTGCCATATAGACCGCCTCGTCAATGCTATGGGTGACAAAGAGTACCGTTTTGCGGGTTTCACGCCACAGTTCAAGCAACTGCTCTTGCAGCAGCTCCCGTGTCTGCTCGTCCACCGAGCTGAAGGGTTCGTCCATCAAAATGATTTCAGGATTGAGCGACAATGCGCGCGCAAACCCGACGCGCTGGCGCATCCCCCCGCTGAGCTCATGCGGGAAGTGATTTTCAAAGCCTTGAAGACCAACCTGTGCAATGTTCGAAAGGGCAATCTCGCGCCGCTGCCGGTGCGGCATCCCCTTGAGCTCCAGCCCGAATTCGACGTTGCGCAACACCGAGCGCCACGGATAAAGGCCGAAGTACTGAAAAACCATTGCGCGGTCAGGGCCCGGTCCATCCACGACCCGCCCGTCAACCAGGACCCGGCCCTGATCGGGTTTGATCAACCCGTCGACAATGCGAAGCAGCGTCGACTTGCCGCATCCGCTTGGACCGATCACCGACACGAAGTCGCCCGCCGCGACGGAAAGGCTTACACCGTTGAGAGCAGTGATGCCGACCACGTCGTTCTTCACCGGTTTGAAGAACGTCTTGTGGATGTTGTCGACTGACAGTTTTGGCGCTGTCATCGCATCGGTTGCCGCAGATTGCACATGCTACGGTACAAGACAATGTCGCGGCATGGGAACTCAGGGAGAGGACCAAACTATAGCCGTGGCTCGATCGAGGCCAACGGCCCTGGCGCCTGGTCTAGAGGATTAGCAGCTGCGTTACCGTCGCCTCATCGTCTAAGCAGGTCCCGCAAAAAGTTGCCGCCCTTGTTGGTTGTAACGTCATACCAGCCGTTGTTGCCAAGGTACTGATCGACGAAACGCGTATCGACCAGCTTCTCAATGGGCATCATCGCATCGAGCGTCTTCTCTTCGACCATCGACTTCATATTGGAGACGTAGATCTCGGGATAAAGGCCGCCATTCGGATCCATGGCCAAGGGGTTCGACTTTGGACCAAAATAGAAATCGTAAAGCTGCTCGTACTGTTCATCGGTATATCCGCTTGGGTCGACTTGGCGCGCGATCTTGATGTACGCCTTCTTGCCTTCGGGCGTTCGCGCAGAACGAGCTGCATTGAGCATCGCGTTGACGAAGCCTTGCACGACGTCAGGGCGGTCGTTGATCATCTTTGTCGTTACGACACAGATTTCCAACGGCAATGGGGGCACGCTGTCGGACAGGGTGGCCAGCACGTGGATGCCCTTCTGCTGCTGGACCCGGATCCACTCGCCGGCCGTCAACAGCGCCGCATCGACTTGATTGGCAATGACTGCGCGCGCGCGTGCGCTGGTGCCGCCGATGGGGATCCAGTCGACCGAACCGTCCGGCAGCCCTTTCTTGCTGAGCCAGAGGGCAGCGTAGGTTTGCGAGATCGCGCCCATTTGTGTGATTGCCCATTTCTTCCCGCGCAAATCTTCAGGCTTGTTGATGGTATCGCGCGTGACGATGACGTAGGTGTTGTCGGCGTTGACACTGTACACCGTCTTCGCCGGCGAACCGCGCGCGATCGCGCTGACGCTGCTGGTGAAACCATCGCATGCGGCATCGAGACTGCCGCCCGCCACCGCCTGCGTAGCCGTGAGCCCGGCGGTAAAGCCGATAATCTTGCCGTCGATGCCCTCGTTTCGCAAAAGGCCGCTCTCAATTGCATAGTTGATGTATAGGTACTCGAAAATGGCAGGAAGCTGCATGCCGATCCTGAAAGGAACCGCTTGCTGTGCAACGGCCGGAAATGCAGCGATAATGGTCGCCGCAAAGCTCAACATGATTGCAACTGCAACACTCGACCGCTGCAACGGCACGTTCCTTTGTCGTTGATGCATGTTATCTCTCCGTGACTGTGCAACTTCGAACGCGCAACTAAGGCAGGCAAACCCAAAGCAAGATCGAGGCCATGGTTGGCATCAAGACCGTGGCCGCCCGTCATCATACTTACCCAATCGAACATTTGAACTGCCATGCCTGAACATAACTCAATTCGTGGCAAGAGGAGATCGCCATGGCGAGGGATAGCTACGAAGACGGCCTGAAGATTCGGCGCAAGATGCTGGGTGACGCCTGGGTCGACCGTTCACTTGCGAACCGCAACGACTTCAACACTGAGATCCAGGAGCAGATCACCCGCCAAGCCTGGGGCGAAGTCTGGACGCGGCCGGGCATCGATCCAAAGACGCGCCGCTTCATGGCCATGTCGATTATGATCGCGCTGCGCGCATGGGACGAATTCCGTTTGCACGTGCGTTCCGGCCTGACCCAGGGTGACCTCACTAAGGATGAGCTCAAGGAGATCATCATCCAGGCGACTGCCTATTGTGGCGCGCCTGCGGGTAACCACGCCATGCAGCAGGCAGAACTGGCACTCAAGGAATTGGCGAAGTAGCGTGGGCTTTATATTTTGAACTATTTGATCACCTGCTCAAGCAGGTAAGGGTGGCACATTCTCTGCCCCTGCGGAGGTCACACGACTCAGCCCGCGTCGCCGTCCTTTGTGCGCGCGACCTCTCTGACGACCTTGAACTTTAGAACGGCTTCTCTCCAAGGATCGCGACGCGGCGAAGGAGGCGCCGCTCACGCGGATCGAAATCCGTGCGCGCGTGCAGGGAACAGCGATTGTCCCATAGCATGAGGTCACCCGGGCTCCAGACATGCTCGTAGACAAAGCGCCTCTGTTCCTGGTGGTCAAACAGGAACCCGAGCAGCCGATCGCTCTCGGCGCGGGGCATGTCCAGGATGTGGTCCGTCATGAGTCGGTTCACAAACAGTGCCTTCCGTCTGGTATCCGGGTGTGTGCGCACGATGGGATGGGCATAATGCGGCACGCCCTCACGGATCGTCGAGCCACGCACGGTGGGATTGTTAGCGTAGTCGTAAAAATTCATTGCCTTGAGACCCGCGATCTGCCGCTGCATGTCTGCGGGCAAAGTTTCGTAGGCCGAATACATGTTGGCAAACAGCGTATTTCCGCCCTGGCGCGGAAGCTCGATCGCATACAGCGTGGTCCCCTTGATCGGCCGCTCCACATAACATTGGTCGGAGTGGAAATACATTTCGCCATCAGGCAGTCCTCCAATGAGCTGACCGTCCTTGCGGATATTGGAGACCAGCATCACCGAAGGGTGTCCGGAGTTTTGGCTGTGATTATTGATCACCTTGCTGAGCTCACCGAACCTTCCGGCAAACCGAAGCTGGTCCTCTGTCTCGAGATGCTGATTCCGAAACAACAGGACGCAGTATCGGTGCCAAGCCTCGAGAACGACCCCAAATTGCGCATCGTCGAGAGGCGTGCGCAGATCCAGCCCGACGATTTCGGCGCCGATCGCCGGCGAGAGCGGGACCGCGGTTAGGGTCTCAGTGCGGACGTGGGCCGGCGACATCTCCGAAAGGTTCGTTTCCATCTCATTCGCCTTCGATGTGTCCTGATTGTGAACTGGCAGCGGGGAGTTGATGCTAGCGCAAGGCCGTCGGGCCAACAACATGCGAACTAAAGAGGGGGAATCCCGATGGCGGGAAAGTGCTTGGCGCGACGAGCCAATCCACTAAGGGGTCTCTTCCGCGACCACGCGCCCTTGAGGCAGGTCGATCTGCATCGACGTCCATGCCGGAAGACGCGCGGCGTTGCGCCCAGCGGTCCAGCCGCCGACAAAGCACTCGGCGAGGTTTCCCCCCGACATGTAGAGATGGCCAAATACACCACCAAGCTCGCCGGCCGCGAACAGACGGGGGATGGGCTCCCCAAAAACATTGAGGATGCGCTGCTCGGCGTCGTGCACAGGCCCGCCATGGGTGTTGGAGCATACCGGCCAAACCTCGGCACAGTAGTAAGGAGGGGTCGTGATTTTCAACATGGATGTCGGCGGCCGGCCATACAGCGCGTCTTCGCCCGCGTCGCACGCTGCGTTCCACGCGGCGATGGTTGCCGCCAGGACCTCCTCGCGGACATCCATGGCGGCGGCGAGCTCGGCAAGCGAATTGCGCTTGCATAGGATGCGGCTCTCCAGCTCGCGCAACGTTTGTTCGCTCCATGAAAATTTGAAGCGCCGATCGTTGAAGGTCGGCGAGACAATAGGGTAGGCGCCGCGTCCTGCCTCGTCCATGATCATGTAGGAGGGGATGCGCGGATAGCTCATGGATTGGCCGTCGAAGATCGCCATCGCGCGCCAGGTCGTGTCCTGGGTGTAAGGCTGGTATTCATTCATATATCGGCGGCCGCAGCGGTCGACGATGATCCACGGCACCTTGACCTCGGCCCGCGTGTCTTCCCCAGGGATCCAATCCGGCAGCCGTTTCGGCCGGATACCGAAGGGATAGGCGGGATCAGGGTGCCTGAAACCGTAGACTCCGTGATAGTGCCACATGTGCCAGAGCGCCGCCCCGACCGCCTGCGCCATCAGGATTCCGTCTCCGTCCCATATAGGCGGCATTGAGCACAGGCTTTTCCTGCCAGTACTGTCTCTGCATCTCCGGGTTTGCTTCGAAACCGCCGCATGCGAGAACGACAGCACGACGCGCCTTGATGGCGAACATGCGCCCATCGTATTGCGCCATCACACCGCAGATTTCGCCGTGCGCGCCAGTGATCAAACGATTTGCAGGTGTTGAGAGTTCAACCCGCAGCCCGCGCGAGGAAATATTGTCCTGGAGCACCTTGAAAAGGCGCACGCCTGCTGCGCGATGGATCGGCAAATAGCTCGAAACGAAAGGATAGGTCCGCTCGGCATCAAATCCGGGCACCTGGTCGATGCTGACGTAACCGAATGTCTTCGTGCCGGGAAAGGGGTAATTGCCGTCGGCTTGCCGCCGATTGATCGACGCCCCGGAGACGCGTGCAAGCTTCGCGAAATAAGCGGAAATCTCGGCCATCCCTGCGGCAAGAGCGCGCAACACGGGATCAGGTGTCGTGCCCGCGCTGCTGGCTTGCAGATGACGGAAACCTTCCTCTGCGTCCTCGACAATGCGGACGTTGCCCCCCGAGGTGATCGAGATGCCGCCAGGATCGGGCATCTTTTCGATAAGGAGCACCTCAGCGCCGGCATCATGTGCCTCCATGGCGGCGACGGCGCCGGTATAGCCATATCCCACGACGATCACGTCGGCCGCCGCATGCCAACCTTCGTGCGCCTCGGTGCGCGCCAGCGTATGCCCGCTCATTCGTGCATCAACCCCCGGGGCTTGCTCAACCCGCTGCCGCAACGCCCACGGTGAAGCGTGGATCCATGATATCGTCCAATCGAAGCGATGCGGGCACGCTGCCGAGCTTATGCTGGAGCGCGACAGCCGCTGCGAGCCCCTCCCTATCAACCTCACAGTTGAAATGAAGATCAGGAAGCTCGCGCTCAATGGACCTCATCATGGTGCCGCGCGGGATGCGAAAGCAACGAGCGCCGAAATCCGCCCATTCCGCGCGGTGCTCCACGGCATAGCGATAGCTCCGGCGACACGCAGAAAGAACGCTGTGGATAAGATCGGGCTCGTGCCGAAGCAAACCGTCGTTTGCAACCATGATCGTCCATTGCATTCGGGGGGCGAAATCGCAGCTGTTCATCCCCAGCCAGACATTAAAATAGCCAGCGGCCTCGCCCATGCTGACGTGTGGCTCTGCAATGATGGCGCCGTCGAGTACTCCCTCGGATAGCAGGGTGAGGACCTGAGGATAGCGCTGCCCCAGACCCACGATGGTTACATCAGCCTCAGGATCAAGGCCCCGATCGCGCAACAGCTCGCGCATGTACCAATCGCTGCAGCTGCCTTTGCTCAGGACGCCGAGCCGAGCCCGCTTGAGGTCCGCAAAGCTGGAAAACGGCTTGCGTGCGACAAAATAAAGAACGGCGCCACGCCGCACACCGCTGCCTACAATCTTAAAGCGAGCCCCGTTTGCCATTGCTGTCAGCCCTGGGGGTGTGCCCAGCTCACCGACAAGAAGTCTTCCCGCATCAAACTCGGCAGCAATTTCCGGGCCGCCGAAGACAACGCGAAGCTCCAGATCGATCCCCTCGTCGCGAAAGAAACCTTTCTCGACTCCAAGGCGCAGCTGCAGCCCGCATCGATCCGTCGGCACGCCATAGGTGAGGAATCTTGGCATGAAGGCAGATCCTGCAAAAACCCGCTCCGTACCGACGCCTAAAAAGCCGGCAGGGAGCCGCCGCCAAGCGCATATAACGCGCTTGCAAGGCTCCGGCGGCTTACAGGAATATAGCCGGGAGCGGAGGGAAGAACCATGGCTTCAGCGACACGACTGACGCGGCGCGAGTTTTTGCACGAGGCGAGCGTCACCGCTGCGGCAATCGCAGCAACAAGCCTGGCGAGGCCGGCGATCGCCCAGCCGGCGAGGGTTCGCTACACACTTTCCTGGCTGCCGACCGGACAATATGCGTTTCTTTATTGCGCCCGGCAGCTTGGATATTTCAAGCAGCGCGGTATCGAGCTCGACATCGCGCGCGGTTACGGCTCGATGGCGGCCATCCAGGCGGTGTCAACCGGGCAATTCGAGATGGGTGGCGCGCAGACCGGCGCAAACCTGCTCTCGATCATAAAGGGTCTCGATCTGCGGCTTCTTGGCACCCAGGGTTACGACGCGACATTGGGGATCCTCGCTCTCGAAAACGGACCTGTTAAAACACCGAAAGATCTCGAGGGCAGGAAGATCGGCGTTTCGGCGGCAGGTGGCGACACACCGTTCCTGCCGGCCTACTGCCGCCTCGTGGGCGTGGACTTCGGCAAGGTCACCGTTGTCCAGCTTGACAGCAAGATCCTTGAGCAGTCCGCGATGTCCGGCGTTGTTGATGCGATTGTGGTGACCGGACTAAGCTCGATCCCGAATTTCGTCTCAGAAAATGTGGCATTCAAGATGATGCCCTTCTCGCAGGCTGGGCTTCAATTCTATTGGGTCAACACGATCACCACTGGCAGCTTTCTCGAAAGGAATAAGGAGATTGTCGACAACGTGCAAATAGGAATCCTGGAAGGGATGAAATTCATGCTGCTCAACCCACAGGAAGCCATGGAACGCCATCTCAAGGAGCACGAGGAGCTTGCACTGGGCAAGAACGGGCGGCTCTACGTCGAGCTTGGGCTGGGCATGACGCGCGCCATCATGGCAGCACCCGAATCGATGGAGCACGGGCTGGGCTATACCGATCTGGCCAAGATCGACGAGCAGGCGAAGGCGGTGAAGCAATATGCGGGGGCGCCGAACGACCGTGAGCCCCCCAAGGCGGAAACATTCTGCAGCAACAATGCGGCCGATAAAGTGATATTGACGCCCGCGCAATGGGACGAAGTGCGCTCAAGCACGCAGAAATACGTTAAATTTCTCGGTAAGGCGTAAGCGCGGCGCGCATGCAGGCGGAAATCAGCTGCAATCGGGTACGCAAAGTTTTCGGCAAAGGGTCGAAGGCGTTCGAGGCGATCACAGCTGCGACGTTTTCAGTGGAAAAGGGAGAATTCGTCTGCCTCCTCGGACCGAGCGGCTGTGGCAAAAGCACCCTGTTGATGATGATTGCCGGCCTTGAATCGGTCACCGAGGGGACAATCCTCGCTGGCGGCACGTACATGACCGAGCCGCGCGCGGAAATCGGCATTGTATTCCAGGATCCGACGTTGCTGCCCTGGAAGACGGCTCTGCAAAATGTCCTGTTTCCGATCGAGATGATGGGCCGGAGTCGCTCGGCTTATCTCGGTCGTGCGATGGAGCTCTTGCGACTGGTGCACCTCGACGATGCAATCCACAAGCGCCCTCGGGAGCTGTCTGGCGGTATGCGCCAGCGTGTATCGCTCTGCCGCGCGCTCATTGCCGATCCCAGCGTTCTGCTGATGGACGAGCCGTTCAGCGCGCTCGATGCGATCACCCGAGACGACATGAACATCGTGCTGCTGGAACTGTGGGAACGCTATCGCAAAACCGTGCTCTTCGTGACGCATAGTATCCGCGAGGCCGTGTTGCTCGCTGATCGCGTGCTGGTCATGGGGCGCAGTCCCTCGCAGATCATCACCGACATCAAGGTGCCATTTGCCCGCCCACGCGATTTTGCCGTTGGCGAAACTGCACAGTTCAATGAATTGTGTGCGGTATTGCGCAGAGAGATAGAGATCGCGCGCACGAGCGAAGACGCGACGAGGCATTGAGCATGGTCGAGGAACGCGCACCAGCCATACCTTCGGTCCGCGGTATCGACCTAAGCGGCCTCTGGTCGATATTGGCTCTCTCTCAAGGGGTGATCGTCCTGCCAGTGGCGACGGCCTTTGCCGCTCTCGTCGCGTGGCAGGCCATTGCCGTCTACGGACACATCTCGCCCACCATCCTGCCCCCGCCGATGATGGTGCTGGAGCAGTTGGTCGTAAATTTCTGGCTGATCTTGAAGCATACCATCCCGACCACATACGAGACGTTACTTGCGTTTGGCATCTCGATCCCCCTCGGCATCGCGCTTGCCGGCATGATGGTGTACTCGAGGCTTGCCTACCAGGCACTCTACCCCAACATCGTGTTCTTCCAATTGATTCCAAAAATCGCTTTGGCGCCGTTGTTTATCGTGTGGCTGGGTATCGGCACTCCCTCGCGGGTCACGTTCTCAATCTTTATTTCGTTCTTTCCCATCTTGGTTGCCACCACGGCGGGACTGCAATCGGTGGAGACAACCATGCTGCGGCTTTGCCGTTCCTTGCGCATGTCGCAGTGGCAAATTCTCACAAGAGTGCGGTTTCCGATGTCACCCCCCTTCATCTTCAGCGGCATGAAAGTTGCGGTGACGCTCGCGATCATCGGCATCGTCGTCGGCGAGTTCATCGCCTCGCAGCAGGGTCTCGGGTATCTGATTCTTTTTGCCTCATCGCGCCAGCAGACCGATCTCGCGCTCGCCTGCATCGCAGTTCTGTGTGTCGTCGGGCTTGCGCTTTATGGTTGCGTCTCGTTGTTCGAGAAGCTTGTGATGCGCTGGTACGACACCCGATAGTTCCAGCGCTGCGGGATGGTTCGGGCGCGGAATGAACCCATAGCGGTGACTCAGTGAGACCTAGGCGCCCACTGACTGATGCCTGTTCGTGCGATATCCTGCGAGCCCATTCTGGTGGACAGGCCGCAGAATGCACGCCTATTAATTGAATCGGTCCAGGGTTCAGTCCAGAAGGAGAGAGCGATGGCAGACCAGGTTCAATGGCACCTTTCGGGTGACTATTTCGAGAACTGCAATTGCAACGTCGTATGTCCGTGCCTCGTGTCGAAGGCGGCACCCCTGACCTCACG
>Ga0209331_1000511_pt1 | contig 14031 bp, 13 predicted proteins | sample JacPinW_OM3H0_M3_FD_187971 | JGI IMG/M metagenome (GOLD analysis project Ga0209331, IMG submission 187971) | Forest soil microbial communities from Algoma, Ontario, Canada - Jack Pine, Ontario site 1_JW_OM3H0_M3 (SPAdes) (version 2) | ecosystem: Environmental > Terrestrial > Soil > Boreal... | reverse complement strand
ATGCGACGTTCCGTGCTTACTGGATCGTCCGCATGCGCGGACGATGACGACCGAGAGGCTGATGATGCGTCTTAAGTTAGCGCCTATGGGGCTTGACCACGCAAGTCGAGTCTACTCGACTTGCGCACTTGAGGTGCCCGAACTCGGGTATACCCGAGTTCGGGTGGCCCATCCCCTGCGTGATAAGCTCTTCTTGCCAAGCAGATGGATTGCATCGGACCTCGGGCCTGCCCGAGGTCCGCGCATCAACAAAGTGCCGCAAGTCGGGTATACCCGACGTCGCCTCGGCGAGCTTCGATCGAAGCGTCATGGTCTGGGATGCCGCGAGCGGCCAGCCTGTGAAAACGCTCGCCGGCACCAACAAGATGAATGCCGCGACTTTTTCTTCCGACGACGCATGGCTCGCTACTGCCGGCTGGGACGGCAACGTGACGGTGTGGGACACAAGCAGCTGGCAAGTGGTCCGCCTAATGCCGGGAAACGGACAGATCGTGACATCGATTGCATTCTCGCCGGACGACAAGCTGATCGCTTCGGCCGGCTATGACAGCACCGTGAAGGTTTGGGACACCATCACAGGCGCACTCGTGCACACGTATAGCGGGCACACGGGCACGATATGGGACGTTGGATTTTCGCGCAACGGCAAATGGATCGCGTCAGCAAGCAGCGACAAGACGGTGAAGATCTGGAAGGCGCCGCGAACCGATTAGCCGGGCTTAATCCCCTCACCCGGCCGCTGCGCAGCCGACCTCTCCCCGCAACCCGGGCTTGCCCGGGTTGCGCGGTATAGTGCGCAAGTCGGGCAAGCCCGACTTGCGTTGGGGAGAGGTGGAGCACGGCGCTTGGCCACAGACCTAGGCAGCGCGGGCAGAAGCGCTCTTCGGTTGGCCAGGAGGAGCCAACAACCGGACGATTTCCTCGGCCGGCCTGGGAGCACTGAACAGGAAACCCTGAACTTCCCCGCATCCCAAGCGCCGAACGATCTCCAATTGTTCTTGAGTTTCGACCCCCTCCGCGGTCGTCGTCATCCGCAGGCTGCCGGCAAGATTGGCAACCGCTTGTACGATGGCGACCGAATCGTTGTTGTCCGACAAGCCGCTGATAAAGCAGCGGTCGATCTTGATCTTGTCGAAGGGAAATTTGCGCAAGTAGCTGAGCGACGAATAGCCGGTGCCAAAATCATCCATGGCAATGCGCACCCCGAGCGCGCGCAGCTGATGCAGCGTCGCCACCGTTCTTTCCGTTTCCTGCATGAGAACGGCCTCGGTGATTTCCAGCTCCAGGCGTTCAGCCGGGAGCCCGGATGCGGCGAGCGCGTTGACCACGGTCTGAATCAGGTTGCTGCAGCGCAGCTGCAAGGGAGAAAGGTTTACCGCAACGTTGACGGCAATCGGCCATTGCGCAACCTGGAGACAAGCGGTTCGCAGGATCCAATCGCCGATCTGGTTGATGAGGCCGACCTCCTCGGCAACCGGGATGAAGTCGTTCGGCAACACGAGCCCGCGCTGCGGATGGTTCCATCGCAGCAACGCTTCGACCCCTTTGATGTCTTTGCTATCGGCATCGAGGATGGGCTGGTAATAAGCCTCGAATTCGCCGTTGCGGAGCGCCTTGCGCAGATCGTGCTCGAGCAGCCGGCGTGCCTTCACGCGCGCATCCATTGCCGGTTCGAAAAAGCGATAGGTGGCGCGTCCGTCCGCCTTGGCGCCGTAGAGCGCCATATCGGCGCTTTTGAGCAGCTGGTCGGGGTCGCACCCGTCGTCCGGGGCAATGGCGATGCCGATGCTCGTATCCACCACAATCTGGTGGCCGGCGAGCTCGTACGGCGTCGCAATTGCCTCGCGTACGCGCCGCGCGAGCGCCGCAGCATCTGTCGGATCTTTCGTCGCGGTCTGTATGATTGCAAATTCATCACCGCCGATGCGCGCGACCGTGTCAATCTCTCTGATGCAGCCTCGAAGCCGCTCTCCGACGGCTTTCAACAACTGATCGCCTAGCGAATGCCCGAGCGTGTCGTTGACGCTCTTGAATTGGTCAAGATCGAGGTAGAGCAGCGCCATCTGCTCTCCGCGCCGAGCACATGCCACCGAATGCTCAAGACGGTCGTGCAGCAGTACGCGGTTTGGCAGGTCGGTGAGCGCATCGTGCAGCGCCATGTGCTCGATCTGTCTTTCGATCCGGCGCCGCTCGCTGATGTCCTCGTGGGTTGCCACCCATCCGCCATGCTCCATCGGGCTGTTTACGACAAATATCTCGCGACCCGCGCTCGCCTCCATGACATAGCTCGCGGTCTTGCCTTGGGCGATGCTGGCCAGCACATCCCGACAATATTGCTCGGGATCATGCACGAATGTGCCGGTTGCCTTGCGGTGATTGAGAAGATCGAGGAGCATGGTACCGGATTTGACCATGTCCGAAGGCAGGCCGTATATCTCGCGATAACGCGCATTGCAGACAACCAGGCGGCCGGCCGCATCAAACATGCAGAGCCCCTGCGACATGTTGTTCAAGGCGGTATCGAGCTGAAGCTTTTGTTCCCGCAGCCGCTCCCCACTCTCCCTGGTCTGGCGCAGCAGATCACGTTTCTCGAATGCACGATCGAGAATCGCGTAGAGCTCCGCCGGATCAAGCGATTTTTCGTAGTAATCGTAGGCGCCGAGCCGCAGCGCAGAAACAGCGGTCGGCATATCGGCATGTGCGGTGATCATGATGCAGATCAGCTCGGGCCGCTGCGCCAGCAGGCGCGGAAGCACATCCACGCCGCATTCGCGACCGAGCCGGATATCGATCATCGCGACGGCGGGGTGAAACTCCGCTAGCACTGCGATGGCATGACCAGAGCTATGGGCGGCGGCGGTGACATAGCCACGCAGCTCCAGCAGATCGGTAAGCGAGGCGGCAAAATCCACATCGTCGTCGACGATGAGAACTCGACGTTGGCCTGCGTGCTCGCGGTTATGCAGCTCGAGCATGACCAGACTCCAACGCAGCTCTCACTGCATCGACGAGAAGCACGGGATCAAACGGTTTGATGAGGATTTGCTCGCGCGCCAGTTGCTCCGGATTTTCAGGGTCGCAGGTGCTTACCAGCACTTTTGGAATCGGGCAGCCTTCCTTGCGCAGCTTCATATGAATCTCCAGGCCCGACAGGATCGGAATTCCGAGATCGAGGATCAGACAATCGGCTCCCTGCGAGAGCGCGGCGCGCACACTCTCCTCCCCGTTGCGCGCGAGCCCAGGCCGATAGCCGGTCTCTGCCAAAAAATCGGCGGCGGTCTGGGCGAAGGTCTGATCCGGGTCGCCCGCCAGAACGAGCCCGCCAGGGCGTACCGCGTTGAGCGCGTTCATCAGATCGCTCATGGCAAAGGGCTTGTGCAGAACGCCCGCCGCTCCGTTAGCGACCGCGCTCGCGATGAGCTGCTCCACGCTCAGGCCCGTCATCATGATGACCTGGGCTCCCGGCCGCACTTTGCGGAATTCGAAAAAGGCGTCAACGCCGTTCATGCCGGGTAATTTCACGTCCATGATCGAGACGTCGAACGGGGCCTTTTGAAACAGTTGCAGGGCCTGCTCGCCGCTGTAAGCCACCTCGACCTCGAATCCACGCAGCTGCAGAAGATCGGCGATGCTCTCTGCGTGGTCCTTGTCGTCATCAACAATGAGAACGCGCTCACTCATGCTGCCATGCTCTGTGGGCTGGAGAACGGCAGGCCGATGCAAACCACCGTGCCATGACCGGGATGGCTGTCGATTGCTATCGTGCCGTTGTGCTGCTCAAGGAGCTGCTTGACGGTCGGAAGGCCTAGTCCCGTGCCGAAATTCTTCGTGCTGAACAGCGGCTCGAAGATGCGCGGCAGGATGTCCGGCGCGATGCCCGGCCCGGTGTCCGCGATGATGATTTCGAGCTGGCCGGAAAGCCTTGTGCGCACCGAGATTCTGCGTTCGCCGCCGGCACATGCCGGGCTCTGCTCGATGGCCTGACTGGCATTATCGATGAGGTTGATGATGACGCGCCGGAAGCGGTCGGGATCGACATCGACCACGCAGGCCGGCGCGTTCAAATCGCGTTCGAGCAGGATTCCGGAGGGCATGGTCTGCTCGTCGAGGACAGCGTCGAGCCATGCATCGATATCGGTCGGCTTTGAGTTCAGGACCGCGGGCCGCGTGTAATCAAGCAGCCCGGTGACCAGCTGATTGCAGCGGGCGATGCTGCGCTCGATGCGCCCGAGCGGGCGCTCGAGCACGGCGCCTGCGGCGAGCGCCATCTCGCGCACGACCGGCAGCGTGGTGCGGATTGCGCTCAGTGGATTGCGCAATTCATGCGCGACCGTCGCGGTAAGCTGACCGAGCGCGGACAGCCGCTCTCTCGACAGCAGCTCGGTAATGTCGGTGAACGTTCGCACCGTGCCGCCGGTTGAGAGTGGAACACTGCGCACGTCAAGAACCATGCCGTTCGGCCGCCGGCATTGATAATTGTGCAGCCCCTCGGCCGCCGCACCAAGTGGATCGCGATCGAGATCGTCGCCCTTGCGCCGCATGTAGTCGATCACGCCCTGCCAGGGCGGACATTCGGCCATCATTTCGGCCGGCAAATCGAGCAGCTCCATGGCGCGGCGATTGCAGACCGCGACCCGTTGATCGGAGCCGATCATCAGGATGCCCTGGTTGACGTTTTGCAGCGTCGCTTCGAGCAGCGAACGAGTTGCCTGCAGGTCAGCGGTGCGCTCGTCGACAAGCCGCTCCAGATCGCGGTTGAGGCGGGCAAGCTCTTCCTTCGACTGCTGGATGATGCGCTGGCGGTCACGCGCAAGCTCCCCGATCTGCTGATCGAATTCGGTGGTGCGCGCCGCCAGACGGCGGTCGGCGATGGCACCGATCAGACTCATTCCGAGAACAGTAACCGCGGCAGCAGCAACCGCGATGGCAAGCGCGGTGGGGGAGAGCGAATAGGGCGCAATCATGCGGGTCGGATCCGGGATCATTTCAACCGCGCCCATGGCGGTGAAATGATGGGATACGATCGCAAGCGTAAGCAACAGCGCGGCCGCCACGGTGCCGCGCATGTCTTCACGGCGGACTGTCATGGCGAGCGCTGCCATTCCGAACAGTATGCCGAGCGCGATAGAGACGCCGACCAGATCGAGCGACCAGGTTACCCGGCCTGGTACTTCAAGCGCCCACATGCCGAGATAATGCATGCAGGCGATGCCGGCCCCAACGATGCCGCCGCCGATCATGGCGCTCCATCGACTGGCCCAGTAGACGGCGACGCTCAGACCGGCTCCGGTGACCGCCGCCGCTACCAGCAGCGACAATAGCGTGAGACCGATATCGTAGGCCGTCGTGACGCCCGGCTCGTAAGCGAGCATGGCAATGAAATGCGTGCCCCAGATGCCGCAGCCGGTCGCTGCGCCGGCGGTCAAAAGCCAAGCCGCACGGACGCCGCTCCGCGTCGAGCGGGCGCGATGGAACAGGTTGATGGCGGTGACGCTGGCCAGGAAACAGACAATCCCGGCAAGAGCTACGAGCCGCAGGTCATGTTCGGCCGAAAGGCAATTGAAAACCCGGAACATATTTTCTTGACGCCTACTATTGTTCGCAAACGAGTAGCCAAAATCCGTCATTCTCCGGTTAAAGCGGGCAGAGCGGCCTTGATCGTTGTTAAGAAATCCTTGTCAACCCTTCGGCATTTCTAAATGTCAGTTTTTCTAAATCTTTGAAAGCTAGCCTGACCATTTAATGGATGCCGGCGGAGCGGGATAATGTCAGCGGACAAGAGTGTTGTGCGGTTCTTTCGATCAAAATCATGGCGGGGGTTTCAGGCTTATCTCATCCTTTGCTTCGCGCTTTGCGCAGCCGTGGGCTATGGCTTCTATCACTCCAACCTCAACTGGTTCAAACAGCACAAGAGCGAGGAAAAGATCACCGCGCTGGCGCTGGTGGACGCGTTCGTGACGACCTACTCTGGCGTGCGCTCGCAATTTGGCGGAGATGCGCCGGTGCCGGCAACGTTCCGCGCGCATTCGATCGAGCGTTTCAATAAGCAAGGCGGATCGGACTCAGAGTTCCGTCTGCGCTGGGTCGGCCGTGCCGGCCGTCAAATCGCCACCGGACCGGCTGACCCGGTCACGGCAAATGCGATTGAGGCCTTCGCCACGGCAGCCAATCCCAAGCCAACATCCGAGTTCCGGAACATCAGGGATGAACTCGTGTTCCGGACCGTCTACCCCTCGCTGGCACGCGAGCAGAGCTGCGTCACCTGCCATAATGCCCTGCAACCCGACAAACCGCGGTGGCAGCTCGATGATGTCATGGGCGCTTTCGTCATCGACATTCCTGTCGGACCATTTCTGCAAACGATTCAACGCGAAGCCTTCCTATTGGGGCTCGCAATGTTCGTCATCCTGGCTGCCGTCGGCCTCGCATTTTTCATCCTTCATTTCCGGCAGATATCGGAACGCGAGGCGGCCGAACTCATGCTTGGGCGCCGAGTCGAGGAACGCACGGCGGAGCTGCGTGCCGCACAGGATGAGCTCATCAGCAAGGAACGTCTCGCCACCATCGGCCAGGTGACGGCGACGGTGGCGCACGAGCTGCGCAATCCACTGAGCGCGATCCGAAACACCTTCTATTCCATCAAGGAGACGACTGCGCACAGGGGGATCGAGCTCGAACGGCCGATGTCACGGGTCGAGCGCAACATCGAGCGCTGCGACCGGATCATTTCCGTCCTGTTGGACTACACGCGCAGCCGTGACATCAAGTGCACGCAAGTGGCGATCGACGGCTGGCTCAATGACATGCTCGATGAGCAGCCAATCCCGCAGGGAGTTCGGCTGCTGCGCAAGTTCAATGCGCCGAACTGCCATGTTTCGATCGACGTCGAGCAGATGCGCCGCGCGTTGGTCAATCTGATCGAAAACTCCGTGCAAGCCTTTGCCGAGGCTGGAGAGGAGCTCAAGCAGCGCCAGATCACCTTGAGCACGCGGGTGGGAGATGGTTGCGAGCTCGTGGTAGAGGATAACGGGCCCGGAATTGCGCAGAATGTGCTCCCTCGGGTGTTCGAACCTCTGTTTAGTACCAAGAGCTTCGGGACCGGGCTCGGTCTGCCGATCGTCAAGCAGATTGTCAGTCAGCACCGCGGCAGCATCGAAATCGCGAGCGAGCCGTCAAAGGGTACTCGCGTCATCATCCGTCTGCCGCTCGCAGCAAGCCAGCAGATGGCTGCGTGAGACGGGGGTACTGATGGTTGCCGTGGCGCGGTGATCGGCACGGGGCGGATGGCTTGGAGTAGCCGCGTCGCGGCGCCGTAGGGCGGATTAGCGCTGATCCGCCGAAGGCGGATGGCGCGTAATCCGCCGCTAACCCGCCCTACGAAGGACTGATGCCTCAATGCAGAGGGAGCGGTTTCCTCGCTGTCGACGCTGGTCCAGCCTGCGCGGGCGCAGCCGAGTCGGCCAGCTGCGTCAGGACGTCGAAAACTTCCTTCATCAAAAACGGCTTCCGCAAAATACCCAGCGCACCGCCGGTGAGCCCGCGCGCCACGAGTTGTTCAAGGCTAAATCCGGTCATCAGCATGATCTTGGCCTGGGGTTGTATCTTTTTGCATTCGAACAGAGCCTCCACGCCGTTCATGCCAGGCAGCTTGATGTCCATGAACACCAGTTCGAAGGGCATCTCGCGAAACTTGGCTACGCACTCCTCGCCGCTGCCAGCCAGATCGACCTCGCACTGACGCGCCACAAGCACGTCGGCAATGCTCTCCGCATGATCGCGGTCGTCGTCGACGATCAAAATACGCATGCTCAGGCCTCCAGCCGTTGAGCGCCCAGCGCAGTCGAAATTTCCGGACCTGACGACCGACCCAAAGGAGGCATTTCGATCTCAGACAGCATGCTCACTCCAACAACAGGCCGAGTGAGGCTGCCGAACCTACTTACCAAATCTTTAAGCGGTATTACTGAACCTGCTTATCAAGGAGTTAAATTTAGCTGCCCTGCGCGCTGCGCCCTACGTTTGAGTGCGCTCGTAAGCCGAAAGACGGGGCTGACGGCGACGATGGTTCAGATTGCCACGGCCAGAGGCGCAAAAAACGATACCCACGCGTCGACCACCGATTTCGCATTGCCTCAAGCGTTAAGCCTAATGCGCGGTGCGCGTCGGGCATCGCAGTACCGCCGCAATTGAAGCATTTGCTTTAAGCTGCGTAGCTTGCAAAGGGGGCCGCATGAAAAAGATCTTTGTCACTCTCGTGATGGCAACCGCGCTCACCCCGCTGGGGGCCATCGCTCAGGAGCGTGCCGGCGATGCCGCATTGGGTGCCTTGTCGGGCGCGGTGGTGCTCGGACCCGTCGGGGCGGTCGCGGGCGCCGTCGTCGGTTACAGCGCGGGCCCCGCTATTGCCAGTTCCTGGGGCCTGCGGCGGCACGGCCGACATCATCACAGACGATACGCGCGACCCGAGTCTTAGCGCGTGTTGCGCCCGCGTTAAGGGGTGCGGGGGGTTACAAGCAAAGGTCAATCCCTCACCCGGCCGCTTCGCGGCCGACCTCTCCCTCCGGGAGCTGCTCCATATCGCGCGGGCGCCGAAGCGCGATCGGCGCTTCGACCATCGGCGTCGTTGTGCTTCGATCAACTGCCGAAGCAGGCAGCATCGCAGAAATTTCCCCAGCCCACGCCGCTCACCCCGTGCATGCAGGCTTTGAAGCATGCCGCCCCTCCTTTGGGCGACAGCTTTTTCGCCTGCGGCGTCGCTGTAGCGCTGCTGCCACCGACGGTTTTCGGGGCCGACCAGGCTGAACTTGCGCTCATGCAGATGCAGATGATGCCAATCACGAATAGACGCACGGCCATGGAACTCCTCCTCTCAGCTTTGTTGCTGGCACAGATTGCCAGCGCCTAGCCATGGCATCTGATCACACCGATTGCTGTGATCGCCGTCACAACCACTCACTCGGATCGCGCAAGCGCGCGCGATCCGACCTCTCGCTGCGGAAGAGGTGGAAGGCCAGCGCGCGGGCCGAGCGGCGTAGGGCGGATTAGCGCTGATCCGCCGAAGGCATGGCGCGTAATCCACCGCCAACTCGCCCTATGAACCCGATGGTCTCGTCGGCGGGTTACGCGGCCGAAATCGGCAAGCGCCGATTTCGGCCGCTAACCCGCCCTACGGATCGCGCAAGCGCGCGCGTGCTGCTCGCGTCAGCGCCATGTCGTAATGCGGCAGCTCCGTTTGCTGGGCCAGACAAAAACGCAGCGACTCCCCTTTGATCGCAAAGCCGAGCTTGCGCAGGACCCGCAGCGAGCGGAAGTTATCGGTAAAACAGCCAGCCGTTACAACCGAAGTGGCGGCGAGGCCAAAGGCGTAGTCGAGCACAATGCCGGCCGCTTCCGTGCCAAAGCCATGTCCCCAGAACGCGCGGCCCAGCCAGTAGCCGAGCTCGAGGGTTCCAGCATCTGCATCGGGCGTAAGACCAGCCACGCCTGCGATCTCGCGCGCGGCGGAGCTCTCGATGGTCCAGACCAGCTCGTTCGGCACAATCTCTTCCAGAAAGAACACGGCATCTTCCAGCGTGTAAGGGTGCGGCAGCCGGGTGAGCCGTCTGGCAACTTCCCAGTCGTTTGCAAGTGCCGCAATCGTGCCGGCGTCCTCCTTGCGCGGGGTCCGCAGAATGAGCCGCCGCGAGGTCAGAATCGGGCGCTCCGCCATGTTCAACATGCATCATTTCTCGGAGCGTTGCCGTCATTTCGGGGCACCGCGTAAGCGGCGAACCCGGAATCCACAACCACAGTTGGCCTGGGGTTAGGGATCCCGGGTTCGCAGCCTTTCGGCTGCGCCCCGGGATGACGCGCTCCAGTCACTGCGCAGCCTTGATCCCCAGCGCTTGCGCAATCGCGGCGAGCTGGTCGCGGATCTGCTTTATCCCGGCGGCGAATTCGCGCGGACCGCGCAGATCAACGACCTGGCCGGTCACCGCGAGCCGGCTTGCAATGGTCGGATCGGTCTCGACCACGGCGCGGACGTCGGCGGCGATGCTTTCGCGCAGCACCATCGGCATTCCACGCGGCCCGTATATACCAATGAGACTGTCGAGCCCGAGATACGGGTAGCCTGCCTCGGCGACGGTTGGAATGTCGGCGGCGATTGCAACGCGCTTGCGGCTGGTCACTGCCAGGATTCTAACCGTTCCGGCCGCAACCAGTGGAAGCATGGTCGCGTAGGATGACATGAGCAGGTGGATGCGTGCTTCGGCGAGATCGCTTGGCGCTTGCTGAATGTCGCGGTACGGCACGCGGGCGACCGGCAAGTCCTCCTTCTTGATGAACGCCGACAAGATCAGGTCGGAATTGCCGGCGGCGGCGGCGATATTGAGCGTGTTGGGCTTGGCGCGGGCGAGCGCAATGAATTCGCCGAGCGTTCGCACGTTCAGGGATACCGGTGCCCCAAGCGCAATCACAATGGTCGTGACGTTGGTGATGGGAAGGAGATCGCGCTGCGCATCGTAGGGCAGCTTTTCGTGCGTATAGGGGTGCGCCGTGAAGGTCGAGGCCGGAACGAACAAGAGGGTGTGGTCGTCGTTCGCGCTGGTGAATGCGCTGATCGCAACGAGACCGTCACCGCCCGGCCGGTTCTCGACCACCACCGGCTTGCCCCAGCGCGCCGCGAGCTTTTCTGCGAGCAGCCGGGCCGTGATGTCGACCCCAGCGGCGGGACCAAACGGCAGGATGAACTTGACCGCGCGCTGCGGATAATCCTGCGCGCAGGCGAGCGTCACGCCGTTCGCGGCTGCCGCGAGCGCGATCCCGAGCGCGATCATTGATCGGCGCATGCAACGCCTCCCATTCAAAACGACAAAATCAGCGCCGCTCAAAGATGGGCCGCGGCGTGCCGAGCACGGCGATCGCTGCAACCACAAGCAACCAGAATGGAAGCACCCCCAAGCCCGGAATCGCCTCCAGCGCCAATCCCGGCAACAGCAGCCATTGCCGGCCCAGCACCATGAACAACAGCAGAGCCGTGGCAAGATCCACCACCCATTCCACCGGCGGCAAAGGAGCCGCAAAAGCCCCGATTGCGTCAGCGATGGCTGCGATAACGAAGGCAAGGGCGAGGCGGCTTTTGGAGAATTTGAGAACCTTCGAAGCGGGAGGCTCCCCGCCGGCCGGTCGTTTGCTCTCTCCAGGCGGCGCAGGCAGTCGCGTGGTCATTTGGGTCCTGCTCAATTGTGATCGGCCGGCAAGCCGCCGCGCGTGTGCCGGAGACCACAAAGCTTAAACCGAAAGCGCGTTCCGCTGGAATAGGACCGTCGTAGGGCGGATTAGCGCTGATCCGCCGCCCACTCTTTCCATCGCGATGTGCGCGCAGGCGAAATCGGATTGCAGGCAAGTTCGGAGAGCGCCGGTAACCTTGCCGGCGGGTTACGCGGCCGAAATCGGCAAGCGCCGATTTGGCCGCTAACCCGCCCTACGGATGGCGGGTCGCGTGAAATGGCGCCGGCTGAACTCCCGGTAGACAGCGTAGCTTGGATTTGCGTCCCAAATGAAGCGCACGACTTCCATGAACACATCGCTGTTTCTTCCAAGCCTGGGATTACTTGCCTCCAACAGCGTAAAGGCAGCACGGCGGACGTGCTCGTCCTCCGAGCCAAGCAATCGATAAACATGAGGTCTCGATAGTGCGCCGTGTTTGACCATGATGTCACTCGCACGTGGCAACTTGCAGCACCGGTAGCCCGCGTTGAGCAGAGCGAAACGCGGGGAAAACTGCCCCGGTTTTCGCTTCGCTCAATCCGGGCTACAGCTTGAGCTAAAGCCGCAACTCGCAGAGAGCCGGCGGCCCAGCTGACAGGGAAGCCACACGGCAGTGGACCGCCGGCCCATGGGTACCTTGAGTTCGCCCCACGCTGTGAGAGTGCGTCACAGAGCTGAACGAAATTTAAAATCCGCCCGGAAAAGATTGCCGTTGGTTAACTGTGAAGCTTGCGTTTCGCCAGCTCCCGGCGCATGCTCCCGGCCCTGCCGCCAGCTCACCCGCCCAGACGGCTGGAACGGCAATGAGAGCGTGAGAGCGTGGCATCGCGTAGCAGCGCCCTTCCGGGGGACTTTGCGACCAGGCGTAATCTGTAGGTAACGGTCGGCCGGAGGGGGAATGGGCGAACGTCCCAATCGTGTGCGTGTGCTCATGCTCTATCCGCGTTTCGTCGCGGATACGTTCTGGAGCTTTGCCGAATCCTGCAAGCTCATGGGCGCCCGGCGCCCGACCGCGCCGCTCGGCTTGATTACGGTTGCCGCGATGCTGCCGGCAAGCTGGGAGGTTCGTCTCGTTGACTGCAACACCGAGGCGTTGGACGAGGCTGACCTGGCCTGGGCCGACGTGATCTTCACCGGCGGGATGCTGCCGCAGCAGGCCGACACGTTGCGCCTGATCCGGCTTTGCCATGCCCACGGCAAGCCGGTGGTGGTTGGCGGCCCCGATGCGACATCGAGCCCGCATATCTACGCGGCCGCCGATTTTCGGGTGCTGGGGGAGGCCGAAAGCGTCATCCATGATTTCGTTGCCGCATGGCGGGCGGGCGCGCGGTCCGGCATTTTCACCGCACCCAAATTCCAGGCCGATGTGACCAAGACGCCGGTTCCCCGCTTCGACCTCCTCAAGCTCGATCACTATCTCTATATCGGCGTGCAATATTCGCGCGGGTGCCCGTTCACCTGCGAGTTCTGCGACATCATCGAGCTTTACGGACGCGTGCCGCGCACCAAGACGGCGGCGCAGATGCTCGCCGAGCTCGACGCGCTCTACGCGCTCGGCTATCGCGGCCACGTCGACTTCGTCGACGATAATTTCATCGGCAACAAGAAGGCGCTCAAGGCGTTTCTTCCCGGCCTAGGGGAATGGCAGCGCGCCCATGATCAGCCGTTTGAATTCTCGACCGAGGCATCGGTCAACCTCGCCGACGATCAGGCGCTGCTGGACATGATGAAAGCGGCAAACTTTTTTCTCGTCTTTCTCGGCATCGAAAGTCCGGATCCCGCTTCCCTCATCGCGATGCGGAAGAAACAGAACACGCGGCGGGACCTGGTCGAGAGCATTCACCGGATCTACCGCGCCGGCATCTTCGTGACCGCAGGCTTCATCGTGGGTTTCGACAGCGAGAAGGTCGCAATCGCCGACGCGATGGTCGAGTTCATCGAGGCTAGCGCCATTCCTATCTGCATGGTCGGTTTGCTCTATGCGCTCCCCAACACTCAGCTCACGCGGCGGCTCGCGCGCGAGGGCCGGCTGCACCTCGACCATGATGTCGCGGCGACGAGCGGCGGCGACCAGTGCATCACGGGCCTCAACTTCGACACGCGCCGGCCGCTGCGCGATATTCTTGCGGACTACAGGCGCATTCTGGAGCGGGTTTACGACCCCGCCGCCTACGCGGCGCGCCTCGACCGGATGGTAACGCTGCTCGATCGTTCCGGTCGCGCGCGCGATCTGCCGCAAGGCGACATGCGCAGCAAGATGAGCGCGCTCGAGTCGGTCCACCGCGTCGTCGCCGAGATTCCGCAGGCGCGGGAAGCATTCTGGCGCACCTTCATGAATTGCGCGAAGAACAGCCCGGCGTCGGTACGAATTGTCGTCGCGCACCTGGTGCTCTACCTGCATCTCGGGCCGTTTTCACGCCAGGTCATCGCCGCAATCGATCGCCGGATCGCGGCGCTGGACGATGAAATCCTTGATGCCGGCGTAATCGGCGCAGAGCGCGCGGAGCGGGCGCTCGTGGCGCAACTATAGGCTAGTGCAAGTTTCAAAGCAGTTCGATCACGACGCCTTGCGATGTCGAATCCGATTCAACGCGCCTGGCGGGATGTCAATGCGGTGGCCCGCCACGTTTCGAATCGCGCGATAGACGGCACGCCGACTAGTCGACGCGTCGCGCGAACACCAAGTTGAACACCGACGAGTCGATGGGCACCAACGCGCGCAGGCGTTCGTCGACGACGATGTGCACCCGGTCGCCGTATCGGACCAGTCGACGCAGCAGG
>Ga0209331_1000510_pt1 | contig 14040 bp, 11 predicted proteins | sample JacPinW_OM3H0_M3_FD_187971 | JGI IMG/M metagenome (GOLD analysis project Ga0209331, IMG submission 187971) | Forest soil microbial communities from Algoma, Ontario, Canada - Jack Pine, Ontario site 1_JW_OM3H0_M3 (SPAdes) (version 2) | ecosystem: Environmental > Terrestrial > Soil > Boreal... | reverse complement strand
CCTGGGTCGCGCGCGATGCTCTGCGCGACGGCAGACGCCGGCTGGGCCCGGGCCTTGCGTGTCCCTATTTCGCCGAAACCGGCGCGGCGACAGATGCGGCGGCAAGCGCCTACGTTGAGCCGCAGCTTCGCTCCGCGAGCTCCTGAGCGCCCGGGGCGCCGAGGCTACCAACCACCCCCGCTGCCCAATTGCTTCTGTTGTGTCCCGGTGATTGAATGCACGCAATTCGAGCGCGGAACAGCAGCATGAGCGTTATAGTCGTCCCGCTCACAGAAAGCTTCGCGGCCGAGGTCGGCGACATCGATTTGTCGCAACCGGTTGCGCCCTCCGATCTTGCGACCATCAATGAGGCGTTTGCGAAATACGCGGTCCTGATCTTTCCCGACCAGCGCCTCTCGCAAGGCCAGCACCTCGAATTTGCTAAGCTTTTCGGCCCGCTGGAAACAACCATCGGCGTTTACCGGAAAGACGCGCCGCTGCGCCTGCCGACGGAATTGGCCGACGTCTCAAACCTAAACCACGAGAATGAGGTCTTGGGAAAGGAGAGCCGGGTTCGCCTCTTCCAATTGGGTAATCGGCTCTGGCACACCGACAGCTCGTTTAAGCGGGTGCCGGCACGCGCATCCTTGCTCTACGCACGAACGATCGCACCGGTCGGCGGCCATACCGAATTTGCCGATGAACGCGCAGCCTATGACGCCTTGCCGGAGGAGATGAAAAGACGCATCGAGACCCTGGTCGCCGAACATTCGATCTTCAACTCTCGCGCACGGCTTGGCTTCACCAATTTCAGCGAGGAGGAGCGGCGGGAAATGCCGCCGGTTCCGCAGGTTCTCGTGCGCACCATCCCGGAATCCGGACGTAAGTCGCTCTATCTCGCTTCCCACGCCGGGCGCATCTTCGGCATGTCCGAAGCAGACGGACGCGCGCTCATCGACCACCTCATTGCGCATGCAACCCAGCGGCAATTCGTGTATACCCATCGCTGGCGCGTCAACGATCTGGTCATGTGGGACAACCGTTGCACGCTTCACCGCGGCACCGAGTTTGATGATCTGCGCTGGAAACGCGACGTGCAGCGCGCCACTGTGTGCGATGTTGCAAATTCCTGCGAGCAGGAAGGCGTCGCCATCGCAGCCGCATAGCGCGCTTAAAATGCGAGCCGCAGGGCTCCCCTGAAACTGCCTGTGGTAGTAGCATCTCTCAGCTGGCGAGGCTCCCAAGCGGGGGGAAGACATCTCCGGCGCGCGCGAGCATCGCTCGCGCCTGACCAGCATCGTCATCCATCTGCCGGACGAGCTCCTGTGTGCTGTTGAATTTCAACTCCGGTCGAACCCAATCGATAAACGCGACGTCAATGTCCTTGCCGTACAGATCACCTGAAAAATCAAACAAGAACGGCTCAAGCAGTACGGTGCCCTGATCGAACATCGGCCGACGCCCAAAGCTCGCGACGCCATCATAGCGGCGGCCATCCACTCCCACCCGCACCGCATAGATGCCGTGCGCGAGGCGACAGGCCGGATCGAGCCGCAGATTCGCCGTCGGATAACCGAGCTTGCGCCCGCGCTTGTCGCCGTGAATGACTTCACCGCTCACGAACCAGGGATAGCCGAGAAGCTCGTTCGCCTGCGCAATGCGTCCTTCCGAAAGCGCGGCGCGGATCCATCCTGATCGCACCAGATGCCCCGCGTGCTCGAACCCGGGCACGGTATCGACCGCGAACCCGAGCTTGGCGCCTTGGGCGGCAAGATAGTCCGGTGAGCCGGCGCGTTTGAGTCCGAAGTGAAAATCGAATCCAATCGCAACCCCGCGCAGCGCAAACCGACTAACTAGAAGCTCGCAGATGAAATCATGCGCGGACAAGCTCGCGAGCGCAGCGTCAAAGCGCAGCACGATTGCGCCGTTCAACCCGGTTGCGGCCAAAAGGCGTAATTTGGCCTGCGCATCCGTAAGCCGGAACAGGCTCTCGTTCGGATGGAAAAAGCTGCGGGGATGCGGCTCGAAAGTGAGCGCGGCCGCGGGGCACCCGAGCGCCTGCGCGCGCTTGAGCGCGGCAGCAATGACGGCGCGGTGCCCGCGATGCACGCCATCGAAATTGCCGATGGCGACGACCGCGCCCCGCAAGGCCGGGTCGGCTCGCCCTTCGCCGCGAACGACGACAAACGACTTTAGCGCCTTGAATTGGTCGTTCATGACGAGACTGATCTATTGAGCCGCCAGCAGAGTGAGCCCGCCGACGTCATCCTCATTTCAGAACCGTTGCGTTTATTCAAGCGCGTGCGCCACGCAGAGCCGCTCGGATTTGAGCTGACGGCGCAGTGCTCGGTTGCCGCAGGGAGCGAAGCCGCCGAAGCTCTTGGCGGCTAGTGTTTAACGCGCGGGAGGGAGCAAGCCTTCACCAGGATGCCTTGGCAACTTTACTGGCCGCGCCTGCGCTTTGCGCCGTGGCATCAGCAGCACGCAGCCGCGTCTCCCGCAAGCCCAGCGCGAGCTTGTGCCAGTCTCCGCGCGATTGCACGTGCGCGGGATCTGGCCCAGGGATGGGACGGTGAAGGCCGAACTTGGCGCCATTGGCGTCGATCCAGCGCCAGACCACATCCGCTTCGCCATCGGCAGTCGTGAGATCGACCGCGCGGCCGTGGCCGTAGCCCCCGGTCGCCCGCGTGCCGCCATGGAGCGAATTTCCAACGCGCGCCTTGAACCCTTTCGCCAGCCCCTGGCGGTAATCGTCGCGGAAAGCGCTCAGCATGGACCACTGGATTCCGGCCGCATCCATTGCACGCCCGGCATGGTAGAGCTGCTCGCGGAAATCGGGGTCCATTCCGCCGATCGCATATTCGGGCAATGAAAGGCCCATGCGCTGGGCGGCGGCCGAGTCCTTCCACGTGAAATCGCCGGAGCCGTCACGTTTTATCGGCGCTCGCTGGTACACCTCCCACAGATACCGATCCACCTCTTCCATGTTGGGGGCGGCTTTGCGGCGGCGATTGGCAGGCCAATCCGCTGCATCGCCGAGGGAGAGCTCTGCGTTCTGCTTGCCCGGAAAAGCGACGAAGGCCCCTACCCTTGCCATGTTTGTAGAGCCGCGCGCTCCGCTACGGTCATCCGTCTCCGCATTAACGAATCGAATGGTCTGAACAGCGCGTGAATAGATCAAGGCAGTCTCGTTGGCCTGATCAGCGGCTGCTCTGTCCTGCTCATCCTCGCCAAAGGACGGTTGCGACATCTGCCGGAAAGCGATGGTCTCATTGCCCGCCGAGGCCAACTGGAATGCGTTACCCGCGGAGGCCACACCGAACAGTTCCGCCTTGCTGCGTTCATTGTTGACATAGGCGAGAGCCGCAATTGCGCCTGCTACCCCGGCGAGCAGAATACTCACGCCCGTCTTGGTCGTAATAGGCAATCTCCACGTCGTAATAGGCAATCTCCACGTGATCGCGCTGGGTCGCGTCAGGTTGCGCAGCGCAAGATTAGACGTGGAGTAGAGGTGCCGGGGCACAACTCTGAAGACATCGAGCACCTTGGCAATTGACCGTGGCCGTCCATGGCGTTGCGTCGGTCTCCAAACGGCGGCGCGCGGCCAGCTACGCCAGTGGGCAGCAGCGAACGCCCTCGCCTGGTCGAAAAACACAGACAGAGAAATTGCGCGTTGGAAAGCAAGAGGCGCGTGCGCGCGTCGCAGCACAGCCGCGTATGCGTTCATGCAACAGGTCCCCCGTGCCGATCACTGCGCCGGCGCTATCCACTCAAACCCGGCTGGCATCCGCCTATAAGGCTAAACCAATGCGCCGATACGCTACGCTCAGATGAGAGGAAGAGTGCCCCGATCCGACAAACAGTGATCCCCGATGAACGGGGAGTAGGGTTGATAAATAAGGAGAAATATTGACGCCACCGGTACCGATTGACGGCAATCGGTCCTTTTCCTCACGTGCATGGGATGTTTGCGTTCTGGGAATCGCTGTTTCACATCACCATGCGAGCTGCCGCATCACCATTTTCGGGAACAGGCCGGCTGCGGCGAATATCTCAGCCAGCGCGGCCGCATCGGGACTCTCCCGCCCGCCAAGTTCCTCAGCGTGGATTCCCGCAGTTACAAACAAGCAATCGATTCCGAAGGCGGCAGCCCCCTTAAGATCCGTGCGAATGGAATCTCCGACCGCCAGCACGCGCTCAAGTGCGGGCAACCGGCGGCACGCCGCTTGGGCGATGCGCAAAGCCTCCTCGTAGATCGGCCGGTAGGGCTTGCCGGCATAAATCACCGGGCCGCCGGCAGCGGCATAAAGATCGGCAATGGCACCCGCGCAATAGACAAGCTGTTCACCACGCTCGACAACGATATCGGGATTGGCACAGATCATTGGCAGCGCCCGCATGCGCATCTGCTCAATGAGACGATGGTAGTCCTGCGGAGTTTCCACCGTGTCATCGGTCAAACCGGAGCAGACCACATAATCCGCCGTCGTGACGTCCGCCATCGGGGCATCAAGGCCATCGAAGATGGCGACATCGCGCTTGGGACCGATATGAAAGACGCGCAGCCCCTTTCGCGCGGCAATGAGCGCGTGGGTGACATCGCCTGAACTCACAATGCCATCGTAAGCGGCCCGGGGTACCCCGAGCCGATCAAGCGTCAAGCGCGCCACGACCTCCCCCGGCCGTGGCGCGTTCGTGATCAGCACCACGATTCCGCCCTGCCGGCGAAAGCGCACGAGCGCATCGCAAGCATCAGGCTTTGCCGCAATGCCGTTGTGAACAACGCCCCATACATCGCTGAGAATAATGTCGTAGCCTTTGGCCACTTCAGCGAGATGCGCGGTGATCGGGGGAAGCGAGACAGACATCAGCGAAGCGGCCGGGCCGCATTGCGCGAGGCGCCCAAATTGCTGCTCAGGAGCTGGAATGGCAATTTCAATTATGCCCGCTGGCTCCGCTCGCCAGTTGCGTCAGAGCACTCAGGTCGACATTGCTCCGTTGTGAAATCGGAGCCGGTGCGGGCCGTGTCGAATCGGGCGTTGCGGCATCGGTATCAGCGCCGCCGCGCTCGCGCGTGAGCTCGGCCGCACGTTCAGGGATCGCCTGTAACGCCTCGGCACGCACCGGGCGCGGCGGCGAGAACAGCAGACCCTGTCCATAGCGCACGTCCAGATCCAGGAGCTCGACGACGGTATTTTCGGTCTCGATCCTGTCGGCAATCAGGTCAATGCCAAACCGGCCGAGCAAATCGGCGAGCTCAGAAGGACGGGTCTCCGCCGCGGAGCGGGCACCTCTGAGCAACAGACTGGAATTGACTTTGACAAAACGGAAGCCACGTTTGGCGAGATCCGCGGGCTCAATGCGCAGATCCAGCACCTGGTCCATGGAAAACCGAAAGCCAAGATCGAACAATGCCGCGAGATTGTCGTATTCGATCTGGCCCATTGCACGGACGCCAGCATGGGTGAACTGGAGCACAAGCGAGGGCGCAATAACGCGATTCGCCGCAAGAAACTCGAGAATTCTGGAGAAAGAGCTCGCATCGGCCAGCGTTGTCCGGGAAAGATTGCAGAACAACCCGATCTCATGGTTCTTGAGCAGCAAGCGTCTGACAATTGCAACGCAACGGAACAGCACAAGATTGTCGATTTGGGACATCAGTCCCGCGTTCTCGGCGTGCGGGACGAAGTCGGCCGCAGCCAGCGGCTCGCCTTTCCGATCGCGGAGCCGTGACATTGATTCGTAGTGGCGAACCTTGCGTTGCGGCAGGCTCACGATCGGCTGGAGATAGAGATCGATCTCATTCGCGTCGATCGCGTTGCGAATGGCAGTCAAGACCGTCTCGACGCTGCGGGAAGGAGGCTCTTGCGCTGCGCTGAGCTGCGGCAATGAGGACATCACCTGGTCATGCAATTGCGGCGCATCGGTGGGGGGCTGTGCTGTTGCCATAGCCGCGAGCGTATCCCCGGGGCTCGTGACGTTGCGTTGCAGCGCGTCCAATCCGGACTGCTGTATTGCGACGGTTTCCGCGAGACGCTTCACCAACGTACCCAGCTCACCAATCTCGGCCGTGAGGGGATCGGTGAGCGCACGGGTCTGGTCGAGCGCTGTATCAAGCTTGCCTTCCAGGGCAGCCAACCGCCGTCCCATCTCGGCGACTTGGCGCGCAACATCGGCGCTGCCGCGCGACAAATCAGTGAGTTGACGATCCACGACCGATCGAAAGCCGATCCGGCTGGATATGAGACTGTAGAAAATAAGAGCAATGAGAGTGGCGGCTGCGGCCGCTGCCGCCTGCAAGAGGCCGAGCTCAAGGTAGAGGTAGACGATCGCGCCGGCGGAGCCCGCGATGATCAACATGCACAGCGCGATGAAGATGCCGCCCAGGCGCATCGGGTTGGTCCAGCCGTGCCGATTGTACGACGCGATTCGGTGCTATGCCTCGCCCTGCATGACATGCTCCCCGGCATTCACGCAAGCGATCTCGGGCCGCCGGGGGAGCGGGTGAGCCGGAAAAGCAGTTATGAATGAACTACGCCACCGCCCTGATCGCGTTGGCGACTTTGGCGAAAATCTGATCGATTTCACTCTCAGTCACGATCAACGGCGGCGTAATTGCAATCGTTTCGGCGTTGATCCGGATGACCAGATTCTCGCTCCTGAAGGCGTGCTCCATTGCCTCGTAGGCACGCCGCCCCACGGCATCCGGCCGCGAAGCAAGATCAATGCCCGCCGTAAGCCCTACGCACCGGATATCGAGCACATTCGGCAATCCTTTCAGCCGCATGGCCGCGTCCGCCCAGTACGGCTCGAGCTTTCTGGCCCGTTCGAAAAGCGCCTCATCACGATACAGATCGAGCGCCGCAAGGCCGGCCGCGCACGCCAGCGGATGCGCTGAGTAAGTGTAGCCATGGAAGAGTTCAACCATGTGCTCGGGTCCGCGCATGAACGCGTCATAGACGCCCTTGCGCACAATAACGCCACCCATGGGAACCGTGCCCGATGTGATGCCCTTGGCGAAGGTGATCATATCGGGGACGATGCCGTAGCGCTCGGCCGCGAAGCTATAGCCCAGCCGTCCGAAGCCGGTGATGACCTCGTCCAATATCAACAGGATGCCGTGGCGGTCGCACAGCGCGCGCAGGCGCTGGAGATAACCCTTCGGCGCCGGCAGCACGCCGGTTGATCCTGCCATGGGCTCGACGATTACAGCCGCGATGGTGCTGGCATCGTGCAGCGCGACGATGCGCTCGAGATCGTCGGCAAGATGAGCGCCCCATTCCGGCTCGCCCTTGCTGAAAGCCTGGTGCTCGCGGCTGTAGGTTGTCGGCAGGTGATCGACCCCCGCGAGCAGCGAACCAAAGAATTTGCGATTGTTGACAATGCCGCCCACCGAAATGCCGCCGAAGCCGACGCCATGATAGCCGCGCTCGCGTCCGATCAGCCGCGTGCGCGTGCCCTCGCCGCGAACGTTGTGGAAGGCAAGCGCGATCTTGAGCGCCGTATCGACCGCCTCGGAGCCGGAATTGCAGAAGAACACGTGATCAAGGTCGCCCGGCGCGAGCACTGCGACCCGGCTTGCGAGCTCGAACGCCTTCGGATGGGAAAATTGAAAAGCCGGCGCATAGTCCAGCGTTTCCGCCTGGGTGCGAATCGCCGCCACGATGGAGTCGCGGTTGTGGCCGGCATTGGTACACCACAGCCCGGCGGTGCCGTCGAGGACCGCGCGTCCGTCCGGGGTGTAGTAATACATGTCCTTTGCGCGTGCGATGAGACGCGGCGAAGCCTTGAACGCGCGGTTGGGCGTGAAAGGAAGCCAATAGGCCTCAAGATCATTGGGAACGGCAGTCACTTTGGTCGCTGCTGCTGACGGCATTGTTGCTTTCCCTTGCCGCTCCTGGATGCGGCTGCTACTTCCGGCTCCCGGTGAAGCCATGCGCTTCCGGGTTGTGATTGCAAGCAATAATGACTGCGAAGCCCAACAAAGCCAATAAGCTCAAGGCGCGTCTGCCGCGCGGTCTTGCCGATCGCGGCCCGGGCGAGATCGCCGTTACGAGGCGCATGCTCGATCGTATCCGTGCCGTGTTTGAGCGCTACGGTTTCGAGCCATTGGAGACCCCCGCGATCGAATATACGGATGCGCTGGGAAAATTCCTGCCCGATCAGGATCGGCCTAATGAAGGAGTGTTTTCGTTTCAGGACGATGACGGTCAGTGGCTGTCACTGCGCTACGATCTGACGGCGCCGCTCGCGCGCTACGTCGCCGAGAATTTCGATGCCCTGCCGAAGCCCTTTCGCAGCTACCGCGTGGGCTCGGTGTTCCGGAACGAAAAGCCGGGACCCGGCCGTTTCAGGGAGTTCATGCAGTTCGATGCCGACACGGTGGGCTCCGCATCGCCGGCCGCCGATGCCGAAATCTGCATGATGGCGGCAGATACAATGGAGGCGCTGGGCATTAAACGGGGGGACTACCTCATCAAGGTGAATAGCCGCAGAGTATTCGACGGCATAAGGAATGAGCTCGGGATCAGTGACGACGATCGTTGGCTTACTGTCTTGCGCGCAATGGACAAACTAGATCGAATCGAGCTCCCCGGAGTTGAGGCATTGCTTGGGCCTGGTCGAAAGGATGATACAGGAGACTTCACAAAAGGCGCCGGTCTTAATCGCGAACAGTCAAATACTATTCTCAGCTATGTACTTTCGGAGCCATCCGAAATCATTCAAGATCGGTATTTGACTACTGGGAAAGACGGTTTTGTGAAGCATACTATTCGTGAACGTCACAGGAGATTGCCAAATCTACCAGCATTAGATGTCCTGACACATGAGTTCGGAAACAATCCGATTTCAGAAAGAGGTATAAGCGAGCTGAGATCAATAATCGAAATTGTACAAAGTGCTGGCTACAGTGACGATCGCATTCGAATTGATACTTCGGTTATTCGCGGGCTCGAATACTACACCGGTGCGGTCTATGAGATTGATCTGACATTCGAGACCAGGGACGAGGACGGCCGGCCGGTCCGCTTCGGCTCGGTCGGCGGCGGCGGGCGCTATGATGGCTTGATCGCACGCTTTCGCGGAGATCAGGTTCCTGCAACCGGCTTCTCCATCGGGGTATCCCGCCTGAGGGCAGCGCTCGCTCATCTGGGTGGAGTCGAGAGCAAAGCTCTGCCTGGTCCCGTGGTGGTGACGGTTTTCGATCGCGAGCGCATCGCCGATTATCAGAAAATGGTTGCAACCTTGCGCAACGCCGGGGTCCGTGCCGAGCTTTATCTCGGCTCCGGCAAAATGGGCGCGCAGCTCAAATATGCCGACAGGCGAAGCGCGCCTTGCGTGGTCATCCAGGGCGGTGACGAGAAGGCCAAAGGCGAGGTTTTGATCAAAGACCTGATCGAGGGCGCCAGGGCGGCGAGCTCAATTGCAAGTCACGACGAATGGCGCGAGAGCCGGCCCGCGCAATTCTCCGTTGGCGAGGAGAAGCTCGTCGACGCGGTGCGGGACGTTCTAAAACGCCACGATATTGCGTAGTCAGTCGAGCACCCTCACGCGCGGCCAGAGGCGTTCATAGCCGCAAGCCGAGCGCGTATGGACGGCCGGCAGCGCGTAGCGGTTGATGTAGGGTGTCCAGAGGCAATTAAATGCGATGTAATCGCCGTAGTGCCGGTGCACGCTGGTGATGCGGTGATATTTATCCCAGCGGGCGCAATAGGCGGCCGCAATCGCATGGGCGGCTGCCTCGTTCTCGCAGGACCATGGGATGATGCCGCCGGTATCATTGGCATGATAGATCTGCGCCTGGGCGCTCATGGCCATGAGCATCAAGGCGACACCCCACAACAGAACGCGCATGCCGGACAACTCCCACCCTCGGTCCGCAAGCCTAAATGCGCTCCGGCGATGTAGGAAGAGGCCGCGCTCGATTGCGGCAAGGTGTTGCAGATCGGCACCAAGAGGGGTGCTCGACAGGCTTTCCGGCTTTCCGTGCTCAGCTCCTGCGCGGTAGGGTGCCATTAGGGTTGATCTCCGCGCTCTCTTTATTCTCTTTTTGTTCTTGAAATGTCCGCAGAACTGTTATAGATTGCCTTCGGTCGTCGTTTCGAGGGTCGCCGTCATGAAACTGTGTATCGGGCCTTCTGCCGCTCTCTCCATTGCGCTCTTGCTTGCCCACTCTCCCCTGGCCGCACAGGACCAGCGTCAGAACGCGCCGGGACAATTCGATTTTTATGTCCTGTCGGTCTCGTGGTCGCCGTCGTTTTGTGAGGCAGCCGGTGAACGGGGCACGCCACCGCAACAGCAGTGCGGCGCCCGGCCCTATTCCTTCGTCGTGCATGGTTTGTGGCCGCAATACGAGCGCGGCTTTCCAGAATTCTGCCAAGTCCCGGCACCACGCCTCGACCGCACGACCGTATCGTCCATGCTTGATCTGATGCCGGCAACTCGATTGATCTTTCAGCAATGGGAAAAGCACGGCACCTGTTCCGGCCTTTCCCCCGCGGCCTATTTCGAGACTGTTCGCAAGGTGCGCGCGACTGTTAAAATCCCGCCTGAATTCATCGATTTGAAAGAGATGCTCACAGTCACTCCGGGTGAGGTGGAGGACGCGTTTGTGAAGTCCAATCCCGGACTTGCTCGCGATGCCATTGCTGTCACCTGCGACAGCAGGCGCCTGGGGGAGGTGCGCATCTGCATCGGAAAGGATCTGCGCTTCCGCTCATGCCCGGAAACGGCTTCGCGGGCATGCCGTCGCGATAAGGTCGTGATGCCGCCAATGCGCCAGGGAAGCGCCGCCCTGACCCGTTGAGCGGGCGTTGACGCTCGCGGCATCACCCGTCTTGCTTTCGACGCTAGCCGCCGCGTCTTCGCCCGCGATTGCTCGATAACCTCGCCAGAGCGGCTGCAATCTCGCAGGGTTTGCAACTACAATCGCCTTCGGCGAGGCGGGCCTTGAGGCGGAGGAACGACAATGGACTTGCGGGGATTCGGCCGTACCGGAATGAAGCTATCACTCCTGGGTTTTGGTTGTGGCGCAGTCGGCGGGCTGATGGTGCGGGGCGATCCGCTCGACCAGGAGCGCACAATCGCGCGGGCGATTGCCGCGGGGGTGAACTATTTCGACACCGCGGTCCAGTACGGCGACGGCGAATCGGAAAAGAATCTCGGGCGCGTTCTCGGACGACTCAAACCGGCGACTGCGATCGTTGGCACCAAGGTCCGGCTGCCGTCCGCGGACTTCGCCCGCATCGCGCAGGCCGTGGCAATCTCGCTCGAAGGCAGTCTGCGGCGATTGCAGCTCGATCGCGTCGACATCTTCCACCTGCACAATGCCATTACCGAGCACGGAGGCGGCGAAGCGCTCGGCGTGCGCCAGGTGCTCAACGAGGTGGTGCCCGTCTTCGAGCGGCTGCGCGAGCAAGGCAAAACGCGTTTTCTTGGCCTCACGGCAATCGGCGACACCGCGGCTCTCCATCGCCTGATCGACTCGGGCGCCTTTCACAGTGCCCAGGTTGTCTACAACATGCTCAACCCCTCAGCGGCAATCGCGCTGCCGCCGAATTATCCGGCGCAGGATTACGGACGGCTCTTCGATCATACCGCGGCCGCCGGCGTGGGCGTGGTCGGGATCCGGGTGCTGGCCGGCGGCGCGCTCTCCGGCGCCGCCGAGCGTCATCCCATTGCCGGTCCTGCGCCCGAGCCGATCGGCTCTGCTGCGGTCTACGAGACCGATGTCGCGCGCGCCCGCAGGCTGATGCCGTTGGTCAACGAAGGGTTCGCCGCGACCCTGACCGAAGCGGCCATTCGCTTTGCGCTCTCGCATCCCGCGATGGGTACCATCCTGGTCGGCATGGCAACGCCGCAGCAGTTCGAGCATGCGCTCGCCGCGGTAGAGCAGGGTCCGCTGCCGTCCGCCGCGTTCGACCGGCTCGCACAGCTGCGGCAGGGATTTGCGGGCGAGCCGTTATAATCGCAACTCCCACGATCACCGAACGTGGCTGATTGTCGGGTTGGTAGGCGTGGCTTTGCAACGTTCCCTCCGAACATCAAATACTGCGTAGCTCAGGATGACCGGCGCGCATCATTGTTCTGGGCCGGCTGGGAGTTCAAATCCGTCATAAAGCCAAGCGAGGCATTGCAAGGTGTCCGCTTCACTGCGTTCGCCCAGCATCTGCCAGTAGACCTCGCGCGCGATGCCGTCGGCGTGATAGATGTCCCACAGATAGCGCGATTCCAGCGTCACGCGCGCAGTGCGCAAACCGCGCGCCCTTTCGTACCGCCGGAACGCTGCTTCGTAGTCCTCGCCAGCAGCGGCGATGCAGCCGGCGAGGCAGAGACCGTCTTCGATCGCCATGCAGGCGCCCTGCGCCAGGGATTGCAGCGTCGGATGTGCGGCATCACCGAGCAGCACAATACGACCCTTGTGCCAACACCGGATCGGATCGCGATCGCCGACCGCCTGACGTCGGCCGAGATCAAGCATGGCCAACAACGCCTTCATCGCCGGGTGCGCGTCGTGATAGATCTCCTCCAACTCGGCACGATAAGCCGCGCTATCGCCGCGCTCCGAATGAGCTGACCGACGGAACACCGCCACGATGTTGAACAGTGTCCCGTGACGAAGCGGATAATGCACGAGGTGGAAGCCCGGCCCGCCCCAGAGCGCAACAATGTCGCGGCGAACCTCCGCGGTGACATCGGCCATCGGCACAATGGTGCGAAATGCCATGAACCCGTTGGGGAGAGGATCGCCGTCCGCGAGCAACTGTGCGCGGGTGCGTGAACGGACGCCGTCAGCGCCGATCAGGGCGCTGCCTTCGAAGCTGCGGCCGTCTTGCGTTGTGGCGGTCACTGTTTCACCGTGGTCGGCGAAGCAAGACACCATGCAGTTGGGCTCGAGTGTGATGAGCGGATTGCGCCGGCAAGCCGCAAGCATGACATCATGCAGATCAACGCGATGGATGATGATGTAGGGATGTTCGAAGCGGGCGCGCAGTGTCGGGCCGGTCGGCACCCGAGTGACCTCCTTGCCGTTGAGCGCATCGATCATCAACACGGCGGGCGGACTGTCGGCCTTCTCGAGCACGGCCGCGCTCAAGGCGAGGCGATCAAGTACGCGAAAGACATTGGGGCCGAATTGGATGCCGTAGCCAATGGCACCGAATGCCGGCGCGCCTTCGAGCACGCGAACCGGTTTGCCGTGAGATGCCAGCGCAAGCGCGGCGGCAAGCCCGCCGAGCCCACCGCCGACAATGAGAATGGGAGAGCTCACGACATCGGCCTACTTTCCCCCGCGCTGCCTCTTCCTGTACGCTGAGCGTCCATTCTAACCCAGCCGAATAAGCGAGGCGCAGCATGTTGGGCAAGAGCATCAAGATCCGTTCAAGCGACGGCGGCGAATTCGATTGCTACCTCGCAGTACCGCACGAGAACAGGCAGGTGCCGGCGATTGTGCTTGCGTCCGCCGTCCATGGCGTGGATGGCGACATTATCGCAATTGCCGAGGAGTTTGCGGCACATGGGTTCATTGCCGCCGCACCCGACCTTTTCTGGCGCTCCATCCCGGGACCGCTCTCCCACGACGACGGTCGCACACAGCAACGCTCACAGCCGCGTCTTGAAAAGATCAAAGCCGGCGAACGGGACCTGACAGATACGCTGGGGCACGTCGGCAGCGTCCCACAGTTCAACGGCCGCGCCGCAGTGATGGGCTTTTGCTACGGAGGTCCGTACGCGATTCTCGGTCCCAAGCGGCTTGGCTTCGCGGCCGGCATCTCCTGCCATGGATCGCAGATGCTGGACTACATCGCGGACCTCGACGGCGGCTCGGAGCCGGTCTGTATCATATGGGGCGATCGCGACCACCGGGCGCCGCCCGAAGTGCTGGACGCCTATCGCGCGTTATCCGCACGCACGAAGAACGTCGAGTTGCATATCTTTCCGGGCGTGCTCCACGGCTACATGATGCGCGGCGCGCCCAAGGCGTTCGATCAAAAGACACGCGATTTTTCGATGGGACGCGCGCTTGCAATTCTTGACAACCTGCGCGGGACAAAAACGCAA
>Ga0209331_1000509_pt1 | contig 14043 bp, 11 predicted proteins | sample JacPinW_OM3H0_M3_FD_187971 | JGI IMG/M metagenome (GOLD analysis project Ga0209331, IMG submission 187971) | Forest soil microbial communities from Algoma, Ontario, Canada - Jack Pine, Ontario site 1_JW_OM3H0_M3 (SPAdes) (version 2) | ecosystem: Environmental > Terrestrial > Soil > Boreal... | reverse complement strand
GCATCATTCCCCAGGCCCCCCAGAACAACGACGCTGCTTGATCCTTCAAAACGATAAATTCGTCGATAAGCGCGTTGCGGCGAGCAGAAATAGCGCAAGCGGGTATGCGGCTTGTCCGCAAGCAACTCCATAATTGCGGCTGAGAGACGAGACTTACCGATGCCAGCCTCGCCAGACAGCAGCACCACCTGGCCTTCGCCGTTGGTTGCCTTGGACCAACATCGAAGCAACAATTCGGACTCTTCCTTGCGCCCAACGAGCGCGGTCATGCCGGTCGCGTGCAGCGCCTCGAAGCGGCTTGCCACGGAGCTCGGCCGCAGCACAGCCCGGGCCTGCACCGGCCCGGCGATGCCCTTCAGATTCCTTGGCCCGAGGTCCTCCAGCTCGAAGAGATTGCCGATAATCCTGCGCGTACTGTCGCAGATGACAACCATGTCCGACTCGGCAGTCCCTTGCAGACGCGCTGCGATGTTTGGCGTCGTGCCAACCATGCTGCGCTCCTGTGTGTCACCCGATCCTATGAGGTCACCGACCACAACTAGGCCGGTGGCAATGCCAATTCGAGTGTGCAGCGACGTCCGTGTGTTGAGCCGGGCCAGTGCGCCACTCAGTTCCAGCCCCGCTCGTACTGCCCGCTCGGCGTCATCCTCGTGGGCCTGAGGATAACCAAAATACGCGAGGACACCGTCGCCCATGTACCTTGCCACGAAACCATCGAACTGGTGCACGGTCTCGGCAACGCATTTCTGATAGGCTGAGATGAGCTCGCGGAGGTCCTCCGGGTCCATGCGGGCAGAGAGCGCCGTCGAGTCAACAAGGTCGGAGAACATCACGGTCACTTGGCGTCGCTCGGCGCTGTCCAGCGTCAGCGGTGCGGCAGATGATCCAACGGCCATCGCGGACGTGCCCTTCTCGATATTTTTGAGAGTGGCGATCGCGCGCAACAGCTTGCGACGATGGCCGAGTGACGCAATACCGATCTTTTCGAGGTCTTGATCGGTCAGGTCACTGAGGATCGTGAAATCGATATCATTCTCGGCAAAGCGCTGGGCGTACTCGGACAAGCCGAATCTTTCCAGCCACTCCGCGATCTGCTGCATCACGACCCTTCCCGCGGATTTACCGCACCCTAACCGCGCGTCTCGATGTGGGCGATAGAGAGTTTATCGGAGAAATTCCCCGCGAGTACATGATCAGCCAGAATAGAGTTTTTGCAGCCTATTAGCATCAGTCTTAAATCAAGTCGTAAGCAGGATGTGGCCGCACTCACACTTCGTGCCAAAAGCAGCCATTCCGTGGGTCCCCGGTGCACCCCCCTGACCACGATTGCCACTTCGAGTAGAATGTGATCCGGCCTCGAATGCATTGAGGGGCAAATGCGGTTCAATCATTTAGGACGGCGGGAGTTCGTCACGCTGCTCGGCGGCATGGCCGCTGGCGGCGCGCGCGCAGCAGCCCGACCGGATGCAGCGTATTGGCGTGCTGATGGGGTTTGCCGAGAGCGACCCGGAAGTACAGGCCTTCGTGGCCGCATTCCGGGTGGGACTCGAGAAGTTGGGGTGGGCGGAGGGCCGCAACATCCGGATCGACACTCGCTGGGCGGCCGCCGCGGAGTCGATGCAACGGTTCGCCAAGGAACTCGTCGCGCTGCAGCCCGAACTCGTTCTTTCGGCAAACACACCCACCACCGCGGCGCTGCTGCAACAAACGCGCACCATCCCCATCATTTTCACGGCCGTTTCCGATCCGGTCGGTAGCGGCTTCGTCGCGAGCTTCAACCGGCCAAGCGGCAACGTCACCGGCTTCACCAATGCGGAACCCACGATGGCCGGCAAGTGGCTGGAGCTGCTCAAGGAGATTGCCCCGCGTGTCACGAGGGTCGCCTTCCTGTTCAACCCGGCAACGGCGACATATGCCGAAGTTTACCTGAACCCCTTCAAAGCCGCCGCTGCGTCCTTCGCAGTGGAGGCGATCGCCGCACCTGTTCGCGACAGGTCCGAGCTCGAATCCGTCGTTGCGGCACAGTCGCGCGAGCCGAATAGCGGCCTGATCATGATGCCAGATGGCTTCACGACCGGCCATCGCGAGGAGATCATCTTGCTGGCCGCTCGCCACCATCTCCCTGCCATCTATCCGTTCCGTTTCTTCGCTGAACTCGGCGGCCTGCTGTCCTACGGAAATGACCGGCTCGATCAGTTTCGGCGCGCGGCGATCTATGCCGATCGCATCCTCAAGGGCGAGAAGCCGAGCGAGCTTCCCGTCCAGGCCCCGGTCAAGTTCGAGTTGGTGATCAACCTCAAGACCGCCAAGGCGCTCGGCCTCGACGTGTCTTTGCAGCTCCAGCAGCGCGCCGACGAGGTGATCGAGTAGCCCTCGCCGCATTTCCGGTTTGGGTCATTTTCGACCGAGTTGGTCTGGACTAAACGCTCGCTCAGGTCTGCTATGCCTCCAATAGCGACCGAATTTACTCGTCACGACGAATCGTCGCGAAGTGCCAACAGCCGACCTAACGGTAACCTTCGCAACGAGGTCGGGAAGGCGCGCGACATATCCGCGACGAATCGCATTCAGCTAACCGCAACGCTCGTGCCCAACTTCGCACGTTCCAGTCTCGGCACACCTGCGCCGTCGATTGCGAGCACGTGGATTGCCCGTCGCGGCCACTTATTGTCGTGGACTATCCGCGCTTGCCGCCTTTGGCTTTCGCTTGCCGCCGATCCATTCGGTAATCATTGCCCGGAAGGTTTCCGCCGGCGGATTAGGCGAGAGCTGGCTCTGCGTCTTGGCACGGAACAGCCCGATCTGCCATTCCGGGAGGACAAGGCCTTTGCGCCGCGGCACGATGTCCAGATGGGAGATCCTGCGTCCTTCAATCATCGCCCGCGGAACGGCGGCGATCCCGAAGCCCCGGGTGACGAACTGAAAGAGAAGCTCGTAGTTTTCGACTTCGAATTCCGTGTGGCGCGCAACATCTTCCAGCGCAAACATATGGTCGACCAATTGGCGCGTGCCCCAGCGCGGCGTAAAATCGACGAAGACGTCCTCGCTCAGTTCGTTCAGTGCGATTGTGGTCCGCCGGGCGGCACGGTGTTCCGGCGAAACGGCGATCACCATCGGCGAGGAAAACAGCGGGTCTACCAACAGGCCCCCGCGCGGCGCGCCCGCGAGCGGCATGAAGGCGAGGTCCAGCCGCCCGTTGCGTAGCGGCTCCACCAAAAGGTCGGCCCCGGCTCCCTCACGCACCGCGATCTCGACCTTCGGGTGATGTTTATGGAATTCGTGAAGGAGCAGTGGCAGATCGAGGAAAAGGTGCAGGTTCTGGATCGTCCCGATCGATAGGCGGCCAGCGAGACCTCCCCTGACCGCCAGGACAGCATCGCGGGCGGCTTTGGTCGCGAGCACGATGCGCCGTGCCTCGGGCAGGAAAATTCGTCCTGCCTCGCTCAGCTTGACCCGACGGGTGTTCCGCACGAAGAGCAGAGTCCCGAGCTCCTCCTCTAGCGCGCGGATCGCCACCGAGAGGCCCGACTGCACGATGTTCGCGCGCTTCGCTGCGCGCGTGAAATGCTGCTCTTCGGCCGCCGCAATGAAGAGCTCGATTTGCCGGATGTCCATGCCCGTCGGAGGTCGCTTCTGATTAATTCTCAGTAGGAATAACTCTTATACAGTAGTTTCGTTGGACGAAATAGTGTCGGCCTCGCATATTCGCGGCGTGAAATGACTTACACAAGGCTGCACCAATGACGATCACGGAGTTCGCGCACCACGCGCGCCACACGCCGATAAAGTCGCCACACCGGCTGGATGACAGAAGATTGAGGCGTGTTCTCGCATACGTCGAAGAGCATCTCGCCGACGACATCACCGTCGCCGACCTCGCCAATGTCGCATGTCTCAGCATCTTTCATTTCACCCGCACATTTGCCGCCACCATGGGCGTGCCTCCGCATCGCTACATCAGCCGACGGCGGCTGGAGAGCGCCAAGACAATGATCGCGACGGGACGTGCATCGCTCTCGGAGATCGCCTTCAATTGCCAGTTTTCCTCGCAATCGAGCTTCACCCGCGCGTTTCGGCGAGCCACGGGCATGACGCCGAACGAGTACCGACGAACGTTGCAATAGCTTTGCTCGGTTGAGCGCATCATGCTTCTGGTGGGATTGAGCCTGCAGTGTCAATGTCGCCTTGGGGTCAAAGGCAGCGGTTCAGGGCTGTCCGGTCCCTGGGTCTTACATCTGCAGCACCCCTGTAAGCAGACCTAGCGGGCCGGCATTGAGAAGGCTCTTGGGTGCCCAGCTTGCCGACTAGAATTGCGTCAATCAGGCTTGATCCCTGCCGTTTTGACCAACCCATTGTTGACTGCAATTTCCTTTTGTACGGTCTAAGGTGAGCAGTGCCGAGAGGATGCCATGAACAGCCCTGGGACTATCGCGCTCGCAACTGTCTTGTGCACGTTGATTGGCGTTGCGCCGTGGCGCGCCATTGCCGCTGATGACTATCCGAGCCGGCCGGTGACGGTCATCGTGCCGTTCACGCCCGGCGGATCGACCGACATCATGGCGCGGCATGAAGCGGAAGTCCTGCAGCGCGCGTTGGGTCAAAGGTTCGTGGTCGAGAACAGACCCGGCGCCGGCGGCGAAATAGGCATCTCCTACGCTGCCAAAGCCGCGCCCGATGGCTACACGCTGTTGCACGCACCCTCGATCATTATCCTGCTGCCGTATGTGATGAAGTCGGTCTCCTACGATCTCGCAAAGGATTTCGCGCCGGTCATGCTCACTGGCCTGACCCAATTCGCCCTGGTCGTCTCTCCGACGCTACCGGTGAACTCGGTGAAAGACCTAATCGCGCTGGCGAAGTCCAAACCCGGCGAGCTGACCTATGCATCGTCCGGCATCGGCACCCCGCATCAGATCTTCGCCGAAGAGTTCAAGACCATGACCGGCACAGATATTCGTCACATTCCATACAAAGGCGCGGTTCCTGGCCTCACCGACATCGCCAGCGGCAATGTGTCGATGGAGTTCGTCGATATTCCGCCGGCTTTGCCGCTGATCCACGCTGGTAAACTGAAGGTTCTCGCCGTGCTCTCGGTCAAGGGAAATTCCGAACTACCCGGCGTACCTCCTCTTGCCGAAACGGTGCCTGGTTACGACGCCAGCAGCTGGCAGGGCTTTTTCGCCCGCGCCGGCACGCCGCAACCGATCGTCGATAAGCTCAACGCCGCGTTGGCGGCGGATTTTAAACGGTCGGAAACCGTCGACCGCTTTAAATCCTTTGGAATCGTGGCGCAATGGGACACGCCAAGCGAGTTTGCTTCCTTCATCACCGAGCAAAGCACGAAATGGGTCAAAGTCATTCGAGCGGCCGGCATCAGGCCGCAGTGACCCGGCTGCTTGCTCTCTAGCTTCCGGGCTTAGCAGTCGTGCACCCTTACGTCCGCCGCTCATTCAAGTGCGGACGTAATTGAGATCTTTGGGTCCTACGTTGAGGTAGCCCATTGCGGACCACGGAGGCGCTACCGGCGGCAGCCTGCTACTGGCGCCAAAGCTAATCGCACGCTGCCGACCTCAGAACGGCGCATCACCCGCGATGGTGATCCGATGCATGCGCCGACGCTTGCCCGGGTAATCGTTGAGCGCGCGGTGCTGGGTGCAGCGGTTGTCCCAGATCGCCAGCGAACCAACCTCCCAGCGGAATCGGCAGGTAAACTCTGGCTGAACGGCATGCGTCATCAGAAAATCGAGAATCGGCCGCGCCTCGGCGCTCTTGAAACCGTCGAGCGTTTGCGTGTGATTGCCTATGTAGAGCGCTTTGCGGCCGGTCTCAGGGTGGGTCCGCACAAGCGGATGCGCGGACTCCGTCTTCTGGTCGCCAGGGTCGCGGACCTTGGCGGCCATCTTCTCGTTGCCGGCGTAGCGACCGTCTCTCGTGGAGCCCATCTCATCGTTCCGGCTCAGCTTCTTGCGGTCCCCGACGTTCCAGGTCTTGATGACCTTGAGCATCTCTTTCATCGGATCGGATAGCGCGTCGTAAGCGAGGTACATGTTGGCAAATAGCGTATCACCGCCCGCATCAGGCGTCTCCTTGGCGTAAAGTATCGTCGCCTTCGCGGGCTTCGGATTGAACATCTGGTCGGTGTGCCAGACCTCCCCGAACGCTCTGGTGTCGCCTTCCTCCTTGATGATTTCGAGGATCTCGGGATGCTCGTCCATCCCTTTCATGAACGGGTGATAGTGGATTTTACCGAAACGCTTGGCAAAGGCGACCTGCTGCTCGGGCGTGATGGTCTGGCTACGGAAAAAGACCACAAGATGCTCGAGCCAGGCGGCCTCTATTTCCTTGAACGTTTCATCGTCCAAGATACCCAGGTCGACGCTGGCGATTTCAGCGCCGAGCGCTCCTGCGATAGGCTTGACTTCGATCCGCCGATAGGATGCCACGGTTTTGCGCCTTTCATCGGGGATTCTGCAAGAAGGAAACCAACCAGTCAACGGCGCAGCGTAGCTCACGGCCCTGGCGAGCGCGATCCTCTTTGCCATCACCGCCGCAAGAAATTTCTGGGGCGAGCAACTGCGGCCGACCTCAGCGCCGCTGTCGTCCTATGCCTACCCCTTCCTTGTCATGACCTCGATCGGTTGGATTTGAAGCCTGTTGCGCTGGGGGATCACCAAACAGGTGAAGCTGGCACAAGTGGGCGATGCGATCGAGGCCGCTCGCAACGTAAAAAGCAACCCATGAATGGCGCGTTAGCTGAGCCTCTTTTTCTTTTGGTTGGGCGACTTGGAGTTTTCGTTCCGTTTCGCTCTAGGCTTGCCCAGCTTCATTTCTTCGTGCGGCTTGGGCGGCATGCGCCCGAGAGTCGCCATGGTTCGCAGAATTGGCGCAGTCGTCGTCCCCGGATCGCTGTTACAACTTACAAGATTTCACAAGGCGCTCCGGTCGTCTAAACGCTGTCTGAAAGTGCGGCATATGAATGCTGCACGTGGAATCCTACCCAATCACTGCGATCAAATCTGCCTGCCACTGTTTTCCATCGAGCAACACATCGTTTTGATGTCGGTGGCTTGTCGGAAATACGCGTAGTTTGGAGGAATCTGTTGCAATCGGGAGCAAAAATACGACCACCTGAGCGCCAAACTGCCGCAGCTCGCTGAAGTATTCACGAATGATCCATAGAAGGAGTGTGTTAATATGATCTGCGTAAACCAATGATGATGAGAGGTAAGAATGTCGTTTACCCTCTACAACGCACCGCAATCGACCTGCAGCCAGCGCGTGCGCTTCGTGCTGAACGCAAAGAAGCTATCTTTCGCCGAGGTCAAGCTTGACCTGCTTGCCGGCGATCAGCTCAAGCCGGAATACCTTGCACTCAATCCCAACGGGGTGGTGCCGACGCTGGACCACGATGGCGCGATCGTAATCGATTCCTCGGTCATCATCGAATACCTCGACGAGATCGCGCCCGCACCCGCGAGCTTCACGCCGCGCGATCCGGTCGTGCGCGCAAAAATGCGCGCCCTGATGCGCTTCATAGACGAGATGCCCGCAGCAGCGGTGCGTGTGCCGACGTTCAACCTCGCCTTTCTGCCGCGCTTTGCGGCGATGAGCGAGGACGAGTTTCTGGCGTTCGCGGAATCGAAGCCGCTGCGCAAGGAGTTCATGCTGGCGATGGGTCGCAAGGGGTTTCCGGAGAAAGATATGGATGCTGCGATGCAGCGCCTGCGCCGCACCTATGAACGCATGGATACGGAAATCGAGAAGAGCGGCGGGCCGTGGCTGCTCGGTAGCGACATCACGCTTGCGGATATCGCCGTCATGCCGGCGATCGTCCGCATGAGCGATCTCGGTCAGGAGACCGCGTGGCAGGATCTTCCACGGCTCCAACGTTGGTACGAGGCCATTCGTGCGCATCCGGCGTTCGAACCGACCTACTATCCGGGTTCCCTACTCACCGAGCGATTCCCGCATCTGCGCGAGAGAGCGAAGCAGGAGTAGGAAGAGGCGACGGTTCACGCTTCATGTATGGCGAGATGGCAGCCAGACGTGGATCATCCGTGGCCGGATCGTGGGCGTGACCAAAACATCCGTGGCGCCGGCCGCAACCAGACCTAGACTGGCACATCGTCCAGCAGAATATTGGATGAGCCAACCTGAATGGGGAGTAGCAGCCGGCTGCCAACCCAGCGTGGATCGGCGCTGCGCGGATTGGAGCATTTGCCACAGGTTGCCCGAACATAGGTGATACAAAGCGATGCGGCGGCAACCCAGCTCCTACCCAGCCGGCGAGGCTTGGTCAGGTTGGTCGGTCCATGCAGCATCTTCGCGAAAATGTTTGAACAGAAGGTCCATGAAACTGCTCACTTTCGCAGGGAGATGGCGGCGATGGGGATAGATCGCGTCGATCGTCAACTCGCCTGTCCGGAACTTTGTCAGGATCGGAACAAGACGCCCCGATTTGAGATCATCTGCTACCAAAAATCGCGGTGCGTACATCAAGCCTTGGCCGTGGAGCGCTCCGAATCGCAGCGCATCGCTGCTGTTAGCTTGTAGGTTGCCTGATATTGGCACAAGTAGGTCCCCGCCGTCCGGGTCAATGAACTCCCATTCCTTGCGCCAGGGCGAGTCGGAATAGATCATGCAGTTGTGGTTCGCCAGGTCGGTCGGTTGCTCCGGGATTCCCCGTCTCGCAAAGTACTCAGGAGCGCCGCACGCCACGAAGCTAAAGTGTGCCAGACGGCGAATAATCAAGCTTGAATCCGGAACGGGAATGACGCGGATAGCCAAATCGAACCCCTCCTCAACAAGATCCGCCATTCGGCCGGTCATTGTTATGACGATCGAAACGTCGGGATGTAGCATTGTGAATTGAGCGACGACGGGAGCTATAAGGCGCGGAATGGCTACGTCTACATTGAGCCGCAAGGTTCCGCGCGGCTTCGATTGCAGTTCCTGCGCTGCTCGCTCAGCGTTGTCGACTTCCGCAAGAATGTGAACACAGCTTTCATAGAAGACTTGGCCCGCTTCAGTCGTACTGATGTGACGTGTCGTCCGATTAAGAAGGCGAACGCCGAGTCTGTCTTCGATTGCCTGAATGTGCGTGGTGACCGCGCTCGCAGACATATTGAGAGCGCGAGCCGCTGCAGAAAAGCCGCCACTATCGACCACCTTCACAAACGTCGTCATATCAAGCATGCGGTCCATGTCATCCACCAACTATGCGGCGAAGCGGAGCAATTTACGATTGAATTCGTCACTTAGGATAGCGCAAACGTCGCCAAGAAGCCGCAAGCGTCGGGTTCGCTCGTCTATGCTTTGCCTATTTTTCGTGAGGCCGTCGTAAGTCGCCTCGGTCAATGAGCCGGTCAATGTGCACCGCCAGCTTCGAGGTGCCCTGGCTTCTTGAGCAAGAGTGTGGCGACAAGAGCGAGGATCAGGGCGACGCCGAGCAGGTAGAAGGTGTCGCTGAAGGCCATGATGTTGGCCTGCTGACGCACGCGGAGCGCCATCGCGACAATTGCCTTGAGATGAGCGGTCGCGACGTCGGATAGGCCGCTGTTGAGGAAGTACTTGGTCAGCTCGTCGATCCGGTTGCGGGTAGCCTCCTCGAAGAGGGAGATGGAGCTGGTGAGTATGTTGGAATGGAACTGCTCACGCTTGCTCTGGAAGGTCTGCAGCACGGCGATGCCGATCGCGCCACCGAGATTGCGCGTCATATTGAACAGCGCGGAGGCCGAGCCGGCATTTTCCGGTTCGATCCCAGCGGTGGCGACTGCCGACAACGGCGCGAACACCAGTGCCTGACCGACCGCGCGGATGACATTTGGCCAAAGCAGCTGGTCGGCTGCGGTGCCGAGTGTCATGTGGACGTTCAGGAAATTGCTTGCCGCGAACAACGCAAAACCGAGAGCGATCACGATCCTGGCGTCGAGCTGCTGCATCAGGCGTGGCACCAGCGGGATCAGCAGAAGCTGCGGAAGACCGGTCCATGCGAGCACGAAGCCGATCTGTTCGGAATTGTAGCCCTGGATGCGGGCGAGATAGAGCGGGAGGATGAACACCGACCCGTAAAGCGCAATGCCGAGCAGGAAGTTTGCCAGGATGCCGAAGCCGAAGTTGCGGCGCACCAGAAGGTGCAGGTTGAGCAGCGGCCCCTTCGATGTCAGTTCGACTACGACAAATAGCGAAAGAGCAATGGCCGCGATGATCGACAACCGAACGATGAGAGGCGAGCCGAACCAGTCGTCCTTGTTGCCTTCTTCCAGCACGGTCTGCAGCGCGGCAAGTCCGATCGCCATGGTAAGGATGCCCGGCCAGTCGCCTTGTCGTAACAACGAAAGCTGCATCGGCGCTCGGTCAAGCGAGAACCACAGCATGACGAGCATCGGCGCGCCGGGCACTAGGTTGACATAGAAGATGTACTCCCAGCCCCAGTTCTCGGTCAGGTAGCCGCCGATGGTCGGGCCGATGGCGGGCGCGAACGTAGCCGATAGCGCGAACATGGCCAGTCCGATCGGCTGCTTCGGCTTGGGCAAGAGAGTGATAATGATGGTGAAGGCCATCGGGATCAGAGCGCCGCCGGCGAATCCCTGGATAGCGCGTAACACGATCATCTGCTCAAGGTTCGTGGCGAAGGCACAAGCCACGGAGAAGACGAGAAACAGGATTGTAGTGGTCAGAAGATAGGCCCGAACCGAGAACACGTCGGCGAACCAAGCCGACAGCGGAATCACCACGATCTCCGCGATCAGATAGGCCGTAGAGATCCACCCGCCGTCATCGATCCCCGCGCCGATCGCTCCTTGAATATTGGCGAGCGACGCATTGACGATTTGAATATTGAGCACCGCCATGAAGGCGCCCAGGGTCGAGGCGATCACAGCGGTCCATTTCTTCGCTTGTCCAGCGGGGCTGACCGTCCGGGCTTTGTGACTGCCTACCGCTTTCGCGTCAGACGTTCGCGGCCGAACGCGCGAAGCAACAACATCTCCGTTCATGGCTGAACCTCATCTGGGTTTCTGCCGGAGATCATGCCGGGCACCCAGGGCGATAATCGCGGGGAAGATTTGAAAGACGATCCGGCGTCACCTGAAGATCGTGCCGTCTCGTGGTGGGTGACGGGCGGCAGTAAGACGTCGTCAACCCGAGTGGTGCCAGGTTTGGCTTGGGCCTCGACCGCTGCGGCCTTGGTATTGACGGTGGGCTCCACAGACATGCCAGCGCGAAGCAGCCCGACAAGGTTGGAGTTATCAAACGTGATCTTCACTGGGATACGCTGAACGACCTTTGTGAAATTGCCTGTTGCGTTATCAGGCGGCAGCAACGAGAACTCCAGGCCGCTCGCGGGCGAAAGGCTGTCGACATGGCCCTTTAGCCGTAAATTCGGAAAACCATCGACCCGGATGTCGACGGATTGGCTCGCGCGCACAAAAGTAAGCTGGGTCTCCTTGAAGTTGGCGACGACGTACGTCGCATCGAGCGGCACCACGGCCATCAGCTGCGTGCCCGCCGCTACAAATTGTCCCACGCGCAAGGTCCGCGCTCCCACGTACCCCTCTACGGGCGCAGTAATCGTCGTGTAGGAGAGATTGAGTGCGGCCTGTTGTTCCACCGCAAGGCTGCGCTGATGCTGGGCTTGTGCCTGATCGCGCTCAGTCGTCAAGACGTCGACCCTCCTTTGCGCTGCGACAAGTCCCGCCTGATCGCGCCGAAGCTGGGCTAGAGTCTGCCCACGGATTGCCTCCGTCTGCTGGGCACGCTGGACGGTGCCTGAGCCGGTCCTCATCAGGTCCCGATAGCGATTCGCATCGGCTTCAGCGAACGTTAGCGACGCTTGCGTGACTTCAATCGACTCTTTCGCCTGATCGATCAGGGGCTGCTGCAGCGTTATTTGTGCATCCAAGTTGCTGATCGTTGCCGCTGTGGCGCGGACATCCGCTTGCGCCTGCGCGAGCGCCGCGCGGAAATCCCGGTCATCAATTCGGGCAAGAACCTGTCCGGCCGTGACACGCTCGTTATCCTGCGCCAGGATTTCCGCGATGTACCCGGCCACCTTGGGAGCGATGGTCGTAAAGTCGGCTTTGATATAGGCGTCGTCGGTCGATTCCAGATACCACCCGATCGTCCAATATTTGTAACCGTAATAACCGCCTGCCGCGGTGCCAGCCAAGAGCGCGAGGATCAGCGCGCCCTGCTTTGTTAGGCTGCGGAGCCAGGCTGGGGCCCGGGCTGCGGAGTGCTCCCAAGCCTTCGCCCGATCCAGCGCAGCGGGGCTATCCCGGGTTATTTCCGTCCCGTGCTGAAAGGTCTCCTTACGGGGCATCTCAACCATGACATTCTCCTGCGTACCCAGCGAAGCCGTTGCCGACCTGCCGCAAGACGCCGATCTCGTCCTGCCCTCGCGGGAAGCTCGCGTCGCCGAGCGTCTGACCCATGACATCCTCCTGTAAGACCGAACCGAAGGCGGGCCGCTATTCGACGACCTGAGAATATGGCTTCCCGATCCATCTGATAATCTCCGAAAATCTGAATGCATCTTCAGCCACCGGGCTGATAATTCGAGCAGCCATGGTCAACTGACGAGGCTCACCATATTCAGCTAAGTGGTTGAATGGGGATGAGTTTTCGTAGGAGAGCAGGGGCAGCATGCCGTGTTATGGGTCGGTAACCACATCCAGCTTCTGGGAACCCGCTTGGCGTGCGCCGTGCGCACCTTCTCAGTCGCGCGACGAGGAAGGTGAGGGCCTAACGGAAAGTCGGCAAGGCCCAGCCCGCATGTAGCGACTAGGATCATGGCCGCGGGATTTGCACAACGGTCCTATGAACCGGGACCGCCCACGCAGTTGATTTTCCAGCGCACTACGGCGCGTTGAATCGTTGGCTGGCTAGCGCTGAGAAGCGCGGCCGGAATCGCTGGGGAATGCCGGTTTGAATATAGGAACATTTCGGGCGCTGCTCAGCCCGCTGTTCAGTCGGTCCATTTTTGATCATCTGTAGCGTTTGAGCCGAACGGAAGAGATCAATGGGTGCGGATAGTCCGAACCAACTGGGCGCAGCGCCCGTGCGCCTGGCAGTGAAGGTCCCGCACTTCCGGCGCCCTGGTGAGTGTTCCTGACCATCGCCCCTATCGGCCGAGGTGGAACGCGACCGCAACGCAAGGGGCATCTCGGGTTTGGAATTTGGAAGTTATTTCGCACCGCTAAAAGGTGTATTGAGCACAGCGGCGATTATCATATCCCCCCGACGCGCCCATTTCATCGATGACTGCAAAGCACTGGCCAGCCGGCCTGCCGCTGTTGCAGGAATCCAGGGACAATCGTCCGTAGGATGGAGGGACGTCATGAGCGATATCGCACATGCTCGCGGGAGCCGACATGCGACCGAAAGGCGTCAGGACGCAACGAAGCTGAATGAAATGCGTCTTATCCTGATACACTACGTCACCATGGCATTCGTTTTCATGTCCGTGGCGTTTGGCCCGGCGCTGGTGTGGACACTCGTTTGGATGGCCGCTCGATGAATGTGGAAGCCTGATCTCAGGTATGGGTCGCGTACCGCTGATGAGGGTTACACGCAAGTCATGATGGTTGGCCCTATCGAGATGGTCATTTCGGTCACCGGCACGATGATGCCTGTCGCGTGACTCTGACTGCCTGCCTGGGGTGAGAGGACTCGAACTCGGAAATGTCGCTCTACAAGGCGCTGGGCCGACTCCTTGGTTTTCCAGAACATTTTCGTACCACAAGCTTTTTCGCGAGAACTGCGAAAGGGCTGGTAGCCGGCGCGGAGCCATGAGGCCGCCAACCGAGGCGGCTTAGATCCGCAATCGTGGCCTGCGAAGATCGTTCAGCGCCAGTTCGCAAAGCTGGTCGGGATCGCGCACGCCCGCGTTGGCAAGCTCGATAATCTTCTTAGCTACGGTTTCAGGGATGGGATCCGTTTTATCTAGGGCCTGTATTCAGTTAGGCGGAGTTCGCCAGGGAACGGAACAGAATCAAACGCGGAACACCGTTCTATGATCCGGAGCTTGGCGTTATTTTGGGG
>Ga0209331_1000507_pt1 | contig 14056 bp, 14 predicted proteins | sample JacPinW_OM3H0_M3_FD_187971 | JGI IMG/M metagenome (GOLD analysis project Ga0209331, IMG submission 187971) | Forest soil microbial communities from Algoma, Ontario, Canada - Jack Pine, Ontario site 1_JW_OM3H0_M3 (SPAdes) (version 2) | ecosystem: Environmental > Terrestrial > Soil > Boreal... | reverse complement strand
CGATCTCGCGCAGCGGTGAAGCGACGCGAGGAAATGTTACTTCAATCGGCCGATCGCCTCTCCATCTCCATAGAGGAGCCGACGTCGTTGGCTTTTCATATCCGATGGAGAAATTGAAATGACTAAGGTTAAAGTTCTGTCGGCTGCGCTGATCGCCGTAGCCATGCTTGCCGCTCCCGCTATGGCTCGCGAGGGCCACAGAACCTCGCGGCACCTCGCAGAGCGCGCCAGCGCGAGCACCACGCCCGACGAGAGCTATGTTGACGGGCGTGTCTGCATTCCGGCTCCGCGCGTGGGCGCATTTGCTACAGCGCCGTGGACCGGGAACAATGTCCCTTGCGAACCGTACGCTTATTGATCCGTCTGCGTCGGGAACCGGCCTGGCCGTTCGCTGCCGCCAAGCAGCGAACCCGGACCGATATGCCACACGCGAAGAAGTCGGGCTGGAAACGAAGTTTCATCAGCCCGACTCCTCTATGGCTCATTCTGTTTTGTGTCCGAGACCAAGCTCAAGCTGCTTAGAACCGACCTAACGACAAGACACACCGCACCAATTTCGCACCAGAAACGGCCGCGCCGAAATGCAACAAAACAGGCTAGACCTGTGATGAAAATGCAATAAAAACGGCGAAGCTGACCTGCATCCTCCCGCTCATAACGGTCTGGTGCAGGTTCGAGTCCTGCCGGACCCACCAATGTTTGCAGAATGTTGGCGCTGGGATACTCTTTCCCGTTTTTACCGCGCCCCTGTTGGCTTCGGCAGCATCGCGAGAGAACGCGGGAAGAATATTGTCACCGCTTGCAGAGGTTGAGCATATCTGACAAATTTAGGCATTCACGCGCGAGAAACACGCTGATTTATCTAAGCTCTACCGATTTATCTAGGTTCCTCGTGCATTGGTCTCGGAAAATCGACGTATTCGCGATGGTACTCAAATGGAGATCTCAGCGTTGGTTTTCGGCAGCCGTTTTTGTCTTGGGTGTCATTGCATTGGTGGTGCTCGCCTATGCATTCCTATTGTTACGAACTAATTTCGCAACAGCGGGTTTTTCCCTGTTGATTGTAGTCGTATTGATCTCCACGCTAGGCAGCTACGTCAATTCGGTGCTTCTCGCCGTCGTTGCCATGGCATGCCTGGCTTATTTCTTCGCTCAGCCGATTTTCTCACTTCGTGTGGAACAGGAGCAGGATATTGCCGCGCTTTCGGCTTTCTTGATTACCTCGATCATCATAACAGGATTGGCGGCCAAGGTTCGGCGCAAGTCCGAGGAAGAACTTCGGGATACCCGCGCCCAACTCACGCGATTCGCTCGTGTGGCCATTCTCGGCGAACTAACCGCTTCTATCGCCCATGAGATAAATCAGCCTTTGGCAGGGGTGGTGAGCAGCGGGGATGCTTGCCGACGCTGGCTTGCTAACCAACCGCCCAATATCGAGCGTGCAAATCAATCTCTCGAACGTATCATCAGGGATGCCGACCGGGCCAGCGGCATTATCGAACGCGTTCGCGACCTTGTTAAAAACACCTCAAACCAGAAGGGTGCGGTAAGCGTCGGTGAGGCTGTGCGCGAGGTCATCTTGTTGACACGCGGCGAGGCCGAACTGAATAGAATTAGAGTGGACACGAAGATTGCCGACGATTTGCCGCTCGTTTGGGCAGATCGGATACAGTTGCAGCAAGTCTGTCTGAATCTGATTATCAACGCCATCGAGTCCGTCAAGGATCTCAGCAGCGGCCCACGAAGATTGTTGGTAGAGGTGGAGAAAGATCAGCCCGATGGCGTGCTGTTGACCTTTAGCGACACCGGAGCGGGTATCGATCCGGAAAAAGCGAAATACATTTTCGATGCCCTATACACTACCAAGCCGGAAGGCATGGGCTTGGGACTGGCAATCAGCCGCTCAATTGTCGAAGCCCATGGTGGACGACTGTGGGCATCTCTTAATGTTCCGCGCGGCACCAAGTTTCAGTTCACGATACCGCAGTATCATGAAAAGACAGCATGATATGAGCATCGAGCAGCCCGTAGTGTTCGTCATTGATGACGACGCGTCCGCCCGTGAAGGCCTCGAAGATCTTCTTCAGTCGGTAGGCCTATCCGTGATGTCCTTCGGATCCGCGCAGGAGTTTTTTGAGAGCCAACGTCCCGACGCACCCGGTTGCATCGTGCTCGACGTAAGATTACCTGGCACCAGCGGCCTTGAGTTTCAGAACGTACTCATCGAGGCCGACATAGGTCTGCCCGTAATATTCATCACCGGCCATGGCGATATTCCCATGTCGGTCATGGCGATGAAATCGGGAGCGATCGATTTCCTCACGAAGCCGATTCGCGAGTCGTCTCTGCTCGACGCCGTCAATGCAGGCATTCAAAGGGACCGCGCGCGGCGCCAAGAAGTTAAGCTCGCCTCGGAATTGCAACAGCGATACCAGTTGTTAACACCCCGCGAACGCGAGGTTTTCACGCTAATCGTCTCCGGCCGGCCGAACAAGCAAATCGCAACGGAGATTGAACTGGATGAGAGCACGGTCAAGGTCCACCGGAGCAAAATCATCAAGAAAATGATGGCGACCTCAATCGTGGACCTGGCCCGGATGGCGGACCGGCTCGGTGTGCACGCCGCAATATCCGCGCGATCTAAACCAAAGGACTAGGCTCTTAATCCTTCGTGAGAGCGAGTTTTACCTAAGTGAAGTCGCTTTCGGCGGGCTTCGGCAATAGCCTCCACCCTCGAATTGGAGCCATAAATGCCGAATGCGATAATCTCAATTATTGACGATGATCCGTCAGTGCGGGAAGCTACGATCGATCTCTTGAACTCGGCAGGTTTCGTCGCCGAGACTTTCAAAGATGCCGATGAATTCCTGAAATCAGGTCGGGTCGACGACGCTTCCTGTGTAGTCGCGGACATGCGGATGCCCGGGATGTCCGGACTTGAGCTTCATGATCACCTGCTGAGGGCAGGGAAGAGCATCCCCACTATCCTGATCACGGCTTTTCCTAGGGATGGCGACCGGGCCCTCGCGCTCGGGGCCGGCGTGTGCTGCTACCTGTCAAAGCCCTTTAGCGAAAGTGACTTGCTATCGAACATCCGCAATGCTCTTTCGTCCGGGCCCAGATGTGACGAGCCGCTACCACCTTCGCGCAACAAAAGTGCCGCCGTCGACACCGACGGCAGAAGTGGTGATTGGGACTTCTCAGCTTCGTTTTATCCGGTTCGGAAGCCTTATACTGGGTCATTACGCATCGAGGAATTGAACGATCTCGACGCGCTCGAGAAAATCACCCCCGAATGGGAAATTTTGGACGCTCAACTATCGCCGCGGACTCCCTTTACGTCGCCGCTCTGGGCGAAGCTTTGGTGGCGGCACTGTCGGAGAATGCAAACAACAATTCGCCAAGAATCCTTCGCACACACTGTACGCGACGAGGCCGGCAAACTCTTGGCGATCGTCCCGCTGATGATCACCCACAGACCGGGCTACGGTCCACTACAACTGCGCATCCTGCAGTTCTTCGGAGGGGCCGACGGCAGCATAACTGAGCATCGTTCCATAATTTGCCGGGAGGCCGACGAACTACGGGTGATGCAGGCCCTTGAGAGCTATTTGTGTGATCGCAAGAACAAGGATGCGTGGGACTTGTTCGTTTGGACTGGTATCCGCCACAAGGAGATCGCGCTCGATCATCCCGGAAACGTTCTGAGAGTATATAAAGACACACCCGACTATCTCGTGCCCTTGCCAGATAGCTGGGAGAAACTTCGTTCCGGCCTGTCGGCCAACATGAAGGAAGCTATACGCAAATGCTACAAGCATCTTGCCAAGGGCGGGCACACCTTCAAATTTCACGCAGTAGCGCGTCCAGAGGATATCGCGGCCTCGCTTGATCACCTCCTTGCGCTGCACGCGGAACGAGCTAACTTCAAGTATGCCGCGAGGCATCGAGACCTTTTCGAGAGAGCGCCGCATCGCGCCTTCATCGTTGATTTAGCACAGTTGATGGCGGAGCGTGACCAGTTCCGCACATTTGAACTTGAGGTCGACGGCAAGACCGTGGCATCGCGAATGGCGTTCTTGCTCGGCGATGAGCTATATCTCTACTATTCAGGCTATGACTTAGCGTGGCGCAAGCACAGCATCATGACTACGCTGATGTGCGAATGCTTCAAATGGGCCATCGAACGCGGCGTGAAGGTCGTCAACCTGTCGAAAGGCAAAGACCCCTCTAAATTACGGTGGCGAGGCCGGGAAATCATGTTTCACGACGCCCTCTTGATGTCACCCACACGCCGCGGGCGCCTCATCTCGCGCGCTTATGATTTACTAAGCCGCCAACCTAACCTTTTCGTGAAGCTAACAGAATTTCTTACGGTGGTCGGGGGTGTGGTTAACCTGATACGACTGGACGTCGTTGCCTTCTATTGACAAGATATCTGGACCCGTCATGGCGACGGAACGATAATAGTTGCCCCTCGCATCGAAGCAGCACCTGAACGGTAAAGCGTCCAACTCCTCGATAATACATAAAGCCATTAAGTCGACAACATGACACCATTTGCGATGAAGTTAAGTAAATCGCATCTAATACCCTTTCGAACATCGGGCGCAGGCTCTCCCCTTTTTTGTTTTCCAGGCTCCGGCGGAAATGTCTACGTGTTTCGAGAGATGGTAGCGGCTCTACCCGAGGGCCAGCCCGTCTATGCCATTGACATGGAATGGTTGTGCGAGGCGAAGCAGAACTTTACCGTCGAGCACCTTGCCGCATTGTCTCTCGACGTCATTCGATCGATTCAGAACGAAGGGCCTTATTATCTATGCGGTTTTTCCTTCGGCGGCCTCGTAGCATATGAGATTGCGGTGCGGTTGATCAATGAAGGCGACGGCGCGGGTCTGGTTGCCCTGCTGGATGCGCCCAATCCCGCGTTGCTATCAAACCTTTCGGAGGCCGACTCTGCGCAGTTTCGCAAGACCTACCTAGTCGATCGGCTCAAGAAATACGGCCTTCAGCTGGCGCGGGGGGACCTGACGGCATTCGCATCCCGTGCGCTTGCTTTTGTTACTTCCCGAGCAGGAAGGTTCTTCATGCCCGCGATCAAGGTCGCGTTTCGGATGATGAACAAAGCATTGCCTGTAACATTGCGTGCCAACGACCCCGGCTTCCTGAAGGCATGGAATTCATATGTTCCAAAGCGCTATCCGAAGAGTGTGGTGTGCTTTAGGGTTGAAGACCGCGGGCCCGAACACGGGAACGATCCATCTATGGGTTGGGAGTCCTGCGTGATGGGCGGCGTTCAAGTTCATGTCGTTCCGGGAGGCCATGTCGACATGATGCGCAAACCGTCTGTACACGTAGTCGCCGACAATTTAGCGACCTATTTGGATAACGGCACGAATCGCAAGATAGAACCAGCTGCCGGCATGTTCTGACGGACTGCAACTATCAAAAAGCGATAAGGGGCCAGCCATTTGGTCCATTGAAGCCACCAACGCCCGGCCCTCTGGTGCACGATGCCGGGCAAAATCGGAGTTCAAAATATCTTGAGAATCGTTCGGGTAAACAGGGCCAGCGCGTAAAACTCGAGCGCTCCGTACGCCTTGCGATACTTCATCTGCATTTGCTTGTGCCCCAAGCTCTCACCCAGCTTCTGCGCTTCCGTCGGATTGCGTGAATGCATAAGCGAGGGACTGCCAACACGGTAGCGGATCGCCACACGATCCAAAAAATGCACACCGCATTCCCGCATGGCGCGAACGTGAAAATCAACGTCTTCCTTCAGCCGGATTGACGGGTCAAAGCCCCCTAGCCGTGCAACGCATTCGCGCCGGATGACGGACGAACTGCAAACCAGAAGTGCCTTGTCAAACAACATGCGGCCGGCAAACGCAAAGCGCGGTCCAAATCGGCCGCTCAAAGCGGCCTTGCGCGCCGCGTCGGCGAAGTACTGCCGTTCATGTTCCAATTGAGCGGCCAGTCCGCTACCGAAAGGTTCGATTTGCGCGAAGACAAGGCCGATGGTCGGATTCGCCGCAAACGCTGCTTTGACCTCTGCATAATGTCCGTCCATGACTATGTCGTCGTCGTCGAGGAAGTGCACGAAAGTCCCATTAGCCATGGGCCATCCGATATTGCGAACCACACTGGGAACACCTCCGGTCGGGCTGGGATTTTTTACGTAATTTACCCGCGCGTCTCTGAGACCTCTAATCACCTCTTCCGCGGAACCTTCGGGACTGTCGTCAATAACAAAGACCTCGATGGTCGCATCACGCTGCCGAAGCACACTGGATATCGCTTCGACCAGTTCGGTTGGACGGCGAAAGGTAGGGATGACAACAGAAAAATCGATGGAAATATTCTCCCTCCTGCTCGCTAAATAATCTTGCGACAGCGGCTTAGTACGCGCAGCATCATCGTTGTATCGCATCGACGCGATCTTTTCAAAACGCGGTAGGATGTGTCGGCCCTGAGTAGGCTGCTTGGACCAACGATATGCCAATGATTAGCTGCAACCAAACAGGAACGGAAGCGCTTTGAAAAAATGGCGACGATGCGCTCAATGCCGGGAGATATTTCCTTGAGCGGCTGCAACCACTTTCCCGCAATTTCGGTGTTAGAGCTGTTGAAGCCGGTAAAGTTACCCGGCGGGCTCGATAGGCTCGCAACGATGCCCCCTTCGCTCGCGAAGCGAACAAGGCCGTAGAGCGTCGGAGGCGCCATGGTTGAGCCGCGAAGCTATCCCACCGAACGGGGTTGCCTCTCGAGTCGCAGACTACATCAAACTGACAACAAAAGGTCCGCGTCTCCCCATGATCACCCGGGGCATTTATTCTTTGCGCTCGACAGGAGTAGGATAAACGGGTGCCGAACAGATTGGCCCAATAAGGAGTGAAGCGTGTCATCCGCTATTCCGCAACCGGTCGTCGCGCAGCTCACGCGCGCCGCTATCTTTCTCGTCGTAACGATCAAGTCCGAGCCGGGATGTGACGCCGTCGTGCGGGCCCTGTGCGGTGATCTCGCCGCTCTTTTGCGTGCGGTGGGCTTTCGCGACATCGGAGGGCGGCTGTCATGCGTCATGGGGTTCGGCTCCGACGCATGGGACCGGTTCTTCGGAGAGCCGAGGCCGAAGGACCTGCATCCGTTCCGCGAGATCAGCGGCCGACATCGCGCCGTCGCGACGCCGGGTGACATCCTCTTTCATATCCGCTCCACGCGAATGGATCTGTGCTTCGAGCTGGCGACACAGATCATGGCGCGGCTCAGCAGCGCGGTCTCCACGACGGATGAAGTGCACGGCTTCAACTACTTCGACGATCGCGACCTGATCGGCTTCGTCGATGGAACGGAGAATCCGGTGGAACAGGCTGCTGTCGAGGCCACCATCATCGGCGAGGAGGATGCCGCATTCGCCGGCGGGAGCTACGTGATCGTACAAAAGTACCTTCATGACCTCAAGAGATGGAACGAGCTGCCCATCGAGGAACAGGAGAGGATCGTCGGCCGAACCAAATTGTCCGACATCGAGCTGGATGATGCCGTGAAACCAACCTCTGCACACAACGCCTTGACGACGATCGTGGAAAACGGCGAGCAGCTGGAGATCGTGCGCGACAACATGCCGTTCGGCGATGCCGGCAAGGGAGCGTTCGGTACCTATTTCATCGGCTATGCCAGGTCCCCGCACAGGATCGAGCAGATGCTCGTGAACATGTTCGTTGGCCGGCCACCGGGCAACTATGACCGGCTGCTCGACTACAGCCGCGCCGTGACCGGCACGCTGTTTTTTGTGCCGTCGGCGACGTTCCTGGAGAATGTTGCGAGCGGGGAAGCGGCTCGATCGGCCGCGGACCCGTCCTCGAACGAGCGCAAGATTGATGACGCGTCCAAACCGCAAATGCCGCCGGATGGCTCGCTCGGTATCGGTTCACTGAAAGGAGAGGCTGGACATGAATAATCTTCATCGGGGACTCGCCCCCATCTCAGACGCGGCATGGGCCCAGATCGAAGAGGAGGCCTCCCGAACCATCAAGCGCCATCTGGCGGCGCGCCGTGTCGTGGATGTGGAAGGCCCGAAGGGCGCGGATTTCCCGGCCGTTGGTACGGGTCATCAGCGACAGATCCAGACGCCGGGCGACGGAATCGAAGCTGCGCAGCGTGACATCAAGGCGCTCGTCGAGTTGCGCGTTCCGTTCGAACTCACGCGCGAGGCGATCGACGATGTCGAGCGCGGCGCAAATGATTCGGATTGGTCGCCGCTAAAGGAAGCGGCGCGCAAGATCGCCTTCGCCGAAGATCGCGCGGTCTTCGATGGGTACGCCGCCGCCGGAATTCAGGGCGTCCGTCAAGGCACCAGCAACCCGGTATTGACGCTCCCTTCCAGCGTAGACGGTTATCCGGGTGTGGTCGCACAAGCGGTGAGCCAGTTGCGCCTGGCCGGTGTCAATGGACCCTATGCGCTCCTGTTGGGTAGCGAGCCGTATACTGCCATTGGCGGCGCGACCGACGATGGATATCCGGTCCTGCAACATATCCAGCGTCTTGTGGACGGAGAGATCATTTGGGCGCCGGCTATCGAGGGAGGCGTCGTGCTTACCACCCGGGGCGGTGATTTCGAGCTAACCATCGGCCAGGACATCTCTATCGGCTATCTGAGCCATTCCGAGACGACTGTCCGCCTCTACTTTCAGGAGACCATGACCTTTCTGCTGCTGACAACCGAGGCTGCCGTGGTGCTCGCGCCGGAAACGCAAAAGTCCGCTTAGCGTCGGTCAGAAGCAGCTCGTCCGCGCAAATGCGAGCGCTGTGACGCCGAATAGTCGGAAGCCGCGAGGGCGGAGCCCATAGTTATCTCTCGTATCAGCGGCATCTTCGTCGATGGTCTCAAATGATTTCATGGGAGTTCCTCGCGACGCGAATATTGCGTCCTTGCGGATTCCCTAAGTCGTATCAGATTTCTGCCAACAGCTGTCGTTTAATGACAAGAGCGACCGGCCTTCGCATGAAATGGTCGCGGCAGTCGGACCCGCGATAGAAAAACTTATCGCATTGTCGAAAGCCGCAAAAGATCGGATGGTAGCTGATTGGCTCCAATCGGCGACCTAGCCTTGTTTTCTCGATCGGTGGAATGCGAATGATATATGACGTCATTGTCGTCGGCATAGGCGGCATGGGCAGCGCGACGGCTTTCCAATTGGCTCGTCGGGGCCAGCGTGTGCTCGGCCTCGAACGGTTTGACATACCCCATTCGATGGGGTCGTCCCATGGCATAAGCCGCATCATCCGGCTTCCCTACTATGAGCACCCTGATTACGTTCCGCTGCTGCTGCGAGCTTTTGTCCTTTGGCGTGAAATCGAACAATTGAGCGGCCAGGAGCTGCTGGTCGCAACCGGATCGATCGATGGCGGCCGCGAGGACGGCGAGCTGTTCGGGGGAGCGCTCACGTCGGCGAAACTGCACAAGCTGCCACACGAAGTCCTGACCGGCTCGGAGATCAATGCCCGGTATCCCGGCTACAATTTGCCATCGGCTACGCGTGCCGTTTTTCAGCCGCAGGGCGGTCTGCTGGCCAGTGAGCGGGCGATCGTCGCGCATGTGAACGCGGCGATGTCTCACGGCGCCGAAATCCACGCGCGCGAACGTGTCCTGAGCTGGGAGGCTCATCCAAATGGCGAGGGGGTTGTCGTTTCGACCGACCGCGCGCGTTACGAAGCTGGACGATTAGTTATAACGGCCGGTGCATGGATTGGCGAGCTAGCTGCGGTCTTAAGCCGACTGGCTATACCTGAACGGCAGGTGCTGGCGTGGCTGCAGCCGACGCGTCCCGAATGGTTCACGACGCAGCGATTCCCGGTCTTCAATCTGGACGTGGAGGAAGGGCGCTACTATGGCTTCCCCGTCTATGAGGTTCCCGGGTTCAAGTTTGGCCGCTACCATCATCGCGGCGAGAGCTGCGTAGCGGAGCTGTTGCGGCGTGAGCCCGATGAGTTTGACGAAGCGCTGCTGCGCCAATTTGCCGGGCGCTATTTTCCGCACGGAAACGGACCGACCATGGCGCTTCGCACCTGCATGTTCACGAACGCGCCGGACGAGCATTTCATTATCGATCATCATCCGGCGCATGAACAGGTTGTTCTGGCGTCGCCGTGCTCCGGCCACGGCTACAAATTCTGCAGCGTCATCGGAGAAATCCTGACCGACCTTGCAACCGGCGACGGTTCGACAAAACACAACATCGATTTTCTTCGCCTCGGCCGCCCTGCACTTTCCCAGCCTCAAGCGTGAGCTTCTGACCAACCATCGACGACGAATCATAACCGGGTCCGCAGCGGCGCACCTGGCCGGCGCGATGCGGCGCTGGCGAGACGCGAAGCGTCGCTGCTCAGGCCGCGCGGACCGAACTTGAGAACTTGCCGACCTCGCGCTTGAGCCGGGCGCTTTCGTCGTGACTTGGCCGCGGCGAGCACTTGAGAGGATGCCGATCCGGTCTCGCTGGCGCCGCGCTGCACGGCTCACAACCTTCTGTCTAACCGTTCGCTTGTCAGATCCGCCTCCCTTCCCGCCTGTCAACCTGTACCGCATCCCCAACGCAGCCAGCAGGAAAATCACGGTTTAAAAAGCGCCAGCGCGTCCGGTGAGGCCGCAAGTTCCCTCACGGCGGCAGCAGGTATTCACCCGCCGATCGTGGTCTAATGTCGCCTTGAGGTTCGACAAAGGCGGCAGACGTGACGACCATCCCCAAGCCGGGTTACGCACTGGCCCAGATCCCGCGCGGGGTCTGGGCGCTGGGCTTCGTGTCGATGCTGATGGACATCTCTTCAGAGATGATCCACGCGCTGCTGCCGGTCTATCTGGTGACGGTGATGGGCAGCTCGATGGTGACGGTCGGCTTCATCGAAGGCATCGCCGAGGCCACCGCATCGATCACCAAGATATTTTCCGGCGCACTCTCCGATCGGCTCGGCAAGCGCAAGCTGCTCGCCGTCGCAGGCTATGGACTCGCCGCCTTCACCAAGCCGGTGTTTCCGCTTGCGCCGACGGTCGGCTGGCTGGTCGCCGCGCGCTTTGTCGATCGCATCGGCAAGGGAATCCGCGGCGCGCCGCGGGATGCGCTGGTCTCCGATATCTCGCCGCCTCATTTGCGCGGCGCGAGTTTTGGGCTGCGCCAGTCGCTCGATACGGTCGGGGCTTTTGTCGGGCCGCTGCTCGCGATCGGCCTGATGTGGTGGACGGCGGATAATTTCAGGGCCGTGTTCTGGATTGCGGTGGTTCCGGGATTTTTGTCGCTGGCGGTGATGTTGCTCGCAGTCGAGGAGCCGCCGCGACCGGACGGCATCCATGGAATCGATAATCCGTTGAGTCTCGAGGCGATCAAACGGCTCGGTCAGGTCTACTGGCGTGTGGTGATGATCGGCGTGGTGTTTACGCTGGCCCGTTTCAGCGAAGCCTTCCTGATCCTGCGCGCGCAGAATGTCGGGCTCGGCGTGATGTGGGTGCCCGCGGTTCTGGTCGGGATGAATGTGGTTTATGCATTGTCGGCCTATCCGGCCGGCGTGCTGTCCGACCGGCTCGATCGCAAAGGGTTGCTGGCGGCCGGACTGGTGATGCTGGCCGGCGCCGATCTGGCGCTCGCTGCGATGCCGAACCTTACCGGGGTGGCACTCGGCGTCGCGCTGTGGGGCCTGCACATGGGATTTACGCAAGGCTTGTTTGCAGCCCTCGTTGCCGACGCCTCGCCTCCGGACCTGCGCGGCACGGCGTTCGGGTTTTTCAACCTGCTGACGGGAATTGCGATGCTCGCAGCGAGCGTCGTCGCAGGCGCACTGTGGGATGGTTACGGCCCGGCGGGCACGTTCTTCGCCGGGCTCACATTCGCGCTGGCGGCGCTGCTCGGTCTCCTCGCCATGCGCGGCAAGATCAGCATGGCCGAGGCCGCGTGAGCGCGCCAAGGTTTGCAGCTCTCGCCGCGCGGGTATAGCTTTCGAAAGTCTGCGGCGCGGGAAAAGCCACAGGGAGCAGGTTCATGCGCACTCGTCTCCTGTTGGCCGTATGTTTGATCGGCCTCGCCTCACCTGCTTGCGCGAGCGACGATGTCGCCGCCGCGCAGAGCGTGATCCGTTCGCAAGCCGAAGCCTTCGGTCATGACGATGCGGCGGCGGCCTATTCCTACGCAGCGCCCGCGATCCGCGGCATGTTTCCGCAAGCCGATATCTTCATGTCGATGGTTCGCAACCAATATGCTCCGGTCTATCGCCACAGGAGTTTCGAATTCGGCGAGTCGCGCGTCTCCGACGGCCAGATCGCCCAGCAGGTTCATATCATCGACGCCGACGGCGTTGCATGGGAAGCGCTGTACACGCTCGAGCTCGAGCCCGACGGCAGCCTGAAGATCATCGGCTGCGTTCTGCTGAAAGCCGGCCAAGCGGTGTGAGGTGCACGCTTTCGAAAGTTCACAAACTGAGTTCACAAAAAAGACCCTGTCGCCTCAATGAGCGGCCGGTGCCATGGCCGGAAAGAGCCTCACGCCAGGGCCAGCCGCCGCCCCACGCGGATCAAGAGCCCAACGACGATGGCGATGTTCAGCGCATTCCACGCGAGCCCGTTGAGGAACGCCGCGGCATAGGAACCGGTCGCATCGAAGATCACGCCGGACACCCAGCCGCCGAACGACATGCCGACGACGGAAGCCAGGATCACGATGCCGACACGGGTCGCGGCCTCGGAGGCCGGCATCGCTTCACGCACGATGATGGCATAGCTCGGCACGATGCCGCCCTGGAACAGTCCGAACATCGCGGAGATGACGTAGAGCGAGGTGAGGCCGTCGAAAAACAGGTAGAACAACAGCGCAACGGCCTGCGCCACCGAACCGACCAGAAGCGTGCGGATGCCGCCGATCTTGTCGGCCAAAAACCCCGATCCGATCCGGCTGACGACGCCGAACGCCATCATCAGCGACAGCATTTCCGCGCCGCGCGTGATGCCGTAGCCGAGATCGCCGCAATAGGCGACGATGTGGACCTGCGGCATCGCCATCGCCACGCAACAGGAGACGCTGGCGATGCAGAGAAGCGCCGTCAGCGTGTTGGTCGAGAGCCGCAAATCGACCCGCGGCGGCGGCGCGTTGTCGTGGCTTTGCGCCTCTGCCCCGCCGATCTGGGCACGCAGCAGAAGCAGCACGATCGTCATCGCCACGGCGCAGAAGATGCCGACAGCGATATGGGTGGCTCGCCAGCCGGCGGACTGGATGGCCCAGTTGAGCAGCGGCGGCCAGATCGTGCCGGCGACATAATTGCCGCCGGCAACAATGGTTACAGCAAGGCCACGATAACGCTCGAACCAGTGCGACGCCTCCGCCATCAGCGGCGCGAAGGTCGCCGAGGTCCCCAATCCGACCAGGAAATGCACCGCAATGAATTGCCACAGAGTGCTCGAGAGCCCGGCGAGCACATAAGCCGTCCCAAGAAAGCTGATGCTGAGCGCAATCGCCGGCACGATGCCGAAGCGATCGGTGATCCGCCCCGTGGCGACGCCACCGAGGCCGAACCCGAGGACGGTCAGCGTGAACGCCAGCGATATCGCGCCGCGGGTCGCTGCGAATTCGCCTTGCGCTACCGGCAGCACCACCACGACCGACCACAGACCGACGCCACCGATCGAGCCGATCACCAGCGCCAGCGCCAGCCTGACCCAGGCCTGACCGGAGTCAGGGGTGAAGCGGCGCGAATGTTTCGAGGAATCAGCGGGGGCGTGCACGCCAGCAAACTTCGTCGCCCGCTGCCTCCGGGTCAAGCAGCGTGGCGCGATATTGGGCATGCGAAAGCACCGCAACAGGATTGCTCCACTTCGCCCCGCGTGCGGAGAGATCGGATTGGCGCGATAGCGCGAATCCGGGCGAGGGGGACTCTCCGCACACGTCGCGCCTCGGAATTCGCGGCGACAGCCCCTCACCCCAACCCTCTCCCCGCGAAAGAGCGGGGAGAGGGAGAAGGGACCCCGTTAACGCTTTCCTAACCATAAACCGGGCAAAAATTGCCGAGTGAAGTCGAGTGTCGT
>Ga0209331_1000506_pt1 | contig 14067 bp, 11 predicted proteins | sample JacPinW_OM3H0_M3_FD_187971 | JGI IMG/M metagenome (GOLD analysis project Ga0209331, IMG submission 187971) | Forest soil microbial communities from Algoma, Ontario, Canada - Jack Pine, Ontario site 1_JW_OM3H0_M3 (SPAdes) (version 2) | ecosystem: Environmental > Terrestrial > Soil > Boreal... | reverse complement strand
GAAACCGATCCAGATGGCGGCGGCCAAACGTTTGACCGACGCCGACGAACGCGCAGGCGAGGCCCGCGATCCCTGGATCTGGGCGCGTGACGCCGCCGTGATGGCGCTGTTGTACGGTTCGGGCTTACGCATCTCCGAAGCGCTCGGCTTGAAGCGCCGCGACGTGCCGCTGCCCGGCGCCGGCGACGTGCTTGTCGTGACCGGCAAGGGCAACAAGACCCGGATGGTGCCGGTGCTGCAAAACGTGCTGGCGCTGATCCAGGATTATGTGGCGATGTGTCCGCACCCGCTGCCGCCGGGAGGACCGATCTTTGTCGGCGCCCGGGGCGGCCCGCTTAAGGCCCGAATCATTCAGCTCACCATGGAGCGGCTGCGCGGCGCGCTCGGCCTGCCCGACAGCGCGACGCCGCATGCGCTGCGGCATTCTTTCGCAACCCACCTTTTGAACCGCGGCGGCGACCTGCGCGCGATCCAGGAGTTGCTCGGCCACGCTTCACTCTCGACCACGCAGATTTACACCGGCATCGATAGCGAGCGGCTGTTTGAGGTCTACCGCACCGCGCATCCCCGCGCCTGAGATCGGCCCGCTTTCAGCCCCGACACACTGCCGTCACATCCGCTTGCCTCTTGCGCAGGCGGTGTTGTTCGGTCAATCGTGGGTTAGTCCACCGGGGAGGAAATCATGGGCGCACATGAAAGCATGGAGCATGCGGAGAACGCCGAGCACGCCTCCGGCGATAACAAGAAGATCGCGCTGCTGATCGCCGTGATCGCGCTGTTCCTTGCGCTGTCGGAGACGCTGGGCAAGGGCGCCCAGACCGAATCCATCAGCAAGAACGTCGAAGCCTCGAACCTGTGGGCGTTCTTTCAGGCCAAGAGCATCCGCCGCACGGTGGTCCAGGCGGTGTCGGATCAGGCCAAATTAAGCCTCGGCCTGATGGGCGACGATGCCGCCAAGGCGGCGCTGCAAAAGCAGATCGACGAATGGCAGAAGACCGCCGCGCGCTATCGCTCGGAGCCGGAAACCGGCGAAGGGTCGGAGCAATTATCCGAACGTGCCAAGCACGCCGAACACGAGCGCGACCTCGCAATGGCCAGATACCATCACTATGAGATCGGCTCTGCCGCATTTCAGATCGGCATCGTGCTGGCTTCGGCGAGCATCATCACCGGCATGATTGCGCTGGCCTGGATATCGGGCCTGCTGGCGCTGGGCGGTATCGCGTTTACCGCGATCGGCCTGTTCGCGCCGCATGCGGTGCATCTGATGTAGCTTTGATCATCTTGGAGTTAGGCCTGCTCCGAACTCCGCGTCACCTCTCCCATCGGGAGAGGGAGCGCGCCTCCGTTGACGAAATGACTCGGGCAATGTTTCCAACCTGAAGAGATCAACCCCGGAAGCTTTCGCGGAGATTAACGCGCTTCGTGCACGCTCTTGCGGAAACGCTGGATCAACCGCAGCATCCGCGATGACCAGCCGTCGCCGCCACCGCCGAGGGCTTCCATGATTCGCAGTTTGATGGGATCGACCAGCGCGGAAGCCTTTGCCCGCAACTCAATGATAAACTCATAGAGCGTTTCGAACCACTGCATCTCCAGCAATTTCGGCCGCGTCACGTCGAAGATGAAAGCGGCGACGCCGACGCCGAGGAATTTTGCGAAGATGATGGTGAGGATGGCGCTGATCCAATATTCATGGGTGAGCAGCCAGAGGCCGACCAGCTTCAGCGGAAACAACGGAATCACCGGCACGATGAATACGATCAGCGTCATCGCCGGCGACAGCGTATCGATCTGCTCAGCGAGCCATTCCTTGAAGGCGCGCAGCGGAATCAGCGCCACGAACCACGCCACGATCGGCTCGAGGTGATCCCACAGCCAGGCCTCGATCAGGAAGATGATCGCAAGCAGAACCCAAATCGGCTGAAGAAGGCGGCGCATCATTCGTGTTGTTCCCGCCCAGTTTTCCCCGGGGCGTCGATCACATATGTATCGCGCGCTTGCCGACTGCAAGCGCGGCTTCCTTGATGGCTTCCGAACGGGTCGGGTGGGCATGGCAGGTGCGCGCCAGATCCTCGGCGGAGCCGCCAAATTCCATCAGTACCGCCGCTTCGTGGATCATTTCGCCGGCCTCGCGGCCGACAATGTGCACGCCGAGCACCCGATCGGTTTTCGCATCTGCGAGAACCTTCACGAACCCCTCGGTGGTCTGGTTGACCTTGGAGCGGCCATTGGCGGTAAAAGGGAATTTGCCTGATGTATAGGCTACGCCGGCCTGCTTCAGCTCTTCCTCGGTCTTGCCAACCGCCGAAACTTCCGGCGTGGTATACACAACGCCTGGAATAACGTCGTAGTTCACATGTCCGGCCTGGCCGGCGAGAATTTCCGCAGCTGCGACGCCTTCGTCCTCGGCCTTGTGGGCGAGCATCGGCCCCGCGACCACATCGCCAATGGCGTAGACGCCCTTTACGCTGGTCGCGAAATGCGCGTCGATCTGCACGCGGCCGCCATTGTCGAGCGCGACCCCGGCTTCCTTCAGGCCGAGGCCCTCGGTGTAGGGCACGCGGCCGATGGCCACCAGCACCACGTCGGCTTCCAGCGTTTCCGATTTGCCGCCCGCAGCCGGCTCGATCTGTGCTGACAGCGTCTTGCCCGAGGTGTCGACGCCGGTGACCTTGGTACCGAGCCTGAACGCAAAGCCCTGCTTCTCGAGGATGCGCTGGAATTGCTTTGCCACTTCGCCGTCCATGCCCGGCAGGATGCGATCGAGAAATTCCACGACCGTAACCTGCGCACCGAGCCGGTGCCACACCGACCCGAGCTCAAGTCCGATCACGCCGGCGCCGACGATCAACAATCTCTGGGGTACCTTGTCGAGCGACAGCGCGCCGGTTGACGACACGATGCGCTTCTCGTCGATCTCGATGCCCTTCAATCTCGCGACATCGGAGCCGGTGGCGATGACAATGTTTTTGGTCTCGACAAGCTGCGTCTTGCCGTCGCCGCCGGCGACTTCCACCTTGCCGGTGCCGAGGATCTTTCCCTTGCCGCTGATGACGTCGATCTTGTTTTTCTTCATCAGGAACTCGACGCCCTTGACGTTCCCGTCGATGCCCTGCTGCTTGAAATTCATCATCGAGGGAAGATCGAGTTTCGGCGCGGAGACGCCGACACCCATTTTCGCAAACGAGTGCCCGGCCTCTTCGAACATTTCCGATGCATACAATAGCGACTTCGACGGCATGCATCCGACATTGAGGCAGGTGCCGCCGAGCGTTGCGTCCTTCTCGACCACGGCGACCTTCATGCCGAGCTGCGCCGCGCGGACCGCGCAGACATATCCGCCAGGACCGGTGCCGATGACAACGAGATCGTAGGTGACCATGATTGAAGTCCTGTAGCTGAAGAGTGTGACAGGTATTAGCGCCCGCCGGATACATCAAGGATGGCGCTGGTCACGTAGGAGGCCTCGTCCGACATCAGCCAGACGATGGCGCTGGCGATTTCGTCGGCGGTGCCGACGCGTTTCATCGGCACCGATGAACTCAGGCGATGGGCGCGGTCGGGCTCGCCGCCGCTGGCGTGAATTTCGGTATCGATCAGCCCCGGCCGGATCGCCGCAACGCGAATGCCTTCGCCGGCAACTTCGTGTCCAAGGCCGATTGTGAAGGAATCGATGGCACCTTTGGACGCCGCGTAATCCACATAGGTATTGGGCGAACCGAGTTTTGCGGCAACCGACGACAGGTTGACGATGACGCCGCCCTTGCCGCCATGGCGCGTCGACATCCGCTTCACCGCTTCCCGCGCGCACAGAATGCTGCCGGTGACGTTGACGGCCATCATGCGCTGAATGCGCTCGGCGGACATCTCGTCCACGCGCGACGTCGTCCCCACGATGCCTGCGTTGTTGACGAGCGCGCCCAGCGTTCCGAACGCATCGGCTGCCTTGAACAGCGCGATGATATCGCTCTCATTGCCGACGTCGCATTTCACCGCGATCGCCTTGCCGTTCTTGGCCTCGATGGTGGAGACCACCTGGCGGGCAGCGGCTTCATTGCTGGCGTAGCCGACGCAAATCCGAAAACCGCGCGCGGCGGCGGCAAGCGCGGTGGCGCGGCCGATGCCGCGGCTTCCGCCGGTGATGATGACGATGCGGTCAGTCAAAATTTGCCCCCACAATCCCAATTCACTCTACTGGCAAGCCGCACCAGCATCGCGACAAGCACAAAAAACAGATCCGCAAGCCGTCACAAATCCAGCACCAGCCGCGCCGGGTCTTCCAGGCTTTCCTTGACGCGGACCAGGAACGTCACCGCCTCCTTGCCGTCGATGACGCGGTGATCGTAGGACAACGCCAGATACATCATCGGCCGGATCTCGACCTTGCCGGCGATCGCTACCGGGCGATCCTGAATCTTGTGCATGCCGAGAATGGCGGACTGCGGCGCGTTCAGGATCGGCGTCGACATCAGCGAACCGTAGATGCCGCCATTGGTGATGGTGAAGGTGCCGCCCTGCAGCTCATCGATCTTGAGCTGGCCGTCGCGCGCGCGCCGCCCGAAATCGGCGATGCTCTTTTCGATCTCGGCGATCGACTTCTGGTCGCAGTCGCGCACCACCGGCACCACCAGGCCCTTGTCGGTGCCGACGGCGACGCCGATGTGATAATAATTCTTGTAGATCAGATCGGTGCCGTCGATCTCGGCGTTGACAGCCGGAATGTCCTTCAGAGCCTGGACGCAGGCCTTGGTGAAAAAGCCCATAAATCCCAGCTTGCTGCCGTGCTTCTTCTCGAACACGTCCTTGTACTGGGCCCGCATCGCCATGATGTGGCTCATGTCGACCTCGTTGAAGGTCGTCAGCATCGCGGCGGTGTTTTGCACGTCTTTCAGGCGGCGCGCGATGGTCTGGCGCAGCCGCGTCATCTTCACGCGCTCTTCGCGCGCGGCATCGTCGGCGGGCGAGGGCGCGCGGACCTGTACCGCGGCGGCGGGCTGGTTGATCGGCGTCGGCGCCGACGCAGCTTTTTCGATCGCAGCCAGCATGTCGCCCTTGGTCACGCGGCCGTCCTTGCCCGAGCCGGGGACGGTGGCGGCATCGATCCCGCTCTCAGCCGAGATCTTGCGCACCGACGGCGCTAGCGGCGCATCGGCCGGCGGAGCCTTCGGAGCGGCCGCGGCGGCAGCGGCGGGCGGTGGCGCCGCCGGAACAGCCGGGGCCGCAGCCTTGGCGGGCGCGGCAGCCGGCTTGGCGGCGGCTCCTGCCGCACCATCATTGATCTGCCCGAGCAACGCGCCGACCGCGACGGTTTCGCCGTCCTTGGCGACGATGTCGCCGAGGGTGCCCGCGGATGGTGCCGGGACTTCGATGGTGACCTTATCGGTCTCGAGCTCGACCAGCGGTTCATCCACCGCGACGGGATCGCCGGCCTTCTTGAACCAGCGGCCGATGGTGGCCTCGGTCACGGATTCACCGAGCGTCGGAACGCGAATTTCAGTCATTGTTTGTTTCCTCTTGCGTCATGGCCGGGCTCGTCCCGGCCATCCACGCCTTAAATCGGTTTTCAAAAAGTAAGACGTGGATGCCCGCGACAAGCGCGGGCATGACGGCTTCGGTAAATGCTAGTTCAGCGCCTCGTCGAGCAGCGCCTTGAGCTGCGCCAGGTGCTTCGACATCAAACCGGTGGCGGTCGCCGCGGAAGCGGCGCGCCCGGCGTAACGCGGACGCTTGTTCGGAGCGTGGATCTGGTTCAGCACCCATTCGAGATAGGGCTCGATGAAATGCCACGCGCCCATGTTGCGCGGCTCTTCCTGGCACCAGACCACTTCGGCATTCTTGAAGTGTCCGAGTTCCTGCACCAGCGCCTTCAACGGCACCGGATAAAGCTGCTCGACGCGCATGATGTAGACGTCGTCGATGCCGCGTTTTTCGCGCTCCTCGTAAATATCGTAATAGACCTTGCCCGAGCACAGCACGACGCGGCGGATTTTGTCGTCCGGCACCAGCTTGATCTTTTCGTCCGGCAGCATGACCGCGTCATCGTAGAGAATGCGGTGGAACGTGGTGCCCGCGCCCAATTCATCGAGCCGCGAGACCGCGCGCTTGTGCCGCAGCAGCGACTTCGGCGTCAACAGGATCAGGGGCTTGCGAATCTCGCGATGCAATTGCCGCCGCAGCACGTGGAAGAAATTCGCGGGCGTGGTGGCATACACCACCTGCATGTTGTCTTCCGCACACATCTGCAGGAAGCGCTCGAGCCGGGCGGAAGAATGCTCCGGGCCCTGCCCTTCATAGCCGTGCGGCAGCATGCAGACCAGGCCGGACATGCGCAGCCATTTGCGTTCGCCCGACGAGATGAACTGGTCGAACAGCACCTGCGCGCCATTGGCGAAATCGCCGAACTGCGCTTCCCAGATCGCCAGCGCCTTCGGCTCCGCCAGCGAATAGCCGTACTCGAAGCCGAGCACGGCTTCTTCCGAGAGCAGCGAATTGATGACCTCGTAATGGCCCTGATCGCCGCCGAGATGATTGAACGGCGTGTAACGGCTTTCGTCTTCCTGGTCGATCAGCACCGAATGCCGTTGCGAGAAGGTGCCGCGCTCGCTGTCCTGTCCCGACAGCCGGACGTAGCGGCCTTCCTGCAGCAACGTACAGAACGCCAGCGCCTCGCCGGTCGCCCAATCGATCCCGACGCCGTTCTCGATCGCCTTGGCCCGATTTTCCAGAAACCGCTGCACCGTGCGGTGTACCCTGAAGCCATCGGCCACTTTGGTAATCTTGCGGCCGATATCCCTGAGCACCGCGACATCGACGCCGGTGACGCCGCGACGCGCGTCTTCTTCCGCATCCGCCGACTTGAAGCCTGCCCACTTGCCGTCGAGCCAGTCGGCCTTGTTGGGCTTGTAGCCCGAGCCGGCCTCGAGTTCGGCATCGAGCCGCGCGCGCCAGTCGGCCTTGGCCTTTTCGACCTCGCCTTCGGTCATCACGCCCTCGGCGATCAGCCGCCTCGAATAAATCTCGAGCGTGGTCGGATGCGTCGCGATCTTCTTGTACATCACCGGCTGGGTGAACGCCGGCTCGTCGCCTTCGTTGTGTCCGTGCCGGCGATAGCAGAACATGTCGATGACGACGGGTTTATGGAATTTCTGCCGGAATTCGATCGCGACCTTGGCCGCGAACACCACGGCTTCCGGGTCATCGCCGTTCACATGGAAGATCGGCGCGTCGATCATCTTTGCCACGTCGGACGGATACGGCGAGGAGCGCGAATAGCGCGGATAGGTGGTGAATCCGATCTGGTTGTTGACGATGAAATGCAGCGAACCGCCGGTGCGGTAGCCTTTCAGATCGGACAGCGCGAAGCATTCCGCCACCACGCCCTGGCCGGCGAACGCCGCATCGCCGTGCATCAACAGCGGCAACACCGAGATGCGCTGGTCCGGCGGATCGCCATGCTGATCCTGCTTGGCGCGCACCTTGCCGAGCACCACGGGATCGACGATTTCCAGATGCGAAGGATTGGCCGTGAGCGACAGATGAATCCGGTTGTTGTCGAACTCGCGGTCCGACGACGCACCCAAATGATATTTGACGTCGCCGGAGCCCTCGACCGCGTCGGGATTGGCGGAGCCGCCCTTGAATTCATGGAACAGCGCGCGATGCGGCTTGCCCATCACCTGCGTCAGCACGTTGAGGCGTCCGCGATGCGGCATGCCGACCACGACTTCCTTCACGCCAAGATTGCCGCCGCGCTTGATAATCTGTTCCAGCGCCGGAATCAGCGATTCACCGCCGTCCAGGCCGAACCGCTTGGTGCCGGTGAATTTGAGATCGCAGAATTTCTCAAAACCTTCGGCCTCGACCAGCTTCATCAGGATGGCGCGCCGGCCCTCGCGGGTGAAGCTGATTTCCTTGTCCGGGCCCTCGATGCGCTCCTGAATCCAGGCCTTCTGCGCGGCGTTGGTGATGTGCATGAACTCGACGCCGAGGGTCTGGCAGTAGGTGCGTTCGCAGATCGCGACGATTTCCCGCAAGGTCGCGTATTCCATGCCCAGCACATGATCGAGGAAGATCTTGCGGTCGAAATCGCCCTCCACGAAGCCATAGGAGCGCGGATCGAGTTCCTCGCGATCGCGCGGCGGCTCGATCCCGAGCGGGTCGAGCTTGGCGTGGAAGTGGCCGCGCATGCGGTAGGCCCGAATCAGCATCAGCGCGCGCACGGAATCGCGCGTCGCCTGATGGACGTCGGCCGCCGTCAGTTCGCCGCCCTTGGCCTGCGCCTTGGCCGCGAGCTTGGTGCCGACAGCCTTTTCGACTTCCGCCCAGTTGCCATCAAGCGCAGAGGTCAGTTCGTCGCGCGGCGTCAGCGGCCAGTTGTCCCGGCCCCAGGACGGGCCTTCGGCGTTTTTCCGGACGTCGGCCGGCTGGTCCTTCAGGCTCTTGAAAAACTCCTGCCATTCGGTGTCGACCGAGGCGGGGTCTTTCTCGTAGCGGGCGTAGATTTCATCGATGTAGGGGGCGTTCGTGCCCTGGAGAAACGAGGAGAGGGCAAAGGCGGCGTTCGCGTCTTGGCGAGACATGATTGCGTCCTGGTGATTTTGGTTCGCGCATGGAATACGGCGCAACAGCCAATCCGGGCACCGGATCAGCGTGATAGCAGACCCCTTTACCCTATTTGGGTCGAATCTTCGCGCCGAAAAGAACCAAAAACTGAATTAGGACCTCAATTTTTCGGCAAGGGTCTTTCCGAGCCGCGCAGGCGACGGCGAGACCGTGATTCCGGCCGCCTCCATCGCCGCGGTCTTGGAGCCGGCATCGCCCTTGCCGCCGGAGATGATCGCACCGGCATGGCCCATGCGACGCCCGGGAGGTGCCGTGACGCCTGCGATAAAGCCGACCATCGGCTTCTTGCGGCCGCGCTTGGCCTCGTCCTTGAGGAACTGGGCGGCGTCTTCTTCGGCAGAACCGCCGATTTCGCCGATCATGACGATCGAGGTGGTCTTCGGGTCGGCCAGAAACATCTCCAGCACGTCGATGAATTCGGTGCCCTTGACCGGATCGCCGCCGATGCCGACCGCGGTGGTCTGGCCGAGGCCTTCCTGGCTGGTCTGGAACACGGCTTCATAGGTCAGCGTGCCCGAACGCGAAACGATGCCGACATTGCCCGGCTTGAAGATGTTCGCCGGCATGATGCCGATCTTGCATTCGCCGGCCGTCATCACGCCCGGGCAATTCGGCCCGATCAGCCGCGATTTCGATCCGGAGAGGGAACGTTTCACCCTGACCATGTCGAGCACCGGAATGCCTTCGGTGATGCAGACGATCAGCGGAATTTCCGCGTCGATGGCTTCGCAGATCGCGTCCGCGGCCCCCGGCGGCGGCACATAGATCACGCTGGCATCGGCACCGGTCTTGTCGCGCGCCTCGGCCACGGTGTCGAACACCGGCAGACCGAGATGGGTGGCGCCGCCCTTGCCCGGCGAGGTACCCCCGACCATCCTGGTGCCATAGGCGATCGCCGCTTCGGAATGAAACGTGCCGTTCTTGCCGGTAAAACCCTGGCAGATGACTTTGGTATTCTTGTCGATCAGGATGGACATGGTTGGGATTGCTTTCGCGAAACGATCGGTAAGGGTCAGTTGATACGCCGGTAGACGCCGGTGAGCACGTCGGCCCATCCTTCCGCGTCAGGGGAGAACTGGATTTTCATCGTGTAGCTGTTGTCGTCGAGAATTTCATAGACATGGCGCGCATTGCCGCGCAGCGAGCCGCGCACGAGAGTCAGGGTCTTGCCGGTCCAGCCTCCGGAAGCCGGTGACGGCGGGTAGTAACCGAGCGAGTCGTGCCAGAACAGCTTGTAGAGCCGGTCTTCGCGATCGTAGGTGAAGACGCCATGGGTGGCGAAGCTTTCCTTACCGTCGCGCGTCTGGCGCGTATCCTGAATCAGATAAAAGCCGTTGAGGTCGATGCGGGCGACGACATGCGAGGCGGCGGGTCCTCCCGCGGTCCAGCGCGACGGATACACCACCTCTTCCCCGTTCCACTCGCCCGCGAACGCCGCGAGTTTGCGATGCTCCGCAAGCGGCGTCGGTGCGGCGAGATGGTTCTCGGGCATTGGTCTATCCCCCCTTCACGGCCTTGACGATCTTCTGCGCGGCATCGTCGAGATCGTCGGCCGGCAGCACGTTGAGGCCGGATTCCCGGATGATCTTCTTGCCGGCGTCGACATTGGTGCCCTCTAGCCGCACCACCAGCGGCACTTTCAGGCCGACTTCCTTCACCGCGGCGACCACGCCCTCGGCGATGATATCGCATTTCATGATGCCGCCGAAAATGTTGATCAGGATGCCCTTCACATTGGGATCGGCGGTGATGATCTTGAACGCCGCGGTGACCTTGGCCTTGTCGGCGCCGCCGCCGACGTCGAGGAAGTTCGCCGGCGCCATGCCATAGAGCTTGATGATGTCCATGGTCGCCATCGCCAGCCCGGCGCCGTTGACCATGCAGCCGATGGCGCCGTCGAGCGTGATGTAGTTGAGATCGTATTTCGACGCCTCGATTTCCTTTGGGTCTTCCTCGGTCTCGTCGCGCAGCGCCACGACGTCGGGGTGGCGATACAGCGCGTTGCCGTCGAACGTCACCTTGGCGTCGAGCACGCGCAGATCGCCCTGCCTGGTGACGACGAGCGGGTTGATTTCCAGCATCGCCATGTCCTTGGCGACAAAGGCTGTGTAGAGCTGCGTCACCAGCCGTTCCGCCTGCTTGGCGAGATCGCCCTTGAGGCCCAGAGCCTTGGCGACGGTGCGGCCATGATGGCCCATGATACCGGTGGCGGGATCGACCGAGAAGGTCACGATCTTCTCCGGCGTATTGTGCGCGACGTCCTCGATGTTGACGCCGCCTTCGGTGGAGACCACGAACGACACTTCGGAGGTTTCGCGGTCGACCAGGATCGACAGATAAAACTCCTTGTCGATGTCGGAGCCTTCCTCGATATAAAGCCGGTTGACCTGCTTGCCGTGCGGCCCGGTCTGCACCGTGACCAGCGTCGCGCCCAGCATCTGCTTGGCAAATTCATTGGCCTCGGCGATCGATTTCGCGATGCGGACGCCGCCCTTGTCGCCGGCGGAGGCTTCCTTGAACTTGCCCTTGCCGCGGCCGCCGGCGTGGATCTGGCTCTTCACCACCCAGACCGGGCCGCCGAGCGTTTTCGCGGCCACGTCGGAATCGGAGGCCCGCAGCACCGGAACGCCGCGCGAGATCGGCACGCCGAATTCATGCAGCAGCGCCTTGGCCTGGTATTCATGGATGTTCATTTGGACGCTCCCACAATCCTCGTGCGGTGAATATGGAATTCACATCAATTTTGCGGCTGGTATACCATATACCACAGGAACTGCAATTCAAACCGCCTCAGAATTTCACCGTGCTCGTGCTGCTTTGATTCCGAAGCCCGCGCCACAATGCTTGCGAGCTTCGGAAAAATTGGAATCCCGAAAAAAATCGGTTGGCTCGATCTATCGATTGATAGTTAAACGCGATCAGCGGCCGAGCAGGTCGGGCGCGATCTTCTTGCAGGCATCGACCAGACCCTGCACCGCGCCGACCGACTTGTCGAATGCTTCGCGGTCCTTGCCGGCCAATTCGATCTCGACAATACGCTCGACCCCTTTCGATCCGATGACAACGGGGACGCCGACATACATGTCCTTGACGCCGTATTCGCCGTTGAGGTAGGCGGCGCAAGGCAACACGCGCTTCTTGTCCTTGAGATAGCTCTCGGCCATCGCAATCGCGGATGCGGCCGGCGCATAGAACGCCGAACCGGTCTTCAAGAGGTTGACGATCTCGGCCCCGCCGTTGCGGGTGCGGTCGACGATCTCGTCGATCCGCGTCTGCGAGGTCCAGCCCATCTTCACCAGGTCGGGCAATGGAATGCCGGCCACCGTGGAGTATCGCACCAGCGGCACCATGGTGTCGCCATGACCGCCAAGCACGAAGGCGGTGACGTCTTCGACCGAGACGTTGAACTCGTCGGCAAGGAAATAGCGGAAGCGCGAGGAATCCAGCACACCCGCCATGCCCACCACCTTCTTGTGCGGCATGCCCGAGGCCTTCTGCAGCGCCCACACCATGGCGTCGAGCGGATTGGTGATGCAGATGACGAAGGCGTCGGGGGCATATTTCTTGATGCCGGCGCCGACCTGTTCCATCACCTTGAGATTGATGCTCAGCAGATCGTCGCGGCTCATGCCGGGCTTGCGCGGCACGCCGGCGGTAACGATGCAGACCTTGGCGTTGTCGAGCGCCTCGTAGGAATTGGCGCCGGTGAAATGCGCGTCGAAGCCGTCGACCGGGGAGGATTGCGCGATATCGAGCGCCTTGCCCTGCGGCACGCCCTCGGCGATGTCGAACATCACGACATCGCCCAACTCCTTGAGGCCGATGAGGTGAGCCAGCGTTCCGCCGATCTGACCGGAGCCAATCAAAGCAATCTTGTCGCGCGCCATGGGAAATCTGTCCTTTGAAGGTCAAGGAGGAGGATGGAAGGAAGCTTAAATGGCTGGTTATCCCTTTCGACCGACCCGTTCAAGTCGCGGCATGCTCAATTGTCGGCCGCTGGCGTCATTCCGGGGCGACGCGCAGCGTCGAACCCGGAATCCAGAAGTTATCGGAGCGAGATTCCGGGTTCGCGCTACGCGCGCCCCGGAATGACGGCTTTACGTTTCCACCAATCCCGTGCTCAACCCGCTCGCCGCGGAATCCTTGTGCCCGTGAGGCAGCGCCAGATAGGATTCAGAACTCATCTCGATCAGCCGCGACGAGGTCCGCTTGAACTCGTTGGCCTCATCGCCTTCGGTCGCGAGATATAGCGACAGCGGATCGGCGTCTGCCGACGCCATCAGCTTCACGGCGTTGTCATACAGCGTGTCGATCAGCGCGATGAACCGCTTGGCGGCATTGCGCTCGGCATAGTCCATCACCGGAATGCGGTCGATCATGATGGTGTGATAGTCGTGCGCGAGCCGCAGGTAGTCCGATGCGGCGAGCGGCTTTTCGCAGATATCCGCGAACGAAAATCGCGCAACGCCATCCGCCGAACACAGCACATGCAGGATACGGCCCTTGATCGAAATATCGCGCGGCTTGCATTTGGCATTGCCGGTCATCTTGACCCACGCTTTGTCGAGCGCGGCATCGGCGTCGCGGTCCGCCGGCACCAGCCACATCTTCACGCCAACAAGCTTCTCCAGCCGGAAATCGGTGCGTGCATCGAGCCGCAGCACATCCATATGCTCCGATATCTGCGCGATGAAGGGGAGGAACAGCGCCCGGTTCAATCCCCCCTTGTAGAGATACTCGGGCGCGACGTTGGATGTCACCACCACCACGGTGCCAAGTTCGAACAGTTTTGAGAACAGCCGTCCCAGGATCATCGCGTCTGCAATGTCGGTGACATGAAACTCGTCGAAACACAAAAGCCAGGCTTCGTCGAAAATCGACGCGGCGGTGAGCGCGATCACATCGCCGTCGGCGATTTCGCCGCGCGCGATATTCTGCCGAAAGCCGTAGATCCGCTCGTGCACCTCGGCCATGAACTCGTGGAAGTGCGCGCGGCGTTTGTGCACCACCGGACTTTGCTGAAAAAACAGATCCATCAGCATGGTCTTGCCGCGGCCGACTTCGCCGTGAATGTAGAGGCCGCGCGGCGGCGGCCCGTTCTTGTCCGCAAACAGCCGGCCCAGCAGGCCCTGCTTGCGCGCGGGCTTGTAGCTCGCAAGCCGCTGCTCAAGGCCAGCGAATGCCTCGGCGGCCTCAGCCTGTGCGGCGTCGGGCTCGATCGCGCCGGAGGACACCAGGGACTGATAATGGGCGAGGAACGAGGCGGACGGAGGAGACAGCATGGCCTCCTTACGGCCCCAGCGCGGCGGAAATTGCAAGCCGCGAATTGGTGCAGGGGCTATGCGGATTCTTCTCCCTCGCCGCGCTCTTGCGGGGAGAGGTGAAAAATCACGCGCTCAGCGCGTAGGAATCCTCGACCACATAGGGCCCGCCGCCGGTGGA
>Ga0209331_1000504_pt1 | contig 14072 bp, 13 predicted proteins | sample JacPinW_OM3H0_M3_FD_187971 | JGI IMG/M metagenome (GOLD analysis project Ga0209331, IMG submission 187971) | Forest soil microbial communities from Algoma, Ontario, Canada - Jack Pine, Ontario site 1_JW_OM3H0_M3 (SPAdes) (version 2) | ecosystem: Environmental > Terrestrial > Soil > Boreal... | reverse complement strand
TCGAGAAGACATTGGCTTCAGTATTCGAATCCACGCCAGTCCACGGTGACTTGCCGGTTAGGTGAGGCTCGGTGAAATTCCGCTTACCCCTGATGTCGAACAGATTCTTGATGCCGTCGAAATCGAAAAAGAAAGCATCGCTGCGACTGCCGGCGAAGAACGCGTAGTCGCCCGCCTTGACGAGGTTGGGCCTGGCGCCGAATGAGACTTCTGCATCGGCGACGATCTTTTTCCCGGCAGCTTCGACCGAGCGCGACTCCACGCCCTTGGCCAGAAACACATTGAAAGTCTGCTTGCCGTTTTGCGGCTTTGAAAACACGTAGCTAAGCGCTACGTCCGTCAGCAAATCACCATCGTTGTCGATGTTGAGCCGGTAAATGGCGTCGGGATGGAGCGCGTCAGCATTTGGATTTGCATTGAGGATGATCACGGTTCTCGACGGGTCGGTGGGCGACTGGAACGCGTAGAGATCGCACAGATCGAGTCTTTGGTCGCCGAGCGGCGGACCGAGGCTGAGGCCGGTAAAGTGGTTCGACATTTTTTTCCTCCTTTTGAAATCGAGAGTGGGAGCTGCCGTTCGGCAGGATAGTAACAAAAGGCTGGTTAAATGTCGTCCCGCCAATGTCCGACGGGGTTGATGTGCTCGAAATGTGCCGGCGATCGGTGGCATACATGAGCCGGCCCGTTGTGCTGCGCCACGCTGCCTCAACTTCACCGAACATTTGGTCCAGAGAAACGATTGTGGCTGCTGATCCCAAGTTTCAGGCTGCACTGGCACTGCATCGGTTCGGCTTCGGCCCGCGCCCCGGGTCGATTGCCGCAATTGCGTCAGACCCGCGCGGCGCTGTTGTTGCGGAGCTGGAGAAGAAAGGCGCGGGGCAGATCACCGGACCTGACCTGTTGAGCAGCGCTGCGGCGTCGCGCGCCGTGCTCGAATTCAACGCCGAGCGGCAGGCGCAAGAGCGCCTGGAACGCAGGCGGCGCGAGGCGCAGCAGTCCATGGCCGGCCCTGACACCGCGCCCATGGCGGCGCCTTCCCAGGCCGCACCAAAGCCCAATGCACCCAAGCCCCCGCCTGCCCCCGCGCCGCTTCCCCAGCGCATCTTTCTGCAAGAGGCCAAAGCACGAATCGATGCGGCCTATGGCGCCGAGATCGGCTTTGTCGAGCGGCTGGTTTGGTTCTGGTCGAACCATTTCTGCGTTTCGGCGGACAAAGTTCCTGCCATGGCAGGAGCCTATGAGCGCGAGGCCATCCGCGCCCATGTGCTCGGCCCTTTCCGTGACATGCTGGCGGCAGCCGAAGGCCACCCGGCAATGCTGTTTTACCTCGACAACTCACAGTCCATCGGACCGAACTCGGTTGCAGGGATCAACCGTGACCGGGGTCTCAATGAAAACCTGGCGCGTGAAATCCTTGAGCTGCATACGCTCGGAGTGCGATCCGTCTACAGCCAGGCGGATGTGACCAACTTTGCCAAGGTGCTGACCGGCTGGACCATCATTCCGGCAGAGGTCGATCCCGATCACGGCGCCGAGTTCACCTTCATTCGGCGCATGCATGAGCCAGGCCCGCAGACGGTGATCGGAAAAATGTATCACGACCTCGGCGTAGAGCAGGGGCGTGCCGTTCTCGCCGATCTCGCGCGTCATCCTGCAACGGCCAAGCATGTGTCCACCAAGCTCGCGCGTCACTTCATCTCGGACGAGCCGGCAAGCACGCTGGTTGATCGCGTCGCGAAGCGATTCCTTGAAACGGACGGCAATCTGCGTGAAGTGGCAAAAGCATTGGTGAGTGCACCGGAGGCCTGGAGCGCGCCGCGTTCGAAGCTCAAACGTCCCGGCGAATGGATGATCGCGGCTTTGCGCGCGGCCGCGGTGGCGCCGGCCAATATCCAGCCGCTCATGCAGGCGCATAATCTGCTTGGTGAGCCGTTGTGGCGCCCTCCGGCGCCAAAGGGCTTTGACGATAACAGCGCGGCCTGGACGGATGGGCTCGCCCAGCGTCTGGATATCGCCAATCAGCTTGCGTTACGGCTTGCCGCGGGTGCAGCACCCGAGGTGACCCTTGAAGCCGCACTCGGGCCACTCGCCTCCGCCCAAACCCGGGAAGCGATTGCACGTGCCGCGACCCGCCCGCAAGCGCTCACGCTGTTGTTCATGGCGCCTGAATTCCAGCGACGATAAATTGCCGCAACGCTCTAATCGTTGGCGCTCCGTAAGGCGTCGCAGACTGCATCGGTGACCTGCTTGGTGGTTGCCTTGCCGCCGAGGTCGGGTGTGTGCAGCGATTTATTGGCCGTCACGCGCTCCACAGCTTTCATCAGGCGGTCGGTGGCCGGTTTCTCGCCCAGGTGCTCCAGCATCATCGCCGCCGTCCAGAACGTGGCCACGGGATTGGCGATGCCCTTGCCGGTAATGTCGAAGGCCGAGCCGTGGATCGGCTCAAACATGGACGGGGTCTTGCGTTCCGGATTGAGGTTTGCAGTCGGCGCGATACCGAGTGAACCGGCAAGCGCTGCGGCAAGATCAGACAGAATATCCGCGTGCAGATTCGTGGCCACAATCGTGTCCAGCGTCTGCGGCCGCATCGTCATGCGCATTGTCATCGCGTCGACCAGCATCTTGTCCCAGGTCACATCCGGGAATTCCTTTGCCACCTCGGCTGCGATTTCGTCCCACATCACCATCGCATGGCGCTGCGCGTTGCTCTTGGTGACCACGGTGAGCAGCTTGCGCGGTCGCGATTGCGCGAGCTTGAACGCAAAGCGCATGATTCGGGTCACACCAGGCCGCGTCATGATCGAGACGTCGGTGGCGACCTCTTCGGGCAGACCCTGGTGCACGCGGCCGCCGACTCCGGAGTATTCCCCTTCTGAGTTCTCGCGCACGATCACCCAGTCGAGTTCCGGACCGGACACGTTGCGCAGTGGACTCGTAATGCCGGGCAGTATGCGGGTCGGGCGAACGTTGGCGTATTGATCGAGCGGTTGGCAGATCGCCAGTCGCAAGCCCCAGAGCGTTATGTGATCGGGGATGTCCGGCGCGCCGACGGCACCGAATAGGATGGCGTCGAACTTGCGGAGCTGGTCAGCGCCATCTGCCGGCATCATGACGCCGTGCTTTCTGTAATAATCCGAGCCCCAGTCAAAGTCCGTGAACTCCATCTTGAATCCGCCGTCGCGCTCGGCGCAGACATTGAGAACCTGCACGCCCGCCCGCACGACCTCCGGGCCGATTCCATCGCCACCCATGGCAGCAATCTTGTAGGTTTTCATATCCTAACGCCTGCTCAACAAGTCGCGAATCTCGGTCAACAGCTTGACTTCCGCCGTCGGGCCAGGAGCCGGCGCCGGGGGCTCTTCACTCTTGAGCCGGTTTATCCCTTTGATCGCCAGAAAGAGCACCCATGCGATAATAAGGAAGTTCAAAGCAGCCGTGAGAAACTGCCCCCAACCAAGCACGGCGCCCTGTTTTTTGGCATCGGCATAGGACAGGCCTGGCTGCACTTTTGAAGAAAGCGCCGTGTAGTAATTCGAAAAATCGAGGCCGCCGGTAACCGCACCGATTATAGGCATGACGATATCGTTGACCAACGACGTTACAATCGATCCAAACGCCGCGCCGATAATCACTCCAACCGCCAGGTCGATTACATTCCCGCGCATTGCGAATTTTTTGAATTCTTGCAACATGACGCCCTCCCTCTCCGAAATTGGAACAAACAGCCGCAGCGGCTGGCAGCGGGCCGTGCATCCTCCGGGCAAGGCCAAGTAATTCGCACTCCCCTGCCCGGTCAAGCTGGTCGAAGACACCCGCAGGCAACCGCACAGTTATGCGGCTTGCGACCTCTCTAGCGCGGATTCCGTTCGATTTGATCCGTAGGGTGGGCAAAGGCGCGCATCGCAGACAAGTTTACGCAGTCTGCGCAAGCTTGACTGCGTCCGCGTCGTGCCCACGCGTGCCCAACCGCGCCTCTGACCGCGTGGGCACGGCGCGCTCGATGACGTCTCCACGCAGAAAGACACATGGAGCGCGCGCCTTTGCCCACCCGTTTCGTTCGCGATTCAACGTCATCGAAACTTGTTCTAACCGGTCGCGAGCAGCGTGCTGAGCTCCGTTGCGGTTAGCCCGGCAATGCCCATGCGCTCTCGCGTAAGCCCTTCCTCGCGGTAGCCACGTCCCGCGACAATCGATGCGATCTCAATGACTGCATCAGCACGCGGCGTCGGCACGCCCGCCAGACGGCCCAGCTCGGAAATCACAACGAGCCCGTACGGCACGTCCTCGTTGAAGAAGCGATGGTCAATACCGGCAGGCGCCTTGATCCAGCGGTTCGGCTCGCTGTTGTGGAAGACGTGGTAGGCGGTCCCGCCGTCACGGCCGGCGGCATTCGTGTAGCCCATGCGAAAGAAGAATTGCGGCAGCGGCTCGATCGCAACTCCAAGCGCAGCGGCAACCGCGATCCGCTCCCTGTCCAGCGCATCGATCAACCGGCCGACACCAGGTGTGATGCCGTCGTAGTAATGGCAGTAATCGCCGCCAGTCGATTCCACCCGGCCGACATTGAGCAGCAGCGTCGGCGGATGATGGATCGCATTCGTATAGGGAAACACCGTGTGCAGGAGCGAGGGCCGCGGCTCGATGTGGGGAAATATCTGGCGCACCACGCTCGCCGCGACGTTGAGCTTCTCTCCGGGAAAGGCTGCGAAATACAAGATTTGCGCGGCGCGCGTAATGTTGATCCTGTGCGGCGTGCTCTTGCGGCAAATGAACGGCAGGCTCGATGAATCGCAGTAGAGCCCGAGCCGCCCGCCCGCTTTGCGGAACGTGTTGGGAATAAGAAGAAGCGTGTGGCCGGGAGCGGCCATGACAAGCTGCTGCGGGCGGATATGCGGCGCGAGCGCGCGCGCCGTGTCCTCGTGCGCATGCGTCGGCACCATGATGAGGATGAGGTGCGCGCCGGCGAGCGCGGCCGCGGCATCATTCGTGATCAGCGAAAGCGGTGCGAAGCCGTCCCCGAGCGTTCCTTCGTACTCAACACCACCAATGGCAGACAACGGATCAGTCGTGCTGCGGCTGCGGCTGTAAAGGCGAATGTCAAAGCCCCGCTGCGTGAGATAAGCCGCCGCCGCGCAGCCGCCATGACCCGCGCCGATGATGGCAACGGTCTTGATCGGTGCCGTGTCCATCAGCCTATGCGGTATTTCGCGATCTTGGCCTCGTCCACCTCAACCCCCAGGCCGGGTCCATCAGGCGCATGGAGAACACCTTTGTCGAGCCGGAACGGCTGCCTGATGATGTCATCGAGATATTTGTGACCGGCCACCTTCGTAACCAGATATTCGGCCGTCGATGTAATTGGTATGGTGCCGGCCAAGACGATCTCGGGAGAAGACACGGCAAGATGCAGGTCGGCTGCGACCCCGATGCCCATTTCGGCTGATCCGTTGATGTCGCAGGGGAGCGCCGCCGCACCGGCGACCGCAAGCAGGCGCTTTGCGCCCGCGAAGCCGCCCGGCTTGGTGTAGTAGACCGAGAGCATCTGCGCGGCATCAAGACGCACGATTTCAAGCACATCCTGCGCCGACCAGGCGCTCTCATCCGCCATGACCGGAACGTTGATGCGGGCGCTCACCTGCGCCATGGCATGTAAACCTTCGACCGGCTGCTCGGCATAGATGAGGTCGTATTTTTCCATCGTGGAAAGGACGCGCGCCGCTTCGCGCCAGGTCCGATAACCCTGATTGGCATCGACGCGAATCTTGCCCGCGCTGCCGATGGCTTGCCGCACCGCCGCCACCACCTTGATGTCCCGCTCAGCCTCAACTCCGATCTTGACCTTGATGGTGGCGACGCCCTCGGCGATCACCTCGGCGGCCTCGCGCGCCGCGGCCGGCGCATCCATGATGCCGATGCTGTGAGCGATTTCGACACCCTCGCGCACCTTGCCGCCGAGCAACTGATAAACGGGAAGGCCGTAAATCTTTCCGATGGCGTCGTGCGCGGCTACGTCGATCGCGGCCTTGGCGTAAGGATAGCCTCGCAGCGCGCGGTTCATGCGGACATGCAGTTGCTCGATCTCGGTGACGTTTTGACCGGCTATGGCCGGCAGGAGGAAGTCCCGGATGGCGATCGCGGTCATCGCTGGTGTCTCGCCATAGCGCGTGCCGTGATCGCCGCCCCAAGTGCCAATCACCTGCGCCTCGCCCCAGCCGGCAATGCCGCTCTCGAGATCGAGCCGAAGCACAGCGTAGCCTTCGCCGATTCGCGCCGTATGGCCGACCCAATGATGGGGTCGCCTGATCGGCAGCGCGACGAGAAAGACTTCGCCGCCGCGGATCTTCACGCTGGACATGGTCATGGACACACAAGGTAGCCCGGACGCAACGGAGTGCAAGGCTGTAGGTTGGGTCGAGCGCTTGCGAGACCCAACACCTCCCGCGCTGCTCAACGTTGGGTCTCGTGAAGAACTCGACCCAACCTACCGGCTACCGACTGTTCACGCTGAGAAGGTAGCGCGGTAGGTTGGGTCGAGCCCATGCGAGACCCAACACCTTTCCCGCGCTGCTCAATGTTGGGTCTCGTGAAGAACTCGACCCAACCTACCCGGTACCCGCTCTTCCCGATCACGATGAAGGGCTGATTATTCCGGGGCGGCGGCCAGCAGGAAGGCCATGAGCATGATGAAGGCGCCGGCCAGCCAGAACAGCTCGGGGGGAAGAACCGATACCATGGTACGCGTTACGCAACTCGAGGATCACGACAGTGACCCCTATTGTCATTAGTGAGCCCCGGACCCCTCCGGGTTCATCGCGCCCAAACCTCCTCGCCAACCGCAGGCAAGGCCGGGGTTAATCATTCCTTGCTTCGCCAAAGCTCCTGCATTGAACCGTTGTGATCATTCACCCGACTAACTCCTTGGAGTGAAAAGGGTGGCTGTCATGAGTGAACGTCGGATCACGCGTTTGATCGGACTGGTGCTGGGCGCAATTTTCGTTTGCGGGCTCGTCCTCAACGCCTTTGCTTTCTAGCGCTCGCGCGCCGCACAGGCAGGCGCAGCCGAGAGCCCGCTCAACCTTCCTGCGATAGATCGTGGCTGTCCTGGCGGAAGGGGTGGGATTCGAACCCACGAGGGAGCGTGAACCCCCTGGCGGTTTTCAAGACCGCTGCCTTAAACCACTCGGCCACCCTTCCAGCTTTGAAATCCCTAAACAATTTCCGTTCTTATTGTCGCGAGAGATAGCCTTTTGCTACCCAATTGCTACCCTTTTGCATTGCGATATCGGCTCAGCGCAGGCAACTCAACGAGCCGAGCGGGGGCTCGCTCGCCGACGCGCTGACAGCGTTGGCGCAATGCCGGGCGATCTGCTGAGAGCGCTCAAGCCGAGCCAGCAATCACCCGGCAAAAAAACAGCCCGCGAAAGCGGGCTGAGTTTTCACTGCTCTTGGCTCGATCAATCGCACACTTGGATGCGCGGTCTCACCCAGATCCCACGATAGCTGTCAAACACCGGCCTGCCGCGAGTCCAATAGCAGGCGGGAACGTATACGGGTGCGGGCTCAACATAGTACACAGGAGGCGGGCTGCTCGCCGCTATTCCAAAGAGCGTGCCTGCTGCGAGCCCGCCGAACAGGCCGGCTGCGAAGCCATCGCTACCCGCGGCTGCTTGCTTCGGTGCCACGCAAGCGATCGCGACGGCAAACGCAGTGCACGCAATCACGCGTCTGATCATATTCCCCCTCCAAAGTGCCCCCCGTAATGCTCGTATAAAAGTATCAACGGAATCTTGCGCGATTGCGGCGGAAAAGTGCCAAGCTCGAGTTGCAGTTCACAGGCCCGACTCTGAAGTATGTCCATGAAGGTGAGGCACGGCCGAGCAGCAAACTCGGTGGGTTCCCCTCCCCAGCCTAAGTCGGATCCATTTATAAAGTGCCGAACTCGGATAAACCCGAAGCTTCGACGGGCTAATCTGTAAGTGAGGCCGCCGAAGCCGGCTTCGCTCATCCAAGCTACTTTCCAGAGCGCGTGTATGAAGCCGGCGAAAGACGCGGCCCGGTAACAAAATGATGCTGGCCCTACCCCAGCAGCAAGGCCTCGGGGCGGCCAGAAACGGCGTTGCGGCTAGCGCTTATGCTCGTGCGCGGTCGCGGAATGCGATTGCGACAAGGTTCGACGATCAACACCCGACCGCCGGTCGCTGTTCGAGCGCCGTTCACCGACGGCGCGTCGCTCATCCTCCGATCGTTTGTCGACACCGCTGCGCCGATCGTCTTTCGAACGTCGCCCGACGCCCAAGCGTCTTTCAAGCTTCGCGCAGCCTGTGCTCTTAAGGCGCAGCCTGTGCTTTTAAGGTAAAGCGGACCGGCACAATTCCGCGCCGATCCGCTGTAAAATCTTCACCTCAACCGTCCCAGGCCTGCACCACGGTTTGTCTGCTGATTTTGCCGTCGGCAAGATCGAGGGTTGCGGCGCAGAAAACGCGAATGCCGTCCGGATAGGCGCAGACTTGCGTGAATGCCAGCCGATCGCCTTGCACCAGGCCAAACTCGACTTCGTGGCTCATGGCACGGCTGCAGACGTCGTCATAATAGGCGGCAATGGACGCCTTGCCCCTGAGCTCACGCGGTCTGCTCGGCGGGTTGTTGCAGTCGATAATCCGAACGACGGCATCATCGGCATACCAATCCGATAGCGTGCCGGCGTCACGGCCCTCGATGGCGCGTTTTAGATTGGCAACTGTAATGGGCGCCGTTTGCATGATCTCCTCCACATTGGCGCAAGCAGGATCGCCGCGATGGGGCCTGCTACCGCGCGGACTTGCCGACGGTCTTGGCCTTCTCGGCCGCCATCCGCAGTACCGTGTCGGTCTCCTGCTTGAACGCGGCGAGGTCGATCTGCATGCCGTTGAGCACCGTGCTCCAGTGGCGCGAGATCGCCGCCATGGCCACGGCCTCGCGCACCTCCTCGTCGGTCGCGCCGTTCGCCTTGGCGGCAGCGGTGTGGAAATAGATGCAATAGAGGCACGGGATCTGCGCTGACACGGCGAGGCCGATCAGCTCCTTGGTCTTGCCGTCAAGCTTCGTTTTCGGGTTGAGCTGGACCGATTTGAACTCCGCCCAGGCGCCGGCAATCCCGGATTCCGGAAACTGCTTGAAGAAACCCGGCACCAAACCGAGCGTCTGTTCGATATCGCGGTAGGCCGCCTGCGCGGAGGCGTCCTGTGCGGCGGCAATTTGAGCGGGTGTGGTGATCGCGCAGACTGCGGCACTGACAGCAAGGCTAACGAGAAGTGCAGTGGTTTTGCGCATGTCATTCTCCATCGAGTGATCTCCCCGATAGTGCGATGACTAGCGCAAGCGATGCGGCTCCCGCTTCGCCCGCCCGGCCCATGCCTGCCATGGCCCGTTCGGGCCATGCACGCGGTGGCTGGTCTCAATGGCTTGCTTGCCGGCCGGCAATGGCCGCAGCCGCGGCGCGATTGGGGAGATCCAGTTTGAGCAGAATATTGGCGACGTGGCGCTTGACCGTGTGCTCGCTGATCGACAGCCGCCTGGCGATGGCCGCATTGCTCAGGCCATCGGCTACAAACACAATGACTTCACGCTCGCGCGCACTCAGAAGATCGAGGTTCGGCGAGGAGCGCCCGCTCCGGCTTGCTGTGTCGCGTACGGTTGCGGACGGTGATGGTCGCCGAACGGCGAGGAGGCGCAGCCTGGATTCGAATCCCTCGATCGATTCAGTCCCGTGCTCGGCGAAGTTGAGCCCGGAGCCCGCAACGAGATCGGCAACAACGCCCGAGGCGAGTACCTCGCCGGCTTGCGCCCGCGCGCAGATGCGCTCCGCGCAATCAATCGCGAGCCCCGCGACGCCGGCGTCGCCGAGCTCGATCTCGCCGGTGTGCACGCCGCAGGCGACGCCAAGGTCGAGCCTGCCCGCTGCGTCGGTCAGCGCGAGCGCGCAGCGAAGCGCTCGCGCCGGTCCGTCGAACCGCGCGCCGAGCTCCTCGGTGCTCGATCCGATCGACTGCCCGCCGTAACGGGCGATGCATTCCTTCGCCGCTGCATGCAATCGGGCAAGCAGCTCACGCCAGGCTCGATCACCGCGCCGCGCTGCCTGCCGCGAAGGCGCAACCAGACGCGCGACGAGAACGGTGGCCAACACCCTGTCATGCACGGTGACCGGACGGGTGCCGGTCAGAAACTCTTCGATTTCATCGACAACTTGATCGACATCGCCGGTCCAGATCGGATGATCGCGTCCGCCGAGCTCGACGAAACGAGCGTCGGGAATCCTCTCCACCAGGTAGCGTCCTCCGGCGAATTTTACGCGCGCATCATCCCTGCGATGGAGGACAAGGGTCGGAACGCGGATGCTCGGGAGCACCTGGCGGACGTCGATCTCGGCATTCATGCGGGCGAGCGCCACGGCCGCGGTCGGGCTTGCTGAGAGGCGTTCAAATCTCGCCCACCATTCCCGGAAGCGCTCATCCTGCAGCCGGCCGGGCGCAAAGCTCGCGAGACTTGCGCCGCTGCCCCACGAACTCTCCGCGCCGCGCATGAATTCAGAGAGCCGCTCACGCCCCATGACCCAGGTGTGGAAATGCGCGTAGGCGCCATAAAGAATCAGGGCGCGCACGCGCTGCGGATAGGTGGCGGCGAACAGGATGGACATCGGCCCGCCCTCGGAAGCACCGAGCAGCACCGCGCGCGTGCTGCCTGCGGCGTCCATCACGGCACGCACGTCGTCCATTCGGGTTTCCAGGGTGGGCAGGTGGTGTGTATCGACCCGGTCGCTCAGCCCCGTGCCGCGCTTGTCGAGCAGAATGAGCCGGGTAAACGCGCCAAGCCGGCGCAGAAGATGCTCGTAGCCGGAATCTTCCCAATGCACCTCCAGGTTGGAGATGAAGCCCGGCACGAAAACAAGATCGATCGGACCGTTACCGACGACCTGATAGGCGATGCGCACCTCGCCGCTGCTGGCGTAACGCGTCTGCGGGACTGTCACGGCCATGCACCTGTGCGTTTGCACTCGATGAGCGCAACACTATCACCTTGTCTTGCTCGATCGAGGTTGGGATCACGGCTGCACGCAATTTGCCTTGATGGCGTAGTTGCCTTTGCCGATGGTTCCGGCCTGCGCCACGGACTTCGCCGCCGCGTGGCAGTTGCCCTGCGTGCTGAATTGCAACGTGGTCACTGAGGAGCTCGCTCCCCCATCCGTGCCGGTTACCAACGTCACGATAATCAACAGCCACATGTAATACTCCCCGCGTACTCAGGGCCGCATCACGGCTACTTTACCGCGATCTTGGGACGAGTTTCCATCCCTGCGACGCAGCGCAACTCAATGATTCACGGTGGTGCCAGACGACGGATACACCTTCCCCTTTCAGGCAGGGCAATCGCATATGACAAGCGTCCCGCAAACCTCGGACGGGAAGCATATCGCGGTCGCGAAGCTTGTAGGGGCGGGTTTTAAACCCGCCCTTGTGCCACAGGCTCGCTGCGAGAGAAATGCGTCATCAGCTGCGCAATCGAAGTTCGTACGGCTAAGCTCGGATCAACCTCACACACCGTGAATGCCGAACGAGGGCGGGTTTGAAACCCGCTACCAGCGTAGTGCCGCTTTGCGGCCTCGATTTGGGGTCGTGCCTCAAGCGCGATTGTAGTAGCCGCCACCGGCGCGCACCCAAGTCGGCTGTTGCCGACTTGGGATTTCTAAGTGGCCGATCTCGGGTGAACCCGAGATCGGCTGCGCCACCCTCTCCCGTAAGCGGGGGAGGGATCATAGCCCCGCGAGCTCGTAGCGCGAGAAGTCGTATCCTTCCTTGACGACGAGCTCGAGAAGAAAAGGGGCGCCCGTTTGCGTGACGCTCACGGCCTGCTTGATTGCCGGCACAATATCGCCGGGCTTCTCCACCCGCAGCGCCGCGACATTGAGCCCTTCGGCCACCTTGCTGTAATTCCCGCTCACCGTCAGCGCGCCGTATTTTTTAGTCGAGAGCGGCAGGACGTCACGCTCGGCTGCCATGACGCCATTGTTGAACACGATGGTGAGAATGCCGATGCGGTTGCGTGCGGCGGTCTCGATGTCCATGCCGGTCATGCCGATGGCTGCGTCGCCCATGATGTTGATGCAGAGCTTGTCGGGTGCTGCGAGCTTTGCACCCATGATGATGCCGAGACCGTAGCCAAGCTGGGTCGATTTTCCCCATCCCATATACGAGCCGGCCTTGGTCGTTTCCCAGAACGGAACCAGCTGCTCGCGCGGGCTGCCCGAGTCATGCGTGATGATGACGTTATCGCGATCGACCGTGCGCATCAGGTCGCGGATGACCCGATACTGATTGATCGGCATCTCCTCGGAATCGAGTTGCTTGGACCATTCCGCCTGCCAGGCTTTCTTGGCCGCTGCGACGTCGTCCTTGAGTTTCGCGAGCGCATGCGCCCCGCCGGCACCTTTCTGCCGGCCGACCTCGGCGATCAGCGCGTCGAGAACAAGGCCGGCGTCGCCGACGAGCGCCTGGTCGGCGCGATATTCCTTATGGATGTCGGCGGGATCGTTGCTGGAATGGATGATGAGCTTGCCCGCCGGCACGCCGGGCCCGAACGGCGTGCGCGTGAGACTTGAGCCGATCGCCAAAACAAGGTCGGCGCGCGCCATGAACGCGGTGAACATCTTGGGGCGCGAGCGCGTCGAGGCGCCAAGCGCGAGCGCATGATTTTCCGCAATGGCGCTCTTGCCGGGGTTCGTGGTCGCAACCGGCGCCGGAATCATTTCGGCGAGCGCCGCTAAGCGGTCGCTCGCCTCGGCATAGAGCACGCCCTGCCCGGCCAGAAGCAACGGATTTTTCGCCGCCAGCAACATGCGCACTGCATACGTGACCGCATCTGGATCGGGGGCGGTGCGTTGAACGGGAACCGGTGTGTAATCAAGCTCCCCTTTGAACTGCGCATCGAACACATCAAGCGGGACCTCAATGAGGACGGGTCCGCCCTTTCCGCTGCGCATGGCGTGAAAAGCGCGCCGCATCAGATCGGGCAGCTCCTGGATCGAGTGGGCCAATGCCGACCATTTCGTCACGGGACGGTACACATCGGCCGCCCGGAATACGGGGCGAATATATTGTCGCGCCAGTGGAGGGCCGCCGGGAATGATCAGCATGGGCACGTTCTCGGAAAACGCCTGAGCGATGCCGGGAAATGCATTCTCGATGCCCGGGCCGGCCTGCGCGGCAAACACGCCGTTTCTCCGGCCGCGGCAAATACGGCTGTACCCGTCGGCCATCCCGACGCCGACGCGCTCCTGGCGGCACAGGATGGGGCGAATATCAACCGCCGCGCACGCCTCGATCAGAGGGTTGCGCGGATAGCACGCGAGGAATTCGGTCCCCTCGCGCTTGAGGATTTGAGCAATGATATCAGCCCCGTTCATGCAAGCCCTTTCCCGTTGTGCGCTGCCGACCTGGCGCCTAATGACCATAGCACGCGTGGCGAACAAAAAATGCTTCGATCGGCAACAGCACGCCCGGGCGTTCGTGCTGTTAGGAACGGAACAATTTCTGCGTGTGCCTCGTTTTGCACACAGGAACAGAGCGCTGCAGCATAATGAGCGCTTCCGGAGGTCAGCGATGATCCGCAAACTAAAGTCGGGCGAGTATCGCCTCTATTCGCGCAAGATCAATCCGAAGACCGGCAGGCGCAGAAATCTGGGTACGTTCAAAACACGCGTGGCAGCGCAAAAGCACGAACGTGCCGTGCAGTATTTCAAGCGCAGCGGCTGATGTGCATATCGTATCTGATGTAGTTGGTAGCCCGCATGAGCGCAGCGACATGCGGGACCGCTCCCGGATATCGCTTCGCTCATCCGGGCTACCGGCTACGGCTAGACAATGATTTCAATCAGGAGGAGCGTTCAAGATGGCAAGAAGATACTCGCGTAGTGCCTCGAAAGACGTCGAACGGGAAATGCACAAGTTCAAGCGCGGCACGCTAAAGAGCGGCAAGGGCGGACGCGGCGGACGGGTCAAGAGCCGCAAGCAGGCGATCGAAATCGGGCTCTCGGAGGCGCG
>Ga0209331_1000503_pt1 | contig 14077 bp, 12 predicted proteins | sample JacPinW_OM3H0_M3_FD_187971 | JGI IMG/M metagenome (GOLD analysis project Ga0209331, IMG submission 187971) | Forest soil microbial communities from Algoma, Ontario, Canada - Jack Pine, Ontario site 1_JW_OM3H0_M3 (SPAdes) (version 2) | ecosystem: Environmental > Terrestrial > Soil > Boreal... | reverse complement strand
CGTTGGAGGCGCTGCCGCCGTTTGGCCGCTCGCGGCACGGGCGCAGCAGCCGGCGATGCCAGTGGTTGGGTTCCTCCGAAGCACATCGCTCGTCGACTCGGCGCACCTCACCGCCGCGTTCCGCCAAGGCCTGAAGGAAACAGGCCTCGTCGAGGGCCAGGACGTCGCAATCGAATATCGCTATGCGGAAAATCAACTTGGTCGGTTGCCGGCTCTCGCGGCTGATTTGATTCGCCGGCAAGTGACCGTGTTCGTTGCGAGCGGCGGCGATGTCGTCCCGCGGGCGGCCATGGCCGCAACTTCGATGGTTCCAATCCTTTTCGCCATGGGCGGCGATCCGGTTGCGGCTGGCCTGGTTGGCAGCCTCAGCCGGCCGGGCGGCAACGTCACGGGCGTGGTGTTTTTCTCGGGCGCGTTAGGGATGAAGCGCATGGAGCTGTTGCAGCAGCTCCTGCCCGCGGCGACAACAATCGGTTTGCTCGTGAACCCGAACGCCCCTGAAACCGAGACCGAGCGAAGAGATATTGAGGCCGCCGCGCAAGCGACGGGGCGTCAACTCGTCATTCTCGATGCCAGCAGTGAGCACGACATCGAGACAGCCTTTGCAACATTCGTCCAACGCGGGGCTGGCGCGGTGCTGGTCGGTTCAGGTCCGTACTTCAATTCCAATCGGGAACGACTTGTCGCGCTGGCGGCTCATCGCGCACTGCCTGCGAGCTATTCCCTGCGCGAGTATGCTGTAGCCGGCGGTCTGATGAGCTATGGAGCCAGCATTACCGACGCCTATCGCCAGCTCGGCATCTATGCGGCGCGAATTCTCAAGGGCGAGAAGCCAGCCGACCTGCCGGTTATGCGGGCCACCAAATTAGAACTGGTCATCAACCTGAAAACCGCAAGGGCGCTCCGCCTCGAAGTTCCGCCGATCCTGCTCGCCACCGCCGACGAGGTCATCGAGTAAAGGGCGGCCCCGGCGTTTGTTGCAGCGCACATTGATAACCACAGTGATGACCGCTTTGGGTCAAAAGCGGCGTCCTAGCCAGCCGCGCCATGTCTTCTTCCGCCGGCTGCGGACATTGGTCCGCACGAGCATCTGTTGGTCAAGCCGTCCAACTCTGCTTAGTCTTGCGTCGTCTCGCTCGTGCGTCCTCAGTCCCTTAGTCCCTTCGGTAACGCCTCTGGTAGTACCGATAGGATGGGTTTTCGAAGGCATTTTGGGTGCAGAATCCACCATTGCCCGAGAGCGCGGCCAAACACTGCTCGAAGGAATAGAAGCCGCAATTGGTTCCACCTCCACCGCGGCCACCACCATATTGGGCACACCACGGAGCGGCCTGTGCTCCATCAGGCAGGAGCGATAGAGTTGCGAATATGAACGATGCAATGGCAACTGTGCGCATGGCATTCCTCCTTGCGTACCAGGTTCCCCGATTCACCAGGAAAATACCGCAATCCGAGATCGGTTCCAACCGCCCGCGGCACCTGCTCGTTGCGCGAGCGAAAGCCGCGACGCCACTCACCACGCGCCATTCACTGCTCAGTTCTAAGTCATAACGCGCGCGCGAATCCGCGGATCACATCAAGCGCCAGCGCACAGTTTTCCGCGCTGCCCAAAATCCCCAGCACAGGCTCATCGAGCCCGGCATCGAGGAATTCCCGCAGCCGCCGGCTGGCGTGCTCCGGTGTTCCGGCAATTCCGAACGCCTCGACCGCTTCGTCGGGCACCAGCGCGCTCGCAGCCGCGAGATCGCGCCGCGCAATGGCTGCAATCACGGCCTCCTGATCGACGGCAATCCCGGAAGCCTTGATGTTGGCTCCCAGAAATTTGTTGCGCATCACGAAGGCAAGCTTCTGGCGCACCGCATCGAACGCCTCCTTGGGATGGCGAGAAGTGCCAAAAAACACATAGCCGGCGCGGCGGAATTTCGCGTGATCACGAGCTCTCGTTGCAGCGCCTTCGACACAACGGGCGATGGATACGCGAACCGAGTCGGTCGACAATCCTGCCGACAGAACGACCCCATCCGCAATGCTGCCGGCGAGGCGGAGCATGTCGGGCCCGATCGCCGCGACATAGATCGGAATGGATGCGCTCGGCTTGAACGCGAGCCGCGCGCCGGCGAGTTGCACGAACTCGCCGTCGGCGTGCACCGTCTCGCCGCACCACAACTTGCGCAGGGCCTCTGTGAATTCCCGCACCGCTCGCACCGGTTTTTCAACCGCGCGGCCGGATTCGGCAAGAAAAAGCGGGTTGCCGGTGCCGACGGCGATTGCTGCGCAACCGGGCGCGGCTTCATCGAGCGTCGCCATGGCCATGGCGGTCGGCATCGGGTGCCAGAGATACGGGCTGACCGCCGTCGGCACGAGCACGCTGCCAGGCACCTTGATCGCGAATGCCATGCAGGTGGCAATCGCTTCCCGGTAGCCCAGGTGCTCGGCCATCCAGAGGCTTTTCGCTCCCGCAGCGACCGCGCGCTTTGCGAGCGCAATCGCTTCCCCGGTCGGAATGAAACCATCGAAGCTCACGCCGATGCGCACGGACACCGGTCAACCTACCCGTATCAGCTCGTCATTTGGCGTGATCGTGCCGGTCAGCGCCTCAAAGCCGTCCGGCGTGATGAGGTACATGTCCTCGACATGGAAGCCCATGCGTCCGGGAATCATATAGAGCGGCTCCATAGTGCAGGTGATATTCGGCTCCAGCACCACGCTGCGGCTATCGGTGATATATGGCTCCTCATGAATGGTCTGGCCGATGCCGTGCCCGAGAAATTTCAGTGTGGGCTCGATGCCTCGATCCCGTAGATATTTGACGTAGGTGCGATAAAGGTCTGCCACCGCCGTCCCCGGCTTGAGCATGGCCTTGCAGGTCTCACGCGCGCCGATCATGACGCTCCAGATTCCACGCTGCTCGCCGGTCGGCTCGGCCAGTATGGCGGTGCGGGTCACGTTTGAGCGGTAATGTTTCATGTCGCCGAGGACCTCGACCCGCAGGATATCGCCTGACTCAATCTGCTTGTCGGTCGGCGCGCAGTTGGTGATCCCGCTGCGCACGCCGGAGCCGACCTGACATTTGAGCCCGTCGCAACCGCCCTCCAACATGAGGTTGCCGATCATCTGTGCGAGCGACCTCTCGGTGATGCCCGGACGAACTTCGCGCAACACGTCTCCGACCACGCGATCAGACAACCGCCCGACTTGCTTGAGGAGCGAGATCTCTTCATTGGTTTTGATCATGCGCGCGTTGAAGTAGAGCTCGCGACAAGGCACGAATTTCGCCGCCGGCAACCGTTCGCGCAAGCGGATGTAATCCTGCGCCGGCATGTAATCGAGCTCGATGGCGATTTGCCCTGACGCTGCGCCGGCCTCGACGAGCGCATCAGCGAGGACGTCAGAAGGATCCTGCGTGAACTGGTTATAGGCACGAATATCGGCGAAGCGCGAGCGCTCCCGCGCCAGGTTCTCCTCCACATTCACCACGATCTGTGCCGCAAATTTCTCTCCTGCCAGAATGGTAATGGTACGGCGGAAACGATTGCTTGCGTGACTCGGCACCAGGAAGCCCGCCGTGTAGGTGACATTGTCCTGCGAGAACGCCACCAGCGCGTCATGGCCCGCGCGCAGCATGGCGGCTCGCAGCTTGCGAAGGACTTCGTGTTCCATCAGCGCTCCACGATTGCCGTTGGGTCGAGCGCGACCCAACGCTTGCGTCGGCCATCGACGACGCAGGAGAGAATGTAGGTTGGGTCGAGTTCTTCACGAGACCCAACAAGCCGTCGCAGTGTCGGGTCTCGCAAGCGCTCGACCCGACCTACGAGATTACATCCCTTCCTGCACCACATGCAGGAGCTCGGACGGCGATTTCCCCGCGAGACCGAGCCGATCGAGCGTGAGCCCCTCGCGCATATAGTCGACGCCTACGGCAAGGCTCGCAAGCTGCACCAGTGCGGCGATGGTTGGCGCCGGTACCCCGGCTAGCCCCCCGAGCGCAGCCATCGGGACAAGCCCGTAACCGACGTCCTCGTGCACATAACGGTGATCAAGCGAGGGAGGAGATTTGATGGTCTTGTTCGGCTCGCTCTCCTTGCACGCGCGCGCAATGTCGCGGCTGTCGCGTGCTGCTTTTGTCGTAAGCCCAGCCTCGTAGAAGACATCGATGAAAGGCGTGACGGCAATGCCCAAAGCCCTCGCAATGGCCATGCGCTCGGCATCGACCGCCGCCGTCACCGTTGCGACCGCGCCGGTAAAACCTTCGCGATAAAACAGAAAGTCCCCGCCGGTATGCTCAATCCAACCCGCATTCATGATCATTCCGGGAGGGTGGAACACCGCATTGAGATTCGACAGCCCCGTTTCCAGCACGTTCGCCGCCTGCCGGATTTCCGGATAAAGCGGCTTGATCAATTCGAACAGCGCGGCGGCTTCCCGGCCGGGAAGAGCGGCAAAACGCAGCTGTTTGGTGTAACTGTAGATGCCGACCACACCCGGTGCTTCCATACGCGCGATGTAGGTCAAGGTGACCGTCTCGCAGCTGCGCACGGGACCCCGATATCCCGCCCTGCGCAGTTCCTGCTGGAAGTGCAGTCCGCCGCCGGTGTGCCCGGGATTGATGAAAATAGGCTGGCTGCCATCGATAAGCCGTGCCAGGGAGCGCGCATAATGGGCGTGCGCCACCGAGGGGACGACGAGCATGATGAGGTCGGCGCCGCGAACGGCTTGCGCAACATCGCTGGTCATCAGCTCGATCGGGACAAGGCCCTGCACGATCCCGCGCGCCTCGATGCCCCCGCGGGCACGCAGCGGCGCGAGGCGATCGGGATTGCGCGCGTGCAGGCGCACGGCGTACCCGCGTATGCGAAGATCGGCGGCCGCCGCGCAACCGCCATGTCCCGCTCCGAGGATCGCAATTGATTGAACAGCCATTTCGTTGTTCTTGCCCAAGTTGCGGACGCTAGCAGAGGAAGCTGCATGCCCGAAAGGCGAACTCCCGAAAGGCGAACGCTTGCCACGTCCGAGCGCTTGCATCCTTAATAGCCGATCCAGGCAAGGCCGAGGAGAACGCGGCAGTGGCGCAGGTTTGCCTCAGCGAAGTGACCAAAGCGTGGGGCGGCGAACCGGCGGTCAATTGTGTAACCTTTGCAGCCGAAGCCGGCAGTCTGGTCGTGCTGCTGGGACCATCAGGCTGCGGAAAATCGACCACGCTGCGCCTGATCGCCGGGCTCGAAAATCCCGATGCGGGCACCATCGAAATCGCCGGCCGCGACGTGACGCGCGAACCTCCTTCGCGCAGGGGCGTGGCAATGGTGTTTCAGTCCTATGCGCTGTTTCCGCACCTGTCGGTCGCCGAAAACATCCTGTTCGGCCTGCGCGTTCGCGGCGTGCCCCGCGCGGAGCGCGATGGCCGCCTCAAGCGCGCTGCGGAAATGCTGGGCCTCGAGCGCCTGCTCGACCGCAAGCCAGCCCAGCTCTCCGGTGGCCAGCAACAGCGCGTTGCACTCGGTCGGGCGGTCGTGGCCGAAACCGCCGTTTGCCTCATGGATGAGCCATTGTCGAACCTCGACGCGCAATTACGCGGCGACATGCGGCGGGAAATTCGCGCTCTGCAACGCCGCCTCGGCATCACCATGCTCTACGTCACCCACGACCAGGTCGAAGCCATGACCATGGCGGACCGCGTAATCCTCATGCGCGCCGGACATATCGAGCAGAACGGCACACCCGCAAGCCTCTACGAGCAGCCCGAAACGGTCTTCGCGGCGCGCTTCATCGGGGCGCCGGCAATGAACTTGTTGCCGGCGGGAATGCTCGCGAAATGTCCGGAGCTGCTCGCGGGCATGCCCGCTGGACACGCGCCGGAAGCGCTCATCGCCGGCGTGCGTCCGGAATCGGTCGCGCTTGCGCAAGCAGGCTTGCAAGCGCGCATCATTGCCGCCGAATATCTCGGAGCGGATACCCAGGTGGAAACACGCGTCGGCGAGGAAACGGTGATAGTACGGCGCTCCGGGCGATTTGCTGCTCCCGCCGGAGCGAACATCTACCTCAAATGGCGGCCGCAGGATGCCCATTGGTTCGAGGCGTCATCGCATCGTCGTATCGCAGGAAAATAATGCGGCAAATCTGCCGCCAACACGGAGGTGGGAGATGGATCGACGGCAATTCGTGATTGGATCAACGGCGACCGCAGCCGGGGCGTTGGCGGCGCCTGCGATCCTTCGCGCCGCAACTGAAATCACGTTTTACTATCCGATCGCAGTCGGTGGCCCCATCACCAAGATCATCGACGGCTATGTCGCCGATTTCGAGAAGGAAAATCCCGGAATCAGCGTCAAGCCGATTTACGCCGGCACCTATCAGGAAACGATCGTCAAGGCTTTGACCGCGCACAAATCGGGTAATCCGCCGGTCACCGCCGTCCTCTTGTCCACGGACATGTTCTCGCTGATCGACGAAGAAGCGATCGTTGCGTTCGACGAGTTTGCCCAGAGCGAGGCGGACAAGAATTGGATCAAGAGCTTTTTTCCCGCCTTCATGGAAAACAGCCAGACCGGCGGCAAGACCTGGGGGATTCCATTCCAGCGTTCCACCATCGTGCTGTACTGGAACAAGGAGGTTTTCAAAGCTGCGGGGCTCGATCCGGAAAAGGCGCCCGCAACATGGGCGGAAGAACTTGCATTTGCCGAAAAGCTGACCCAGCGCGATGGATCGGGAAACACCATGCAATGGGGCATGCAGATTCCCTCCTCCGGTTTTCCGTATTGGCTATTCCAGGCGCTCACGACCCAGAACGATGTCATTCTGATGAGCCAGGCGGGTGATCGCACCTTCTTCGACAAGCCTGCGGTCGCCGAGGCGCTCCAGCGCTGGGTCGATCTCGGCCGCAAGTCCAAGGTGATGGCGCCGGGTGTCATCGAATGGGGCACGACGCCAAAGGATTTCTTCGAGCGCAAGACGGCGATGATGTGGACCACGACGGGTAATCTCACGAACGTTCGCAGCAATGCGAAATTCCCGTTCGGGGTTGCCATGCTGCCGGCCGGCAAGCGCCGCGGCACACCGACCGGCGGCGGAAATTTCTACATCTTCAACAAGACCGCCCGCGCGCAACAGGAAGCTGCGTTGAAATTCGCGCAATGGATGACCTCGCCGGTGCGTGCCGCCCAATGGGGCATCGACACCGGCTATGTGGCGGTTCGTCCGGATGCGTGGGATACACCGCAGATGAAGGATTATGTTGCGGGCTTTCCAGCGGCGGCCGTCGCGCGCGACCAGCTGCAATATGCGGTCGCTGAGCTTTCCACCCACGACAACCAGCGCGTTACAAAAGCGCTCAACGACGGGCTCCAGGCTGCCCTGACCGGCTCAAAAAATCCCGACCAGGCCATGAAAGACGCCCAGTCCGAAGCCGAGCGGGTGCTCAAAGCGTATCGGTGAGGCCGCAATGACGCGGCGCGGCATCGATGCCGTGCACGGCTGGCTGCTGCTGCTGCCCGCGATGGCGTTGCTTGCGCTGTTCACCCATTGGCCCGCGCTCGCGACGTTCCTCGACAGCTTCTGGTCGACCCCGCGGCCGCGTCGGCCGGCGCTCTTCGTCGGCCTCGGCAACTACAAATCGATGCTCGCCGACGCAGTGTTCTGGCAGTCGGTTGTCAATAATCTGTGGTTTGCGCTCGGCACCATTCCGCTATCGATCGCGCTTGCGCTCCTGATGGCATTGTGGGTGAACGACCGCATTGCTGGTCGCGCCGCGGTGCGCATGGCCTATTTCACGCCCACCGTGCTGCCCATGATCGCGGTGGCGAATATCTGGCTTTTCTTCTACACGCCGCAATACGGGCTTCTCGATCAGGTCTTGTCGCTGTTCGGGGCGCGGGCGCACAATTGGCTCGGCACTCCCGAGACCGCGCTTGTCTGCGTCATTGCGGTGACGATCTGGAAAGAGGCCGGCTTTTTCATGATCTTTTATCTCGCCGCACTCCAGCAAATCTCTCCGGTCCTCGGGGAAGCGGCGGCGCTCGAAGGCGCATCGCGGCTGACCTTCTTCCGCCGCGTGCAATTCCCCCTGCTGATGCCGACAACGCTGTTCGTCCTCGTCAATGCCGTGATCAATGCATTTCGCACCGTCGACCATATCATCGTCATGACGCGCGGCGGTCCCGACAACGCTACCACCCTCCTGCTCTATTATGTCTATGAGGTCGGCTTCAAATATTGGGACAGCACCTACGCGGCCGCCCTCACGATGGTGCTGCTCGCGTTGCTCGCGACCGCGGCACTGACCCAATACCTGGTTCTCGAACGGCGCATTCACTACCGATGAGGGTGCAAAGCATCGCATACGCGCCACACGGTCCATGGCGCCTGCTCGAATCGGCGGCGGCCTGGCTGCTCGCAATTCTCTGGCTGCTCCCGCTCCTCTACGCAATCTGGAGCGCGTTTCATCCCGCCGAATACTCGGCGCGATTTGTCCCGCTCGCGCCCGTCACACTTGACAACTTCGCTCGCGCCTTGAGCGCCGCGCCATTTGCGCGCTATTTTCTCAATACCTTCGCGCTGGTTACGCTGATCCTCAGCTGCCAGCTGGTGCTCTGCACGCTTGCCGCCTACGCCTTTGCGCGGTTCGAATTCGCCGGGCGCGAGCTTGCCTTCGCGCTGGTGCTCGTGCAGCTCATGATCATGCCCGACGTGTTGATCGTGGAGAACTACCGCACCATGACCAGGCTGGGCATCGTCGATTCCATTCCGGCAATCGCGCTCCCCTACATTGCCTCGGCGTTCGGCGTCTTTCTGCTGCGCCAGACATTCAAGACCGTCCCGCGCGAGCTTGACGAAGCCGCCCGGGTCGAAGGGGCAGGCGCCCTGCAGGTGCTTTGGCGAGTCTATGTGCCGCTGGGCCGGCCGGTGTACATCGCCTATGCCCTCGTTTCCGTGAGCTATCACTGGAACAATTTTTTATGGCCGCTAATTGTGACCAACTCGGTTGAGGCACGCCCGCTCACCGTTGGCCTGCAGGTGTTTGCCTCGACTGACCAGGGCGTCGACTGGTCCGTCATCTGCGCGGCGACCCTGATGACCTCGGCCCCGCTGCTGTTGGCCTTTCTTTTATTCCAGCGTCAGTTCGTGCAAAGTTTCATGCGCGCGGGTATTCGTTGATTGCAATTGTGTGTAGCCCGCATGAGCGAAGCCGCCTTCGCCAAGGCTTCAGCGGCCTCACTCACATTAGCCCGTCGAAGCTTTAGCGGAGACGGGCGACATGCGGGACCAGCTTCACCCGGATTGCGCGCGCAAATGCCTGCGCAATTTGCGGGCTGCAGAGCTCGAAATGGTGCGGCGCCATGGGCTCAAGCTCCTGATCTGCGTCCTCAACGACGGCGCCTACGGCGCGGAGATTCACAAATTCCGCGCCGATGGCCTCGACGATAGCGGCGCGATCTTCGGGCGCACGGATCTTGCGTCCATTGCCGATCAAGATCGCCAAGTGTGGCGCCGCTGCAACACTTGGTTCCGGTGTTCTCTGCTAGGCTGTTCTGCGAAGTCGATCCGAAGGAATTGCAATGCAGTTGCGCGTACTCGGAGCGATCGCCCTTGCGGTACTCGCAGCCGCGCCTGCGATGGCAGCGGATGTCGCGGTGCCTGTGCCGGTTTATTTCCCTCCGCCCGTGGTGGCGATTCCCGGCTGGGCCGGACTCTATTTCGGCGCCACTGTCGGCGGCCATTGGTCCAAGGACGATATTACCACGACAACCAGCGTCGCGAATTATGGCGCAGCAGGCGCAGCAACTTTGGATGCGCTCTCTCCGGTTTCGATCACCGCGAAAGGTGCAATCGCGGGCGTGCAGGCAGGCTACAATTTTCAGTTCGGCAGGTTCGTGGTCGGGATTGAAACCGACGTCAACTGGCTCGCTGGGACGAACACGCGAACGCTGGTCGTGCCCGGCCTCGCTCGGGCGACGCCTGCCGCATTGAGCAATTCGCCGCAAGGTTCGGTCCTGGTGACCGTGCGTCCGCGGCTCGGGATGACGTTTGATGCCGTGCTCGCTTACGTCACCGGTGGCCTTGCGTTTGAGACTGTCAAGTCGACCGATGCGGTCCGGGTGAACGCGATCGAAACGATGAACGATTCGACTTTGCACACCGGCTGGACGTTCGGCGGCGGCCTCGAATATGCGTTGCCCAAAGGCTGGTTGCTGAAAGCCGAATACCTTTACGTCTCAGTCGGCATTTTTGATGTGACTGTCGGTTGCGTGAGCGGCGCCGGGTTCACGTGTGTGACCGCGGCAGACGTTGTCGTGCACCACAAATACACCGACAACATCTTCCGCGTGGGTGTCAGCCACCTCTTCGCCGGACCGTTATAACGATTACCTCTTCACGCGATCCATCATGTGGCATGTTGCCACTATTGCGTGCGTGGGGCTCGTGCCGTTCTGTACATAACATTTTTCCATGCGATCGGACGAGATGAGCGTGATGTAAAAATAACCGTCCACATCGGCGCCGAGGATCGATTTGTTGTCGCTCGCAAGCGCCCAGGCGAACGGCTCTTTGGTATCGGCAACCGCCGACGACGACCGGCCCCATGCGAGCCGGCCCTCCTGGCCCTCCACGACATAGGTCGCCTCGATGTCGCGCACGCGCGGCGCATCCGTCGCAGTTTGCGCGCCGGGATGATGAGGGTTGCTGCCGAAGACGATCGACTTGCCCTTGCCCGACCAGGTACCTCTCAAATCAGGAATTGCGTCCTGAGCTCCCGCGGCCGTGGCCATGGCAGCGAGGATGATCAATACCAAACTCGCACATTTCATCGCATCTCTCCTTTCACTTCGCTGTCATTCCCGGGCCCGAGCGCAGCGAGGGAACCGGGAATCCAGTAAGCGATAGCGGACTAATATCAAGACACCGTGACTACTGGATTCCGGGTTCGCCGTCGATCTCGGGCGAACCCGAGATCGACGGCGCCCCGGAATGACGAACGCACTCAGCGCGCACGCGGATCGAGCGCATCGCGCAGTCCGTCGCCGAGGAGATTGAAGGAAAGTACCGTGAGGAAAATCGCCAGCCCTGGCCACACCGCCATCCAAGGTGCGGTGGAGAGAAAGCGCTGCGCGGAATTGAGCATGCTGCCCCAGGACGGCGCCGGCGGCTGCTGGCCAAGTCCGAGGAAAGACAGGCTCGCTTCGGCGATGATGGCGGTCGCGATGGAGAGCGTCGCCTGCACCAGCAGGGCCGGTAGAATGTTGGGCAGGATGTGCACGATCGCGATGCGCCAGCGCGGATTGCCGATGGCGCGCGCTGCCTCCACGTAGTCCTCAACCTTCACCGCCATCACCTGCCCGCGCGTGAGGCGCACGAAGATCGGTGTCGTCGTCACACCGATTGCAATCATGGCGTTGCCGAGACTGGGACCCAGAAAGGCGGCAAGTGCAATTGCCAGGATCAGGAAGGGACACGCCAGCATCGCATCGGTGATCCGCGACACCAGGCCGTCGAGAAATCCGCCGAGAAAACCGGCAGCGAGCCCGGCCGGCACTCCGACTGATATGGCGATGACGATGGAAATGACACCTGCCAGCAAGGAGGCGCGCGCTCCGAAAATGATGCGCGCGAGGATATCGCGGCCAACCTCGTCGGTGCCGAGCCAATGCAGCGCCGAAGGCGGCTTTCGCACCGCTGCCCAGCTCTGCGCGGCCGGATCGTACGGCGCGACCAGAGGCGCCAACAACGCGAGCAGAATGAAGGCGACGATCACGACCAGCCCGAGCATCGCGCCTTGTCGATTGCGCAGGCGGCGCAATGCGCGCCGCGTCGGCGTCTCCACATGCTCCGCAACATCAAAAGCGACTGAGCCAACCGCAGCGGCATCCATTTTCAACCCCTCAGCCGTGGATTGACGAGGATGTAGGCGACGTCGGCCAACAGATTAAGCGCAAGATAGGTCGTCGCCGTCACCAGGACGACGCCCTGAACGACCGCATAGTCGCGATTGAACACTGAATCGACGATCAGCTTGCCAAAACCCGGAATCGAGAAGATCTGCTCGGTCAGCACCGCGCCCGAGAGCAGCGTCCCGAGCTCAAGTGCTGCGAGTGTAATGACCGGAGTAAGCGCGTTGCGCATGGCATGCTTGAGAATCACCGTTCGCTCTCGCAAACCCTTGGCGCGCGCGGTGCGCACGTAATCGCTGTCGAGCACCGCCAGCATGGCGCTGCGGGTATGGCGCATCAGGACGGCAGCGATTGCATTGCCAAGCACGAAGGCCGGCATGATGGTAGCGGCGAGGCTCGCCCGCCAATCCTGCGACAGATGCACGAAGCCGGAAGCCGGCAACCAGCCGAGCTTCACTGAAAACAGAAAGATCAGCATGATGCCGAGCCAGAAATTCGGTGTGGAGATGCCCCACAGCGCCAGAACATTGGCGGCGTAATCCCATAGCGTGCCCTTCTTCACGGCCGAAATGATCCCGGCGCCGACGCCGATCACGAGCGCAATCACGATCGCCATGGTGGCGAGCTGCGCCGTTACGGGCAGTTTTTCGAGGATGAGGTCGCGGACCGGAACCTTGATGCGCATGGATTCGCCAAGGTCCCCGGTGACTACGCCTTTGACCCAATAGACATACTGGACCGGCAACGGCTGATCGAGGCGATACTGCCGGCGGATCTGCGCAATCACTTCGGGATCACGCTCTTCGCCCGCCATCACCAGCGCCGGATCACCCGGCAGCAGCTGCTGCAAGCAGAAAATGATGAGCGACACGAAGAACAATGTCGGGATCAGCTGCAGCAGCCGGTTGCCGAGAAACGTGAGCACGGCGGCGATTTTTACTTCAGCCGCAGCCCCACGACGCGCACCAGCCCGTCGGGCATCTGCTTGTAGCCCTCAAGCCGCGTGGTGTGCGCGATCAGCACGCGGCGATGATAGAGATAGAGCTTGGGGTCATCTGCAAGGATGATTTTCGTAAGCTGCTCGTAGATCGCCTTGCGCTTTGAAAAATCGGAAACGAGGCGTCCTTCGTCGAGCAGCCGGTCCGCCCCGGCATTGCAATAGCCGGGATAATCCTGCGGCGCCCTGCACTTGTGAAAAATGTAGAGATTGCCGTCGGGGTCCGTGCGGCCGCTCCAGGCGAGGAGATAGGCCTGATATTCGCCGGCTTCGGCCTGCTTGAGCGAAGTTGCAAATTCCGTGACGCGGATTTTCATATTGATTCCGGCCTCAGCCGCCATGGCCTGGATGACCTCGGCGACGGCTTGCGTCTCTTCACCTTTGGGCACCATGAAATCGACGTCGAACGGCGTGCTGGCGCCTGCCTCCCTGATCAGCGCCTTTGCCTTCTCCACATCGCGCTTCGGGACGGGAAAGCTCTTCTGATAGTAGGGATGCTCCGGACTGACCCATTGGTTGCCTGGCACAAACTCTCCATTGAACACGACCGCATTGAGCGCCTCGCGGTCAATGACAAGGCTCAGTGCCTGGCGCACCTTGGCCGACGACCCGAGCGGATTCTTCGCCGCCGGACCGTTATCAACGTTGATATCGATGCCCTGATAACCGAGCTCGAGCGCGGTGGAGAGTGTCAGTTTTGGATCAGAGCGAATTTCCTTGATGTCGGTTGCCAGCGCGCGCTCAAACAGATCGAGCCCGCCGGATTTCAGATTTGCGAGCCGCACGGTCGCATCCACAATTGGCAGATAGACGACGCGATCGATGTGGACGTTGTCCTTGTCCCAGTAGTCGGAGAATTTCTCGACCACAATGCGGTCCTGCGGCACGCGCTGCACGAACTTGTACGGCCCGGCGCACACGGGATGCAGGCCGAACCGGTCGCCCGCCGCCGTGGCCGCCTTGGGCGAGACCATCATGCCGGAGCGGTCGGTCAGCTGCGCGATCAGCGGCGAGTATGGCGTTTTCAGGACAAGCCGCAGCGTGCGCGGATCCACCACTTCGACATGGTCGAGTGCGGCGATCTCCGGCTTGCGGAACGAGCCCTGCATGGTGAGATGGCGCTCGAGCGAGTACTTGGCCGCCGCCGCATCGAGCGGCTCGCCGTCGTGGAATTTCACGCCGGGCCACAGCTTGATCACGA
>Ga0209331_1000502_pt1 | contig 14080 bp, 10 predicted proteins | sample JacPinW_OM3H0_M3_FD_187971 | JGI IMG/M metagenome (GOLD analysis project Ga0209331, IMG submission 187971) | Forest soil microbial communities from Algoma, Ontario, Canada - Jack Pine, Ontario site 1_JW_OM3H0_M3 (SPAdes) (version 2) | ecosystem: Environmental > Terrestrial > Soil > Boreal... | reverse complement strand
ACGGGAGGATCCGAATTTGCCGGTGGCGCGCGGCCCGTCCACGCGCGCTCCGGAGGCCTTCAACGGTCCGGCACGAAGACCAGACCGAGCGATGCGGGCGCAGCGGACCTGGCAGTTCCGCGCGCACCCGAGATCACGACCAGCACCACGATGGTGGCGAGATACGGCAACGACGACATCAGCTGCGAGGGAATACCGAAACCGGCCCCTTGTGCATGCAGCTGCAGAATGGTCACTGCACCAAACAGATAAGCGCCGGCCACGAGCCGTCCTGGCAGCCACGACGCGAAAACGACGAGCGCGAGCGCGATCCAGCCACGGCCGGCGGTCATGCCGGGAATGAAGAACGGCGTGTAGGCGAGCGGCAGATAGGCGCCGCCGAGACCTGCGCACGCTCCACCGAACAGCACGGCGAACGTGCGGATTGTCAGCACGGGATAGCCAAGCGCATGAGCGGATACGTGATTGTCGCCGACGGCCCGCATCACGAGCCCCCAGCGCGTGCGGTAGATAAGCCACCAGATCCCGGCCGTAAGCGCCAGCGACAGATAGACGAACGCATCCTGCCCGAACAGGATGCGGCCAAGGAAGGGAAGGTCGGTCAGGACCAGGAGGTGAAGCTGCGGCGCCGGCACGATCTTTTCCCCGACAAAGCCCGCCCCGATCAGCCCCGACAGGCCGATCCCGAGAATCGTCAGCGCGAGCCCGGTCGCCACCTGGTTGACCGCGAGGCCGAGTGTGAGCATGGCAAAAAGCAGTGACAGCGCCGTACCTGCCGCCAATCCGCACAACGCGCCGACGAAGGTGGAACCGGTCATGTAGGCGCCGGCAAAACCGCAGGCTGCCCCCATGATCATCATCCCTTCCACGCCGAGATTGAGCACGCCGGCGCGCTCGGCCACGAGCTCGCCGGCTGCTGCCAAGAGCAGCGGCGTCGAAGCCGTAAGCACGGCAAGAATGATGGCTTCAGCTAGTTGCATGAGCCGTCTTGCGATGAGGCCGCATCAGGCGAATGCGGTAGAGGACGAGGGAATCGGACGCGAGCACAAAGAACAGCAGGATGCCCTGGAAGACCTTGGTCAGGTCGAGCGGGATCCGCATGGAAATCTGGGCCTGCTCGCCTCCGATGAAGGTGAGCGCCAGGAACAAGCCAGCAAGCAGTATGCCGATCGGATGCAAGCGTCCCAGGAATGCGACGATGATCGCCGTGAAGCCGTATCCGGGCGAGATATTTGGCCGCAGATTTCCAACGGGGCCAGCAACCTCGATAATGCCGGCGAGGCCGGCGAGTGCGCCTGACACCAGGAAGGTCAGGATCACGAGCTGGTCGGCGTTGAATCCGGCAAACCGCGCGGCCCTGGGGGCGGAGCCGACGACCTTGATTTCAAACCCCTTGATGGTGCGTCCGAGCAGGAGCATGGCCGCGGCCACGACGATGAGAGCGATGAGCGCGCCGGCATGGAGCCGGCTGCCCTCGATCAGAATCGGCACTGTCGCTACCGGGTCGAAGTCCGGAGTCGTCGGGAAATTGTATCCCTTGGGATCGCGCCAGGGGCCGCGAACCAGATAGTCGAGAAAGAGATCGGCGACGTAGACCAGCATCAGGCTGGTGAGAATTTCGCTCGCGCCGAACTTCGTCTTGCAGACCGCAGGGATGAGGGCATAGAGCGCGCCGCCCAAAGCGCCGAGCACGAGCATCGCCGGCAGCACCCACTGCCCGGGGTCGGTACCATTCGTCTTGACCGCGAGCCAACTGCCCGTGACAGCGCCAATCAGGAATTGCCCCTCGGCTCCGATGTTCCAGACATTGGCGAGGTAGCAGAGAGACAGGCCGAGCGCGATCATCACCAGAGGCGTTGCCTTCACTGCGATCTCCTGCAGCGAATAGGCATCGGTGAGCGGATCGATGAAGTAGACCCAGAGTGCGGCAAACGGGTTCTTGCCGATGAGCGCGAACAGCACCGTCATCGTGACCAATGTCAATCCGATCGCGATCAGCGGCGACGCGATCGCCATCAGGGCCGAGCGCTCGGCGCGCCGCTCAAGCACCAGCCACATGGCTCGCCTCCGGCTGGAGAACCGAGCTGCCGCCCATCAACAGGCCGAGCTTCTCGCGGCTCGCCTCGATCGTCATAAGTGGCGCCGATAGCCTGCCATGGAAGATCACCGCAATGCGGTCGGCGATCTCGGCCAACTCATCAAGGTCCTGGCTGATGACCAGCACGGCCGTGCCGCGCGCCGCGAGATCGAGCAGCGCCTGGCGGATGGTGGCCGCAGCTCCCGCATCGACTCCCCAGGTCGGCTGACTTACCACCAGCACGCCCGGCTCGCGCAGGATTTCGCGACCGACGATGAATTTCTGCAGGTTGCCGCCGGAGAGGCTCGCGGCCTCGGGGTCGCGTTTGGCCTTGCGCACGTCGAAGGCAGTGGTGGTGCGGTCCACCACGGCGAGGGTGGCCCCCTTGTCGATAAAGCCGTGGTTCACCATTCCGCTCGCGGCATGACCGGTCAGCAGAGCATTGTCTGAAAGCTTCATCCGCGGTGCTGTGCCATGGCCCAGCCGTTCCTCCGGGACAAAAGCTGCGCCGCGCTTGCGGCGCTCGGTGACCGAGAGGTGACCAGCGGGCTGCCCGTCGATCACCACGGCACTCGGGCTTTGCGCGCGCCGCTCGCCCGAGAGCGCGGCAAACAGCTCATCCTGCCCATTGCCGGCGACCCCGGCTATTCCAAGAATTTCACCACCTTTGACTTCGACGCAGACATCGTCCAGTCGTGCGCCATGCGGATCGTCCGCCTCGAGCGTGAGCCCCTGCACAATCAGCCGCGGTGCCGAAAGCGCGCGGCCCGATTGCGCCTTCACTTCGCCGATCTCTCCGCCCACCATCATGCGGGCAAGCGACGCCGCGGTCTCGCGTCGCGGATTGCAGGTCGCGACCTTCTTGCCTCCGCGCAAGATCGTCGCCCGGTCGCAGAGGCGCTTCACCTCTTCGAGCTTGTGGCTGATATAGAGGATCGCGCGCCCCTCATTCTTCAGCCTCTCCAGCACGACAAAAAGCTGGTTGGCCTCCCGCGGCGTAAGCACGGCAGTCGGCTCGTCCAGAATGAGGAGCTTGGGATTCTGCATGAGCGCGCGCACGATCTCGACGCGCTGGCGCTCCCCGACAGAGAGCCGCCAGATTTCGCGCTTGGGATCGAGCAGCAGCCCATAGAGCTGCGAGACTTCAACAACCTGCGCCGTGATGGCCGCAAAGGATTCTGTGGGCGCGAGCCCCAGCGCGACGTTCTCGGCGACGGTGAGATTTTCAAACAGGGAGAAGTGCTGAAACACCATGCCAATCCCGAGCGCCCGAGCGTCTGCTGGGCCGGCGAGATCGAGCCTGCGGCCCATCCAGCGCAGCTCGCCGCCGCTCGGCTGAATGAGGCCGTAAACGATCTTCACAAAGGTGGACTTGCCGGCGCCGTTCTCGCCGAGCAATGCATGGATTTCCTCAGGGTAGAGATCCAGATCGATCGCGTCATTGGCGCGAAAAGTGGCGAACAGCTTGGTGATGCCGATCGCGCGCAGCAGCGGCTCACGAACGGGCACGTCGTTGGAGGGCGACTGATCAAGCATGATCTACTTCATGTTCCAACAAAAAAGGCCGCGACAGAAGCACGGAAAAGAGGCAGGTACCGCACAATGACCGGGCACTCCTGTCCAAGTGGCGTCACCTTTTTGCAACGAACCAAGTCCGTGTAATCCAGGCAATTGTCACCTACTTGCAACAATCCGCGGAATTGCAATCACGTCACTGTACTTGGCTTAAAAATAGTCATGCGCAGTTCTGCGTCGGCGATTGGCTCCCGCAGCATTCAATCCGCGATGGAGCGCGTGCGTGGTCCGCCGTGGATGTCATTTGATTCGTTGAACAAGTCGATTGCCGCGATCGGCAGCTTCGGGGCCGAGGATTTGCATAAGCAGATCGCTGGCGACAATTCCCAAGAAGCTACTTGATGAAAACAACGGCGAAAGCGTGCGTAATAATTGCCCTTTACCCCACCCGGTCCCTGTGTAGGTTTCATAACGGGGTTGAGATCTCAATGCAGGGGGTTCTGATGAGATTCAAATTCGGTGCAATTGCGCTCGGCGCTGCGATCGCGGCGGCTGGCGCATCCCAATCAGCGGCCGCAGACATGTTCACGGTGAACGCCAATTCGGTAAGCTACGCCTGGGCGCCCAGCGCCAGCCAGCCCTTCGTCACCGATCACGTGCACAAGACCATCATCAGCTTCACGCACTTCGATGCCTGGGCCTACGGCACGAACCTGTTCAACATCGACCTGCTCAAGTCGAATTCCAACGATCCGTCCAATCCTTGCGGCCTTCCCGGCTTCCCGGCCGTTGGCTGCGAAGGCACGACCGAAATCTACGGGTTTTTCCGCAGCACATTGGGGTGGAAGGAGCTTTTTGGGCTTCGGTTCGGCAACTTTCTGACCAACGTCTCCTTCAAGGTGGGCGGCGACGCCAACAGCGTGAACAACGCCAACGCGGCCGCAAAAAAAGACGTGGTCGGAGGATTGCAGTTCAACTTCGCCCTTCCGTTCGGCGCGACCTTCGCTGTATCTCCTCTCTACTATTCGGAGAAGAACCACGGCACCTTTATTACCTCCAATACCAGCAAAGTGGACTACTTCAGCACGTATCGCGTCGAGGCCAGCCTGGGCGTGCCGATTGGTCCAAAAGGCACTCCGCTCTCGTTCAGGAGCCTCTTCGCTGTGCAGGGACCGAAGGGGCAATGCCCCGCGGGCGAGTGCGCGGCAAATGCTGTTTCGACCAAGACGGAAACCTACACCCAGCAAACACTCAACCTGGATATCGGACAGTGGGCGTACAACAAGCCGGGCGTGGTCTCGGTATGGGTTGCCTACGTGTACTGGCACAACAAGTTCGGCATCGACCACAACCTCGACCCGACCGGCGGCTCGATCGAGAGCACCGGGCTCGTCGGTAGTACCGTCGCCTTTTGAAATTTCGTCGCCACGCGCATGACCGCGTGAGCGTCTGGGACTACGGGCTGCCGATGGATTGTTCGATCGGCAGGCCGTCTGCTTTTTGCGTTTTCAACGCGATCGCGCCCTTGGGAGCGATCGATAATTGGGCAGTCCGCCTAATTCCCTGGCGCGCACATGGACCGATGTCCGCCGCAAAGTTGAGCCGCCTGAAGCGAATTGCGTTGTTGAGCCAAGCGGGTTCCGCGCGATCCGGCCGACGCTACCACAAGTCGATTTGGCACGGCGCTTGCGTCAATAGAGCCGCCGATTGAACGCGGTAATTGACAGGAGCGTGCGATGACGGCGTCCGCAACGAAAAGGCCGACTTTATGGACGCCTGGCGATTGGAACGCGTTCTTCGGTTTCGGCACCAACATCCTGGTCAACATGCTGGTGCTGACCGGGCTCCTGCGCTTCGTGCTCAAGATGCCGGATTCGCTCGTCTTCGGCCGCATCCTGCCCGCGCTCGGCCTGATGATGTGCCTCTCGACCATGTACTATGCATGGCTCTCCTACAGGCTCGCAATGAAGACCGGCCGCGACGACGTCTGCGCGCTGCCGTCCGGCGTGAGCGTGCCGCACATGTTCATCGTCACCTTCGTGATCATGCTGCCGATCACGCTTAAGACCAACGACCCGATCAAGGGGTGGGAAGCAGGCCTCGTCTGGGTGTTCTTCCAGAGCTTCATTCTGATGATCGGTGGCTTCATCGCGCCGATTGTCCGCCGCATCACGCCACGGGCTGCGCTCCTCGGCACGCTCGCCGGCGTCTCCGTCACCTTCATCTCCATGCGGCCGGCGCTTGAGATGTACATGACGCCCATCATCGGGCTCACATGCTTCGCCATCATCATGGTAAGTTGGTTCGGCGGCTTCAAATACCCGAAAGGCATTCCGGCCGGGCTCGTCGCCATTGCAGTCGGCATGCTCATCGCCTGGGGCTCCAACCTGTTCGGCCTGAGCTACGGTGGCTTGAGCCTCGAAAAGCTAGAAGGCGCATTTTCGAATTTCGGCTTCTCGGTGCCGATCCCCGCTGTCGACCATGTGTTCTCCGGCTTCCAGTTTCTCGGCGTAATTCTTGTGACCGCGATCCCATTCGGCATCTACGACCTCGTCGAGGCCATGGACAACGTCGAGAGCGCGGAAGCGGCGGGGGACGCTTATCCAACCACCCGCGTGCTCACCGCTGACGGCGTTGTGAGCTTGATCGGCTGTCTGATGGGCAATCCGTTCATCAACGCCGTCTATATCGGACATCCCGGCTGGAAGGCGATGGGGGGCCGCATCGGCTACTCGGCCGCCACCGGGATCATGGTGATCGCGCTTTCCTGGTTCGGCATCATCTCGGTGCTGCTCGCGCTCGTACCGGTGGTCGCGATCTCGCCCATCCTGCTCTACATCGGCATGCTGATCGGCGCGCAGGCATTCCAGACCACGCCTGCGAAGCATGCGCCCGCAATCGTGCTGGCGCTAACCCCGCATCTTGCCGCGTGGTGCAAGACACTGATGGACGGAGCGCTCGGTGCTGCCGGGACGAGCGCAGCGGCCATCGGCATGGATAAGCTCGGGCAGGTGGGTGTGCTCTATCATGGGCTCGAAGTGCTGGGCGGTGGTTCCATCCTCACCGGGCTCGTTCTGGGCGCGGTTGGCGTGTTCGTCATCGAGAGGAAGTTCGCGGAGGCTTCAGCCTTTGCTCTGGCCGGTGCCCTGCTCACATTCTTCGGCTTCATGCACGGCGAGTCGGTGGGATTGGCTGTGACCCCGACTGTGGCTATCGCCTATACCATCGTTGCCGTGTTTCTGTTCGGCCTCAGCCGCGCCCCCGCGACTTTGTCCGCATCATTGCCCCTGGAGGAGAGAGCCATCGCCGCAACGCCCGCCGAGTAAGATTGGCACCCTCCCTCCGACTTTGCACGCTGACCCGATGAAGTGCAGGCCGGGCAGTGTGTCCGCTTGCTCGAACGATCACGTTACGATTTGGATCGTATCGACGACCTAAAGAAGGGAAGGCCCCGGAGGAGGTTGATTACTCCGAGGCCTAGCGATCCTCATCTCTCCCCGGGGGGTTCGACACGAGGTTCGCCGGTCAAGAACCGAGGCAACTATTGCGCCAATTCTTTTGCTCGATCGTCAAATGATCGGGCATTGACGGTCATGGCTCCGAACCTTGCAGCCGGCGCGCTGCTGTGCTGTGCCGACGAGCGAGATCATCGATATCGAGGCAGCCGATCCGGCCGTCCTCGACCACCCACTCTCCGCCGATCATGACCCGATCCGCCTTGTGAGCGCCGCACAATACAAGCGCGGCCAGCGGGTCGCCGGCACCGGAGAAGCGAAGCTCGTCCAACTTGAAGAATGTGAGGTCGGCAAGCTTGCCGGCTCGAATTTCGCCGAGATCCGGACGGCCGATACAGGCTGCCGAACCTTTCGTCGCCCAGCGCAACGCATCGCGGTGACTGACAGCCGAGACGCCATAGCGACCGCGCTGAACCAGGAATGCGGCGCGCACTTCCTGGATCAGATTGGAACCGTCGTTTGACGCGGACCCGTCAACCCCGATCCCGACGCGGACGCCGGCGCGCTCCAGATCGCAGACCGGGCAGCAGCCTGAAGCAAGCACCTGGTTGCTGCAGGGACAATGGCTGATCGCCGTTCCTGCCCGCGCCAGACGCATCATCTCGTCCGCGTTGAAGTGGACTCCGTGCGCGAGCCACGTCCGCTCGCCGAGCCATCCGCAATCCTCAAGATAGTCAAGTGGGCGACGGCCATAGATCTCTTGGCAGTAGCGGTTCTCATCCTCGGTTTCGGCGAGATGAGTATGCAATCGCACATCCTTCTGTGCGGCAAGCGCCGAGGTCGAGCGCATCAGCGAAGTCGTGACGGAAAACGGCGAGCAGGGCGCAAGGGCAATCTGTATCATCGCCTCCTCGCCGTGCTGGTGATAGCGCTCGATCAGTCTCTGGCTGTCGTCGAGGATCGCATCCTCATCCTGGACGACGCTGTCCGGCGGAAGCCCGCCATCGCGTTGTGACAGGTTCATGGAGCCGCGCGTCAGTAGGACTCGGAGACCCAGCGCCTTCGCTGCCGTTATCTCGATGTCAATTGCCTCATCCAGTCCCTTTCGGAATACGTAATGATGGTCAGCGCTCGTGGTGCAGCCGGAGAGAAGAAGCTCGGACATCGCTACGGTCGCTGCAAGCTCCAGCGCTTCCGGGGTCAGCCGCGCCCAAATCGGATAGAGCGCCTGCAGCCACGGAAACAGCTCGCGGTCCAAGGCCGCCGGAGTGGCGCGCGTAAGCGTCTGGCAGAAATGATGGTGGGTATTGATCAGGCCGGGCAGCACGACATGGGCGCCCGCGTCGAAGGTGGCGGTGTCCGGGGTGACCGGTGTGCGACCGGCCGGCACAAGCTCCACAATGCGGCCTTCCCGCACCACCACGCCGCGTTCGGCCGCATCGGCAAGAATGCTCAGGGGATCCTTGATCCAGAGCGCTCGCTTCTTGCTCACCTGCGGTCTTTCTGTCGGCCTTAGACTGCTTTGGTTGGCAGCCGCTGCAAAGCCGGACCAAAGGGCCGGCCGCCTATTTTTTCACCAATTCTACCTTCGCGGCGGAGATCCACTCCTTGTGTAGGAGTGGCACGGAGCTTGCGAGCCTCGGCAATGGCCGGTGGACATGCAGCGTTGCGCTGCAGCCATAGAAGCCTTCAGCAACAATGATATAGGACAGGAGTGAACTATGCCAAATCAGATTTCCCGCCGGCAAGTGTTGCAAGGAACCGCGGCCGTTGCCGGCGTGCTGCCCATCCGTGCGGCGCTCGCCGCCGACACCGTCATCGGCTTCGTCTATGTCGGATCGCGCGACGACTATGGTTACAACCAGGCCCACGCCGCCGGTGCCGCCGCCCTCAAGAAGGTGGCGGGCATCAAGGTGGTCGAGGAAGAGAAGGTGCCGGAGACCGACGCGGTCGAAAAAACCATGGAGTCGATGATCAATCTCGACGGCGCCACGCTCCTGTTCCCGACTTCCTTTGGTTACTTCAACCCGCATGTCCTCAAGATTGCCAAGAAATATCCAAAGGTCCGGTTCGAGCACGCGGGCGGCTTATGGACCGATAAGGACCCAACAAACGTAGGCAGCTATTTCGGCTACATCGACGAGGCGCAGCATGTCGCCGGCATCGTGGCCGGTGCCTCGACCAAGACCGGCAAGCTCGGCTTCGTCGCGGCGAAACCGATCCCGCAGCTTCTCCGCAACGTCAATGCTTTTATTCTTGGAGCGAAACTCGCCAATCCGAACGCAACCCTGCAGGTGATATTCACAGGCGACTGGTCAATGCCGGTGAAAGAAGCGGAAGCGACCAACAGCCTGATCGATGCCGGCGTCGACGTCATCACGTGCCACGTCGACGGGCCGAAGACCGTGATGGAGAACGCCGCCCGCCGCGGCGCCATGATCTCGAGCTACCACGTCAACGCAGCGCCGCTGGCGCCGCAAGCGCATCTCACCGGCGCGGAGTGGAACTGGGAGGTGCTCTACCCGCGTTTCGCGCGGATGTTCACCAGTGGCGAGACTATCCCGAATTTCTATCGTGGCGGCCTGAAGGAAAGCTTGGTCAAGGTCGCTCCCTATGGGCCCAAGGTCTCGGATGCGGCCCGCAAGCAGGCCGACGACGTCAAGACGAAGCTCACTGCCGGCGATTACGTGATTTTCAAGGGTCCGCTCAAGGACAACAAAGGCAATGTCGTGATTGCGGCCGGCATCAATCGCGGTCAGACCGATCCTGAGCTCGAGAAAATGAGCTATCTGGTCGAGGGAGTGATCGGGGCGGCTTCGTGAAGGCCGACGTCCGGCCGGTGACGCAAGACAAGTTTGGATGGCTGCAAGCGGCATGGAGCGAACGGCTAGGGCGCGCGGCCGAATACGTTGTTATTCCCGCGCTCGCGCTCGCGGCATCCCTGGCGGCATTCGGGATTTTCATCGCCCTGTCCGGCAAGGACCCCGCTGACCTCTATTTTTACATGTACCAGGGGGCCTTCGGCACCTGGTTCTCGTGGCAGAACACGTTGAGCCGCGCGGCGCCGGTCATTCTCACCGCCCTCTGTACAGCGTTGCCGGCACAGCTTGGTCTCGTCATCATCGGCGGGGAAGGAGCGCTGCTGATCGGGGCGCTTGCCGCCACGTCGGCGGCGCTGATTGTACCGGATGCGCCCCCGATCGCCGTTCAGTTCGCGATGGCGTTCGCCGGCATGACCGCGGGCGGCCTGTGGATTGCGTTGTCCGGGGCATTGCAGCACTACCGCGGAGTCAACGAGACCATCTCCAGCCTGCTGCTCGTCTACATCGCGCTTGCGATTCTCAACCATCTGGTCGAGGGGCCGATGCGCGATCCGGCAAGCCTCAACAAACCGTCGACGCGCGAGATCGGGGCCGCCAACATGATCGGGACCATCCCCGGCCTCGATGTGCACTGGGGCCTGGTATTCGGCGTCGTTGCGGCGGTGCTTGCATATATTCTGATTTTCCACACCGTATTCGGGTTCGCGGCGCGCATCGCCGGCGGCAATGTGCGCGCGGCCAAGGTGGTGGGTCTCGGCGTCGGCCGGCTCATTCTCATTGCCTGCTTCCTGGCGGGAGCCGCAGCGGGACTCGCCGGCATGGTCGAGGTAGCGGCGGTGCAGGGCCGTACCAACGCCAATCTGGCCTCCGGCTACGGCTTCACCGGCATCCTCGTGGCGTTTCTCGCCCGGCATAATCCGATTGCGATCATTCCGGTCGCGATCCTGCTCGGCGGGATCAACGCCAGCGGCGGCTTGCTGCAGCGCCGGCTCGGCCTGCCCGATGCGTCGGTGCTGGTGCTGCAAGGCATGATCTTCCTCTCGGTGCTGGCGAGCGAGACGCTTTACGGGCGCCTCGCCATTTTCCGACGGGGATCCTGACGATGGCAGATGTGGGCTTATGGGTCGTGCCGATTGCCGTCCTCGGCGGGGCGCTGCGCGTAAGCACGCCGTTTCTGTTCGTAAGCCTTGGTGAATGCATCACCGAGCGCTCGGGCCGCATCAACCTGGGGCTTGAAGGCATCCTCGTCATGGGCGCGATGTGCGCCTACGGCACCTCGTATCTGACCGGCTCGGCCTGGCTCGGCGTGCTCACGGCGGGCGCCGCCGGCGCACTGCTCGGAACTGTGCACGCGGCGATCTGTGGGCTGCCGCGCGTCAACGACATCGCGGTGGGCATCGCGTTGATGTTGTTCGGCACGGGCTTGGCCTTCTATCTCGGCAAGCCGCTCATTGAGCCGACGGCATCGATCCTTCCGGCGATCGACTTCGGCTGGTGGAGCAACGTGTCGCAGGTGCGCGCCGCCTTGCAGATCAACGCTCTCTTTCTCATCGGCGTCGTGTTGGCGCCCTTGCTGGTTTGGGCCTTGAACACGACCCGTTGGGGACTGATCCTGCGCACCGCGGGCGAGAGCAGCGACGCTGCGCGCGCCATGGGGTACTCGGTCAATGCTATCCGAATGCGCGCGACCATGTTGGGCGGGTTCTTCGGCGGCATCGGGGGCTCGTTCCTTTCACTCTATTATCCGGGGAGCTGGAACGAGGGACTCTCGAGCGGGCAGGGGATAACGGCGGTCGCACTCGTCATCTTCGCGCGCTGGGATCCGATGTTGTGCTTTTGGGCGGCGCTGTTGTTCGGAGGGGCGGCTTCTCTCGGGCCTGCACTTCAGTCGGTCGGCTTGAGCCAGGGCTATTATCTGTTCAACGCCGCGCCCTACATCCTCACTCTTCTCATCATGATCATCACATGCTCGCCGAAGCGTACACTGATCGGCGCGCCGGCGGAGCTGAGCATTACCAAATAGATCGAGGTCGTTCCTGATGGCCGAACGCTACGTAAAATCCGATCCCTATCCGTGGCCTTATAACGGCGACCTGCGGCCGCAGAATACCGCACTCATCGTCATCGACATGCAGACCGATTTCTGCGGGGTCGGCGGCTATGTCGACAAGATGGGCTATGATCTCTCGCTCACGCGCGCGCCAATCGAGCCGATCAAGCGCGTGCTCAAGGCGACGCGTGAGAAAGGCTTCCACGTCTTCCACACCCGCGAGGGCCATCGACCCGATCTCGCCGACCTGCCGGCGAACAAGCGCTGGCGTTCGCGTCGGATCGGCGCCGGCATCGGCGATCCCGGGCCGTGCGGCCTCATCCTGGTGCGCGGCGAGCCTGGCTGGGACATCATCCCCGACCTCGCTCCGGAAAAAGACGAGCCGATCATCGACAAACCTGGGAAGGGCTCGTTCTGCGCCACCGATCTCGAATTGATGCTGCGGCTGCGCTCAATCGAGAATGTGGTCCTCACCGGCATCACCACCGATGTCTGCGTGCACACCACGATGCGCGAGGCGAACGACCGCGGTTTCGAATGCCTGCTGCTCGAGGATTGCTGCGGGGCGACCGACAAGGGAAATCACGACCATGCGCTCAAGATGATCAAGATGCAGGGCGGCGTTTTCGGTGCAGTGTCGAATTCGGCGGCCTTAATCGAGGCCATTGCATGACGGATTTCGCCACCGAGATCACCAATCGGCGCCCGCCCGCTCTACCGGAGCAGGCGCTGGGTCTCGAGGTGCTGTCGATGACCAAGCGCTTCGGCGCCTTTACCGCGCTCGACCAGGTGTCGCTGAAAGTGCCCGCCGGCAGCTTCCACGCGTTGCTCGGCGAGAACGGCGCCGGCAAGTCGACGCTGGTCAAATGCATCATGGGATATTACCGGCCCGACGCGGGCGAGCTCATCGTCGGCGACCGCCAGCAGGTGATCGAAAATCCCCACGCTGCGCACGCCCTCGGCCTGGGCATGGTCTATCAGCATTTCACCTCGGTCATGGCCATGACGGTGACCGAGAACTTCGTACTGGCGCGCTTGAACCTGCCTGCCGTCATCGATTGGAAGAAGGAGAGGGCGCGACTCGAAGCCTTTCTCGACCGCATGCCGTTCCGCCTTCCGCTCGATGCCAAGGTATCGGCGATCTCGGCCGGCGAGCGGCAGAAATGCGAGATCCTCAAGCAGCTCTACCTCCAGCGCCGCTTTCTCATCCTTGATGAGCCGACCTCGGTGCTCACGCCGCGCGAAGCCGACGAGGTACTCGGCATGCTTCGCCAGATGGTGGCGCGCGACGAGCTGACGATTTTGATGATCACGCACAAGTTCCGCGAGGTCATTGCCTTTGCCGACGAAGTCACGATCCTGCGCCGCGGCAGAGTCGCAGGCGAAGGGCGCGTCGACGCGCTCACGTCCGACGCCATGGCGGGCATGATGATCGGCGCGCAGGAGTTGACCAAGGCGCCTGCCCGCAGCGGAGAATTCGGCGCGGTGCGGCTCGAGATCAAGCATCTCGCTGCGGTCGACGACGCCGGCCAGCCGGCCCTGCACGAGGTCTCACTCGCCATCAGAGCGGGCGAGATCGTCGGCATTGCGGGCGTATCCGGTAATGGTCAGCGGCAGCTGGTGGAGGTTCTGGCCGGGCAGCGCGAGGCAAGCGGTGGCGAAATCCTCATCGCAGGGGGGGCCTACCATGCGACGCGCGAGGAGATGCGCCGCCACAAGCTCTCATGTTTGCCGGAGGAGCCCCTGCGCAATGCCTGCGTCGCGCGCATGAGCGTTGCCGAGAACCTGGCGTTTCGCGATTTCGACCGGCAGCCTTTTGCAGCCGGCAGCTGGTGGCTCAGGCGCAGAGAGTTTCGCGCAGCCGCTGGGCGCAAGATCGCGGAGTACCAGATCAAGACCCGCTCAGCCGATTCACCGGTCGGCGATCTCTCCGGCGGCAACGTGCAGCGTACCGTGCTGGCGCGCGAGCTCGGCGGCACAGTGGATGTCATGATTGCGGCCAATCCCTGCTTTGGGCTCGATTTCGCGGCGGTTGCGCAGATTCACGCCGAGATCGTAGCGACGCGCAATCATGGCGCGGCCGTACTGCTGGTGAGCGAAGACCTCGACGAACTACTGGAACTCGCCGACCGTATCGTCGTGATCTTCAACGGCCGCTTCG
>Ga0209331_1000501_pt1 | contig 14091 bp, 12 predicted proteins | sample JacPinW_OM3H0_M3_FD_187971 | JGI IMG/M metagenome (GOLD analysis project Ga0209331, IMG submission 187971) | Forest soil microbial communities from Algoma, Ontario, Canada - Jack Pine, Ontario site 1_JW_OM3H0_M3 (SPAdes) (version 2) | ecosystem: Environmental > Terrestrial > Soil > Boreal... | reverse complement strand
GCACGGTGATCAGCATCAAGGTCCCGAACAAGAATGCAGTTCCGACGATTGCGGGTGCAGTAAGCATGGAAGAGCACGGTCGAGAGCGGCTACCTGCCATTTTGCGCAACCGATGTTCCATGACGCTCACCCCCGCGCTTTCCCGCAGGCCCGATGCATATCTCGTGAGGACGACCGGCTGTCAACGAGGATAGCCCGGAAGTCGTTCACATTGGTCAGAGTGGGCCCTGGGACCAGCAGATCGCCCAGTTTTTCAAAGAATTCCGTCGAATTGTTGTCATTAAGGTGCTGTTGCGGATCAAGGCCAAGCCCTTGTGCGCGCGCCAAGGTCGTCTCGTCGACAAAGGCTCCAGCCGGATCGTCGGGGCGCCCGCTGCCGCCGTCCGTGCCGTCCGTATCGCCGGCAAGAGCAGCGATGCCAGGGGCCCCAGCAAGGGCAACGGCGAGTGCCAGGGCATATTCCTGGTTTGGGCCGCCGCGGCCCTTTCCGCGCAGCGTGACCGTCAGCTCACCGCCGGACAGGATGACGGCGTGGCGTCCCTGCGCCTTGAGATCGAGCGCAAGCGCTGCGTGAGCGGCAGCGACGCTGCGGGCCTCGCCCTCGACCTCACTCCCCAGGAAAATGCTTTCGTAGCCCGCTGCCCGCACCGCCTGTTCGACAATCCGAAACACGTCGGCCGGTCGAGCCGCCAACGCGAATTGCGCATGTTCAAAAATCGGATCGCCCGGCTTGGGGGTCTCGTTGGCGCAATCCACAAGTGCGCGCGTCACGCCCTGCGGAAGATCAAGTCCATATTTCGTGACGATCGCGCGGGCGTCGGCGAGCGTGGTTGGGTCAGGCACGGTCGGCCCTGACCCGATCACCGCTGCGTCATCGCCAGGCACATCGGAAATCGCAACCGTCGTCAGCGCAGCGGGGTAGACATGGCGCGCTAATCGTCCGCCCTTGATGCGAGAGAGGTGCTTGCGCACGGTGTTGATGTCGAAAATGGAAGCTCCGCAGGCAAGCAAGGCGCGGGTCACCGTTTGTTTTTCCGCAAGCGAGATAGCGGCAGCCGGGGCGGTCCAGTTGGCGGAAGCTCCTCCGGAGATCAGGGCCAGCACGACATCCTCGCCGCCTGCGCCATCGGCGAGCGCGAGCGTCTCGAGTGTCCCGGCCAGTCCGGCGGCGTCGGGGACCGGATGGCCAGCTTCGACCACATGGACGCGGCGTGTAGGACAAGCATAGCCGCGACGCGTGACCGCAATTCCGCTGACGCGATTGGCCGGAAAGCTACGATCATCGAGGTAATGCCGCTCGGCGGCTGCCGCCATGGAAGCGGCGCCTTTGCCCGCCGCCAACAGCACCAGACCTCCCTGCGCGGGCGGCGCGGGCAAATGCGCGCGCAGGCAGTTGTCGGGATGTGCCGCCGCAACCGTTCTGTGGAATAACGATTGCAGCAAAATGCGCGCGGATCCGGTCACTCGACGAACTCAATAGCTGGAAAGCGCATGGCGCGATGACTATCTTTATCGCTCGCACGTAAGCCAAAAACCTTCATTCATCCTCGGACCGAAAGGAGAAGTGCAAATGGCGCTCGATGAGAGAACCAGGACCGAGCTTGAGGCGGCTGCGTTCCGGCGGCTGGTCGAGCATCTGCGCAAGCGGACCGACGTCCAGAACCTCGATCTCATGAATCTCGCCGGTTTTTGCCGCAACTGTCTGTCGAACTGGATGAAGGACGCCGCCGACACGCGTGCGGTAGCCATGTCCAAAGACGAAAGTCGCGAGCTGATCTATGGCATGCCCTATGAGGAATGGAAGACCAAGTACCAGAAGGAGGCCGCCAACGATCAGCAGGCCAAATTCGAGCAGGCCGCCCACAAGCATTGAACTCTGCGCCTGTGTACTGCGGGGATGACGTGCCTCCCGGCTTGACCTGCGCGCAGCCAAAACCTCCTGTGCGCGCACACACTCGTGTGAGTCACGGAGGAGATTTTCAATGCCTGCTGCCGCTGCCGCCAGAGACGAGCAACCTGCAAAGCATATTGCCAAGGATCATTTGAAAGCGTTCGTGGAGCGGATCGAGCGCCTCGAAGAGGAGAAGAAAGCAATTTCCGACGACGTTCGCGATGTCTATGCGGAGGCGAAAGCGAACGGGTTTGATACCAAAGTGTTGCGTGCCGTTGTGCGCTTGCGCAAGCAGGATGCCGAGGAGCGCCGTGAGCAGGAGATGGTGCTTGAAACCTACATGCACGCGCTCGGGATGGTGTAGGTGTAGGTTGGGTCGAGTTCTTCACGAGACCCAACATCGACGAGGCTGCATCAGAGCGTTGGGTCTCGCAAAGGGCTCGGCCCAACCTACCTCGGATCAGCGCTGCCTTGCGGCGTGGCGAATGTGTTTGCGGGAACGAAGGTCACGGCGTTGCCCGCGAACTTCTCGCTTGTCACTCCGGGCTGCGGGTCATCCGTGAAAGCATTCGCGAGCACGGTTGCCGGCTTTTGCAGGTAAGAACCGAGATCGCGGAAGTCGGGTTTGCCAAGCAGCGTGGTCTTCATGAAGCTCTGCGCGCTCGGGCTTACAATCATCGCGCGCATCCAGGGATCGTTGAACCGATCACCCACGCGCACCATGCCGCCGATTTTTCTTCCCGGCATCGCAGCAGCTTGTTCATCATTGTTCGGTGCGACGTCGGGCAGGACGCGGTCATCGTTGCGCTTGGCAACCGCAGTCGTATCGCCGTGCACGGCGGTAGCAGCGGGAACAGCCCGCGGCAGGCTGGGCGTCATCGGAACGGCGCGTGCCATGGGAGTAGGCTGCGCGGCATAGAAGAGCGCGTTCGGCAGCGGCGCACTTTGTCCCTGGCCCGGCAACGGCCACGGTGTGCCGTTCGCGGCCGCTTCGCTGCCGGGCGCAGGCGTGCGCCGCGTTGCGGTAGGGCTGCCGGCGCGCGAGGTGGGGATCCGATCAGTCACTTTACGGGGCGTAGCTTGGGGGCTGATTTGGCCGCCGGACTGCTGGCTGGCTGAGGTCTGAGCGGCGCCGTCGCCGACATCTTTCGCGGTCGCACTCGCGGACTCGGTAACGTTCGTCGCCTGCGCGAGACGAACGGGCTGGAACGTCGCGGATGAAAGCTCATAGCCTGTCGGCGCTGGCGCTTCTTCGTCGGTAGCCACAATCGCGGGACTTGCTGCGGGCTTGAGGAATGGGATCGAGGTCGCCGAGGCCATCGCATATGCCGGCGGCTTCTCCGGTTTGGTCCGGGGCAGCGGCACGACATCGGCACGCGCGACAGCGGCCGGTTTCTCCGCGCTCTTCTCCGGCTTGGCCTGTGGCTTTGCCGCAGGTGCGGGAGGAGCGGCCTTGGCTGCGTCGGCCTCCTCGTCGGCGTCGCTGCCGCCGCCGAACAGCCTCGCCAACAGACCCGGCGTTTTGGCCGGGCGCGCAATCTCGCCCTGCGCGAATGCCGTGCCTTTGGGGTCGGACGCAGACTGGCTGCTCAGCGGGCCCTTCGACAGCACACTTGCAAGTTGCGCTTCCGGCATCCGCGGCCAGTGTCGCACGTTGCCGGTGTCGAGATGCACGAAGGGCGAACCCGACGTTGGATAGAAACCTACGCCGCCGCGCTGCGCGCGCAGTCCCGCGGCGCGAAGCTGATCGAGTGGCACCCCCGGAATGTAGAAATCGACCGCCTTGCCGTTCATATGCTGGCTGAACTTGGCCACGCCGCTGGAGTGACGCCGCAGCATGGAATTTGTGGACGGCGAGCGATAGCCGCAGATAACCCAGATTGGCTCCTTCGCGCCAACTTCGCGGTGGACCTCCCACAGGAGATCAATCACATGGGGATCCATCCTGGCCGACTTGTCCTCCCGCCAATCACGCAGCACGTTGTCGATCTTGGCGAGCGCGTTCTCGTCATAGCGCCCATTCACCTTGTAGGTGACGGTCAGGTCTTCGTTGGTATGGGTGTGATGAAAGGAGATCGTGCGCGTTTCGCCCTCGGCCGTCGCGTTCTGCAGGCTTTGGCAACCGAAAGAAATGAGGATGGCGGCGACGCTGCTGCAGCAACCCAGCCGGGTCAAACGGAAAGGCAACGGCTTTTTGTGCGCGACCAGAACCGTCACGTGCCAACCCGCGTCAAATGCGTCAGAACCCCCGCACCCCACGGCAAGCACCGCAGGTGGCAAGTTTTCCCACCCTGCGGTCTCGCGATCGCGAATGAGAACTAACGCAGTGTTAACTAGGGAAGGGTTAACGCGAGGTTTAGCGCCACCCGTCCCCCCCGATACCTAAACCGTGACAGGCGACTATGGCGAAAACTTGCCGCATTTGTTGCCAGCGCAAAGAATCCTTTATGGCGCGCGCACGGCAAGCATGCGGCTGTCGAGATTGTAGACACTCATGTATCAGTGCTCTGCGAATCTGAACCGGCCAAACCAAGCGAATCGAGCTTGCGATAGAGCGTTGAACGTCCGATGCGCAGCTTACGCGCGACCTCGGACATCTGACCGCGGTAGTGGCTGATGGCAAAGCGAATGGCGTCGGCTTCGATCTGCTCGAGCGGCCGCACCTCGCCGTTTTCGTCCAGGAGCTCGAGGGCATTCACGCAAGGAGAGACAAGCGGCGGCGCGCTCCCGCCGTTATCGACGGGCACAACCACGCTGGTGCTCGCAGACTCATGCGGCGAATCCGCCTCCACATCGGCAATGCCGGGAGCGATTTCGGCGCCTTCACGTCCTGTCAGCTGCGCCGCAATCTGCGGGAACTCGGCGAGACCCACAGTATCGGTTTCGGCCAGCACTACGGCCCGGAACAGTGCATTTTCGAGCTGCCGCACGTTGCCGGGCCAATGGTAGGCGCACAGCAGCGACATTGCCTCAGGGCTCAGCCGGCTGACACGCTTTCCTTCTTCCGCTGCAAAACGCACCAGAAAATGCCGCGCAAGCTCGGGTACATCTTCACGGTGCTCGCGTAGCGGCGGCACGGCGATCGGAAACACGTGCAGACGATAGAACAGATCCTCGCGGAAGCGTCCTGCTTTGACATCCGCGATGAGGTCGCGGTTGGTCGCCGAGATGAGCCGTACATCGACCTTGATCGGCTTGCGCGCCCCAACCGGCTCAATTTCGCTGTCCTGAATGGCGCGCAACAGTTTGACCTGGGCAGCCGCGGGAAGCTCGCCAACCTCGTCGAGAAAGAGCGTTCCTTCCGAAGCTTCGACGAACTTGCCAACATGGCGTTCCGTCGCGCCGGTAAAGGCCCCCTTCTCGTGGCCGAACAGCAGCGACTCCACGAGATTGTCGGGTATGGCGCCGCAATTGATCGCAACAAACTGTTTTCTCCGCCGCGGCCCCGAGCCATGTATTGCGCGCGCGATAAGCTCCTTGCCGACGCCGGACTGTCCCTCGAGCAAGACCGCAATTGTCGAGTTTGCTGCTTTCTCGGCCGTGCGCAGCACCGACTGCATGCGCGGGCTCTTGGTGATTATATCGCCGAAGCCCAGCGTACCCGAGCGGCTTCGTTTGACCCGTGCAAGCTCATCTTTGAGTGCACTTGCGGCGAGCGCATTGCGCAGCGAAACCTGCAAGCGCTCGGGACCCACCGGCTTGACGACGAAATCCGTCGCGCCTGCTCGCATCGCGGTCACGGCATTGTCGATGCCGCCATGCGCGGTTTGCACGATTACTGGAATGCTCAGTCCCACATCCCGCATTTTAGCGAGCACGCCCAGTCCATCCAGGTCAGGCATGACGAGGTCGAGCACGACCGCATCGATACGCTGACCCTCGTCGCCGGTGAGAATGGCGAGCGCGCGGTCGCCGCCCTCGGCGAGGAGGGCGTCGTAGCCGAATTTTCGCACCACATTGTCGAGAAGCCGGCGCTGCACGGGATCGTCGTCGACGATCAGGATACACTCACTCATGATACAACCTCACGCCCACGCGTCCCATGTACCGAATTGGGGCACTGTGGCCGAGTTGAGTTAATGGCTGCTAAATTCGCCAAATCGGATTACGGAGACGGCCCGATGAGACTCGTCCGCAGACAATTCCTGTGTCTCGCCGCGGGCGCGGCGCTTGCGCGCGCGGCGCGGGCGCAAGCCTATCCGTCGCGGCCGGTGCGGATCGTTTCGGGCTTCCCGCCGGGAGGGGTCAACGACACCTACGCTCGCCTGATCGGCCAATGGTTGTCGGAGCGGCTAGGCCAGCAGTTCTTCGTCGAGAACAGGCCCGGCGCCGGCGGCAACATCGCCGCGGAATCGGTCGCCAAAGCAGCAGCCGACGGCTATTCGCTCCTCCTCTCCACGTCGGCGGATGCATGGAACGCCACGCTTTATGAGAACCTCAAGTTCAATTTCATGCATGATTTCGCCGCCGTGGCGACAATCTCGCGCGCACCGGGAGTACTCGTCGTGCACCCATCGGTGCCCGCAACATCCGTTCCGGACTTGATCGCGAATGCGAAGAAAAATCCGGGCAAGATCACGGTCGCATCGGCCGGTATCGGCAGTGCACCTCACATGTATTGGGAGCTGTTCAGAAGCATGAGCGGGGTCGACATGCTGCATGTACCCTACCGCGGCGGCGGCCCTGCGGTGGTCGACCTGCTTGCCGGGCAGGTCGAGGTGTATTTCGGCACGACTGCATCGACCATTGAATATATCCGGGCCGGAAAGCTCCGCCCGCTCGCAGTGACCACGGCAACGCGCGTTGCGGTGTTGCCTGATGTCCCCGCCCTTGCCGAATTCCTGCCCGGCTATGAGGCGAGCCTTTATGTCGGGATTGCCGCTCCTCACAACACGGCGTCAGAGATCGTGGGCACGCTAAACCGGGAAATCAATCTCGCCTTATCCAACCCCAAGATAACCCAGCGGATCGCGCAGCTGGGCGACGTTCCTCTTGCGCTCTCGACATCCGGGTTCGAAAAGCTCATCGCTGACGAAACCGAGAAGTGGGCCAACGTGATCCGCACAGCCAACATCCGGGCAGAATGAGCGGGAGCGCACCGCGCGCGTCACACCCCCACCCTTCCCTCCCCCGCTTGCGGGGGAGGGATAAAGGATGCGGGTCACGAACGGAAATTCGATTGGAAATCTCATGCCTGCAAAACGACACCCTGCTCGCGCTGCCAAAACCCGCTCGACCGCCGCTGTAGGCAAGCTGCCGGAGTGGAACCTCGCCGACCTTTATCAGGGAATGGACGACCCGCAGATCGCGCGGGATCTCGACCGCTCTGACGTCGAGAGCGTTGCATTTGAAGAACAGTACAAGGGCAAGCTCAATCTGCTCGCGGCGGCGCCCGGCGCCGGAACGGCACTGGCCGAAGCCGTGAAGCGCTACGAGGCGCTCGATGATCTCATGGGCCGGCTTATCTCCTATGCCGGGCTCATTCACTCAGGCAACAGCATCGATCCGCAACGCGCCAAGTTCTATGCCGACATACAGGAACGAATCACTGCCGCTTCCACCCATCTTCTCTTCTTCGTGCTTGAGCTCAATCGGCTCGACGACGCCGTGCTGAATGCTGCCATGGCGGATCCTGCCCTCGGGCATTACCGGCCCTGGATAGAAGATGTCCGCAAGGAAAAGCCCTACCAGCTCGAAGATCGGGTCGAGCAACTTTTCCACGAAAAGTCGGTGACGGCCTATTCCGCCTGGAACCGGCTGTTTGATGAGACGATCGCGACCCTGCGTTTTAAAGTCGGAACGAAATCGCTGGCGATCGAACCGGCGCTCAATCTCCTGCAGGATCCTAACGAGAAGATGCGCAAGGCGGCCGCGCAGGCGATCGCCCACACATTCAAGGAGAACTTGCGGACGTTTGCTCTGATTACCAACGTTCTCGGCAAAGACAAGGAAATTTCCGATCGTTGGCGTGGCTTTGCCGATGTGGCCGATGCGCGCCACCTCTCCAACCGCGTCGAGCCCGAAGTGGTGGCGGCCCTGGTGAAGGCGGTGCGGGATGCGTATCCGCGCCTGTCGCATCGATACTACGCGCTCAAGGCGCGCTGGTTCGGAAAGAAGAGGCTTGCGTACTGGGACCGCGGCGCACCGCTGCCGAAAGTGCCGGCGCGGACCATCGGCTGGAACGACGCGAAGGCCACCGTGCTTACCGCTTACGGCGCCTTCTCACCCGAAATGGCGGCCATTGCGGAACGCTTCTTCGACAACAACTGGATTGATGCTCCCGTGCGTCCAGGCAAGTCGCCCGGCGCGTTTTCACATCCGACTGTGCCGTCCGTGCATCCTTATGTGCTGCTCAATTACCAGGGCAAGCCGCGCGACGTCATGACGCTCGCCCACGAGCTCGGCCATGGCGTGCACCAGGTGCTCGCGGCGCCGAACGGCCCCCTGATGGCTCCGACGCCACTGACGCTCGCCGAGACCGCGAGCGTGTTCGGCGAGATGCTGACGTTTCGCAAGCTTCTGGCCAACGCGGAGCGCAAAGAGCGCAAGGCCATGCTCGCCGCCAAGGTCGAGGACATGATCAACACCGTGGTGCGCCAGATCGCGTTCTATACCTTCGAGCGCAGCGTGCACACCGAGCGGCGGCAGGGCGAGCTCACGGCCGAGCGGATCAATGCCCTCTGGCTGGACGTTCAACACGAAAGCCTCGGGCCCGCCATCGACTTCCGGCCGGGCTATGAGGTGTTCTGGGGCTATATTCCTCACTTCATCCATTCGCCCTTTTATGTGTACGCCTACGCCTTCGGTGATTGCCTCGTGAATTCGCTCTATGCCGTGTACGAACAGGCAAACGAAGGCTTTGCCGAGCGTTATCTCGACATGCTTGCAGCGGGCGGCACCAAGCATCACTCGGAACTGCTCGCCCCCTTCGGCCTCGATGCTCGTGACCCCGCATTCTGGCAGGGCGGACTGGGCGTGATCGAGCGAATGATCGCCGAATTGGAGGGAATGGACTGAATATCCTGCCGAAACAGCAGTTACGCACAATAACCAGACGCAACATATCCAATCCATCGATCGCACCACCTGAAACCTAAAAGTCATCGACCTCATGCCCGATCGCGAAGCCAACCGTTTCTCTGCCCGCGCCGCGCGCTATGCCCGCGTCGGAGCGAACATGAGCGGCGTTGCCGCACGGTTCGCGGGATCGCGCCTGTTGGGGCTCGCGCTCGACCGTGGAAAGAGCGCAGCCGAGCTTGCACTGGCACTGGGCGGCCTCAAGGGCCCGATCATGAAAGCCGCACAGCTTCTGGCCACCATTCCCGACGCGCTGCCGCCGGAATACGCAACCGAGCTCATGAAGCTTCAGAGCGATGCGCCGCCGATGGGCTGGCCGTTTGTGAAGCGGCGGATGGCGGCCGAGCTCGGGCTCGACTGGCAGAAGCAATTCGCAAGTTTCGAGCACCATCCCGCAGCAGCAGCTTCGCTCGGTCAGGTGCACCGTGCACGGGCGCACGATGGCAGCGAGCTTGCCTGCAAGCTGCAGTACCCTGAAATGCAGTCCGCCGTCGAGGCGGACCTGCGACAGCTGCAATTGATCTTCGCCATTCACAGGCGCATGGACCCGGTGATCGATACGACGGAAATCGCCGAAGAAATCGGCGCGCGATTGCGCGAAGAGCTCGATTACCGCCGCGAGGCCAAGCACGCTGTGCTTTATCGGACGATGCTGTCGGATTTCCCGCAGATCCGGGTGCCGAAGATATGGCCCGGGCTCTCCACCGGCCGGCTGCTCACGCTCGACTGGCTGCAAGGGCGCCGGCTGCTCGATCATAAGGACGACGATCTTGCCTCGCGCAATCGCCTCGCAGCCGCCATGTTCAATGCGTGGTGGTGGCCATTCAGCCGTTTCGGCGTGATCCACGGCGACCCTCATCTCGGCAACTATTCCGTATTCAAGACTGCTGGACGAACGGACGGGATCAACCTCCTTGATTACGGCTGCATCCGGATTTTCCCGGCGAAATTCGTGGGCGGTGTGGTCGACCTCTATCACGGGCTGCTCAACGGGGAGGACGACCTCGTTGTGCATGCCTACGAGACCTGGGGCTTCCGGCAGCTTAATCGCGAACTGATTGAAGCTCTCAACATCTGGGCGCGTTTCATTTACGGGCCGCTTCTGGAAGACCGGGTGCGCAGCCTCGCCGATGGCGTAAAGCCGTCCGAGTATGGCCGGCGGGAGGCGTTCCGGGTTCATCAGGCGCTCAAGCAGCGCGGTCCGGTCACTGTTCCGCGGGAGTTTGTCTTCATGGATCGGGCTGCAATCGGTCTCGGTGCTGTGTTTCTGCACCTGCGCGCCGAGCTCAATTTCTATTCGCTGTTCAATCGATCGATCGAGGATTTCTCGCTGCCTCGCGTGGCGAGGCGCCAGAAAGCTGCGCTCACTGCTGCCGGATTGGAGCAGACGGTCTGATTCAAGCCGTTCATCAAAGCCGCCGTTGCCCTTGCCCCTCAATTGGGCTAATCCGCATCGCTGATTGAGACCGGAGGACCAGATGGCCGAGCACGGACAGGTCGAATATGCGGTTGCGGACGGTAACGACCTGCCCGCGCATGAGGCAATGTATGAGCGTTTTGTTCATCTCGTCCTCGTCGGCGGCGCGCATGTGGTGAACATTGTGCTGGGCTTGGCGATCGGAGCAGTTGCCGGCCACTGGGGCGTCGCATTTGGCATTTTCCTCATTGCAACTCTGGTCGCGGTGCATGGCTTCATGACCGGAGCCAGGCCACCCAGCATCGTCATGGTCATCATTTCGCTGCTCGCGCTGGCGCTCACTGCCGGGAGCGCAAGCCCCGCCTGATAACCGGCGATCAGCTGGGGGAGACGGGCGAATGCGCATTGCTGTCGCGCGTGAGATCGATCCAATCGAAAGCCGCGTCGCGGCGACTGCGGAAACCGTGAAGAAGATGAAAGCGCTCGGCGCCGATGTTGCCGTCGAGCCGGGGGCAGGCGCGAAATCGGGCATTGCGGACGCCGAGTTCGCGGCCGCCGGCGCAACCGTGACCAATGATGCGGTCAGAGACGCCGACGTGGTGCTCAAGGTGCGCCGGCCCAGCGCATCGGAGGTCTCCGGCTATAAGAAAGGGGCCCTCGTGATCGCGATGATGGACCCGTATGGGCAGCATGCCGCCATTGCGGACCTGGCCGGCGCCGGCGTCGTCGCCTTTGCCATGGAGCTGTTGCCGCGCATCACGCGCGCGCAGGTCATGGACGTGCTGTCGAGCCAGGCCAATCTCGCGGGCTACCGCGCCGTCATCGACGCGGCGGCCGAATATGGCCGCGCCTTGCCCATGATGATGACCGCCGCGGGCACCGTCCCGGCCGCCAGGGTTTTCGTGATGGGCGCAGGGGTCGCGGGCTTGCAGGCTATCGCCACCGCGCGCCGGCTCGGCGCGCTTGTGACCGCGACCGATGTGCGTCCGGCGGCAAAGGAGCAGGTGGAAAGCCTCGGCGCGAAATTTGTCGCCGTCGAGGACGAAGAATTCAAGCAGGCGGAGACCGCTGCCGGCTACGCGAAGGAAATGTCGAAGGAGTATCAGGCCAAGCAAGCGGCGCTGGTTGCCGAGCATATCAAGAAACAGGACATCATCATCACGACGGCTCTGATTCCTGGCCGGACGGCGCCGCGGCTGATCAGCAAGGAGATGGTCGCCTCCCTGCGGCCCGGGTCGGTCATCGTCGATCTTGCGGTGGAGCGCGGCGGCAATTGCGAGCTTTCCAAGGCCGGCGAAGTCGTCTCCGTGAACGAAGTACGGATCATCGGATATCTCAATGTCCCCGGCCGGATCGCCGCTTCGGCTTCGAGCCTGTACGCCCGTAATCTTTTTGCCTTCCTGGAAATTCTGGTCGACAAACAGCAAAAGACCCTGGCCGTGAATTGGGACGACGAAATTGTCAAAGCAACTGCGCTCACGCGCGACGGCGCGGTAATTCATCCAAGTCTTGCAGCACAGACCGCTGCCTGAAGAGGAAGCCATGCTCATTCCATCAGCTGCCCTCGCCAGCCTTGCTAAATCCAGCGGCGCCGGGGGGGCGGACGTCGTTCTCACCCAGCTCGACATCATTGCGGCAGCGAGCGGCGGCACCATGCACGCCGTGAGCGCCGGTGCGATCGACCCCTTCGTATTTCGCTTCTCCATCTTCGTTCTGGCGATCTTCGTCGGTTATTTCGTGGTGTGGTCGGTGACCCCCGCGCTGCACACACCGCTGATGTCGGTGACCAACGCGATCTCGTCGGTCATCGTGGTCGGCGCGTTGCTGGCCGTTGGCGTCCCCATGCTGGCCAATAACTCCGGGCCGATCTGGGCGCGCGCGCTCGGCTTCGTCGCGCTCGCCTTTGCCGCGGTCAATATCTTCGGCGGCTTCCTGGTGACCCAGCGCATGCTGGGCATGTACCGCAAGAAGGAAGACCGGAGCAGCAAGCGATGAGCGCCGACCTCGTCGCGCTGCTCTACCTTCTCGCCGGCGTACTCTTCATTCTCGCGTTACGGGGGCTGTCGAGCCCGGAAACCAGCCGAAGGGGCAATTATCTGGGCATGGTCGGCATGGCCATTGCCATCGCCACCACGCTGGCTTCGCATCCGCCCGATGGAACCGCCGCCTGGGCGTTCGTCCTCATCGGCCTTGCCATCGGCGGCGGCACCGGTGCGGTGATCGCGCGGCGTGTTCCCATGACGGCGATGCCGGAGCTGGTGGCCGCTTTTCATTCGCTCGTAGGCATGGCGGCCGTGTTGGTCGCAGCCGCTGCCCTTTACGCGCCGACCGCCTTCGACATCGGGAATCCTGGCGCCATCGCCAAATCGAGCCTGGTCGAAATGTCGCTCGGACTGGGGATCGGAGCGATCACGTTCACCGGCTCGGTCATCGCGTTTCTCAAGCTGTCCGGCCGCATGGGCGGCGCGCCCATCATCCTGCCGGCCCGCCATGCCATCAACGCCGCACTCGCGGTTGCGATCATCGTTTTGATCGTGTGGCTCGTGCGCGCCGAGAGCCATCTGGCTTTCTGGCTCCTGACACTCGCGGCATTCTTGTTCGGCGGACTCATTATTGTTCCGATCGGCGGAGCCGATATGCCGGTCGTCATTTCCATGCTCAACTCCTATTCGGGGTGGGCGGCGGCCGGCATCGGCTTCACTTTGGGGAATTCCGCCCTGATTATCACCGGCGCGCTGGTCGGCTCCTCAGGCGCAATTCTCTCCTACATCATGTGCCGGGGGATGAATCGCAACTTCATCTCGGTCATCCTCGGCGGCTTCGGCGGCGAAGTGGCCGCGGGAACGAGCACCGAGCATCGGCCGGTGAAGCAAGGCTCGGCTGAGGACGCAGCCTTCATTCTCAAGAATGCCGGCAAGGTCATCATCGTGCCGGGTTACGGGATGGCGGTGGCGCAGGCCCAGCATGCTCTGCGTGAAATGGCGGACCGGCTCAAGAAGGATGGGGTTGAGGTAAAATATGCCATTCATCCCGTCGCCGGCCGGATGCCCGGCCACATGAATGTTCTGCTCGCCGAGGCGAATGTTCCTTACGACGAAGTATTCGAGCTCGAAAACATCAACTCGGAATTCCCGCAGGCGGACGTCGCCTTCGTGATCGGGGCCAACGATGTGACCAATCCCTCGGCGGAGGACGATCCCTCCTCGCCGATCTACGGCATGCCGGTGCTCGAAGTGTGGAAGGCGGGCACCGTGATGTTCAGCAAGCGATCGCTCTCGTCGGGATATGCCGGCATCGACAATCCACTGTTCTATCGCGACAACACCATGATGCTGTTCGGCGATGCAAAGAAAATGACGGAAGAGGTCGCCAAGGCGTTGTAGGTCGGGGGAGAGACGATGCAGGACAGTGGACAAACGTGTGCGGCTGTCGCGCCGTGATCGGTAAGCAGTCGAGCTGGAAATTATGCTCCAAATTAATTCTTAGTGTCGGTGTTAGCGTTATCCGAGGATTTATTGCTGCATGCGCTAAATGCGCCATATTAAGATTCCATAAGGCCTTATGCATCTTCTGGCGGAACCGGGGTGGTTCATGGAAGATCAGTGGCCGGAACAATCGCCTATCTCTCCTGCGTTCGGTCGACGAAGGGTCAGGCCTTGCGTCTGCGTAATCGACCGCAAGCAGCACATTCGGACCTTCCTTTGCG
>Ga0209331_1000500_pt1 | contig 14092 bp, 13 predicted proteins | sample JacPinW_OM3H0_M3_FD_187971 | JGI IMG/M metagenome (GOLD analysis project Ga0209331, IMG submission 187971) | Forest soil microbial communities from Algoma, Ontario, Canada - Jack Pine, Ontario site 1_JW_OM3H0_M3 (SPAdes) (version 2) | ecosystem: Environmental > Terrestrial > Soil > Boreal... | reverse complement strand
ACGCAAGAAATTCCGCCCCTGCACGGCCACAAGTTCTTGAAGCTGGGCGATCGGATATTGGTCGTCGATCCGACGAGCCGCGAGGTAGTAGCGATGATCCCGCGTTACCGCCTTCTCCCGTAGCGCTCCTCGCCCTTGAACGACCTCGCGGTAGTCATGCCCCGCTTCAAGCGGGGCATCCAGTAATCCCGGCGCGCCAGCTTGAGGCAAGGCCGTGCCAAATTCAACGTTCGGTGCTTACTGGATCGTCCGCATGCGCGGACGATGACGACCGAGAGGATGACAATTAGCCTGAGCTCACTCGTAACGCATGCTCGGGGCGTCCGGTACCTTTTTCCAGTGGGTCAAGCTCTCCGCGATGATCTTGGTCGACTGCATCGCTGCCTGGCTCAACGTCGCATATTCCACGATCTCGCGTTGCACCCGCGCCCCCTCAGTCTGCAGCATGTCGCGCAGGGTCTGCAGCTCCATGATGAGCCTGTCGATATCTCTTACCGAGGTGCCTGCCACGCGTTGCAGCAGTGAGCTGATGTTGTTGGCCACCATTTCGCTCTCGCTTTCCGGGTTGCGCCGCAAGGTCGAGACATCGCGACGGACAAACTCACGAATCTCGCCTTCCACCTGAGGTTCAGGTGGTTTGGTCATTTCAGCAGAATCGCTCGTCTTCGTAATGCTCATCTTGCCTACCCCCATTGCGCTTTACGCGCTCTCCACTGAGGGCAATTGCCGCATGACAATGTGACAGCTTCACGGCTGGAAACGTTTTTCCCGGTTTCGTTCACGCAACAAAAAAACGCTCCCTCTCGATGTCTATGTTGTTGAGGTATTGGGGTGAGGCCATAAAAAACGTGCCGATGTCCTGCACACCGGATTACGGTATCATCGTCCGGCCAAGCCGATGCCCAAGCACAATCTGCATCGGAGGAGCTTCGCTCGAACAACAGACCGCTGCGCCGCGCCCCGCCCCGCAAGCCGGGAAGCGACGGGATGGATCAGTCAGGACACAACTAGCGATGAGCGTCTTAACTCTTCTTTCCGAAGAGCTCCGGTTTGCCCTGAATTTGCGCCGAGGGGGCAGGACTACCCTTCTTTTTCTTGTTCCACTCCGCCTTCGGCTTCTTCTTCTCTTTCGTGCCTCGCTGCTGACCCTTGGCCATGGGATCCTCCTGTGCTGCCGGGTGAGCCAATAGACTACACGATCAAGGCTGCGATTCCAGCGCCAGTGATATAGGCGCGGGCGAATTGCGCCCGCCCCCATGCTGGATGGCGCAATGTTGTCCAGCGCCCAGTTTGTCGGTACGAGGAAGGTCTGCAACGGAGGCATGCCATGTACGGGGCCGTTTGCGCCGTCGTGATCGCCATTGCCGGGAGCTTCGCGGCGCGTGCCCAGCTTGCCGGCGACCCACCACAAGGAGGCAGCATAGTGAGCACCGTTTCCGCCGACCTCGTGAAGGATCTTGCTCCCACCGGCAAGCTGCGTGCGGCCATCAATCTCGGCAACATGGTGCTGGCGCAGAAAGATGCAGCCAGTGGAGAGCTCGGAGGTGTCACCGTAGATTTGGCGCGGGAGCTGGGCCGTCGACTGGCCGTACCGGTCGAGCTCGTTCCGTTCGATGCTGCGGGGAAAGTCTTCGATGCGCTCAAGAGCGGAGCCTGGGACATAGCGTTCCTCGCCATCGAGCCCGTCCGCGCCGCCGAGATCTCCTTCACCGCGCCCTACGTGATCATCGAGGGCGTCTACATGGTGCCGGCGGACTCGCCGTTGCAGGCCGTTGCGGACGTGGACCGTGAGGGCGTGCGAATCGCGGTGAATAAAGGTTCTGCCTACGACCTCTATCTGACCCGCACGCTCAAGCACGCGACCCTCGTACGCGGCGAGAGCGGGACTGATCTCCTCCTCAACGACAAGCTCGAAGCGGCGGCCGGAGTGAAACAGCCGCTGGTCGAATTCGCCAAAACCAATCCGAAGGTGCGCATCATGCCGGGGCGCTTCATGGAAATCCGCCAGGCGATGGGTACGCCCCGGGTCCGGCTGGCCGCGCGGGACGCGGTCCCGCGTTATCTCCACGCTTTCGTGGAGGAGATGAAAGCCTCAGGGTTTGTGGCCAAGGCGCTCGCGCGAAGCCACCAACCGGATGCGGCAGTGGCGCCCCCGGCGGCGGATTGAGTTAACGCCCGCGCGGGCGCCAGCCGCCGCGCATGCCGGGGCGGCCGGTGGTCGAGCGCGGGCCCGGCCTGTAGGGCTTCGATTCCTTCTGCGGGCCGGGACCCATCTCGTCGAGCGTGGGTTTGCGCGGGCCTTCGCGCCCGTCCCTCCTCCGCTCCGAGCCCCGCACGGAGGAGCTCGCATCTCGGACCCGCGAGGGCGCGCCTGGTTTGACCGTGGGATCATCCATCACGGCCAGCTCCGTGGCACGCAGGCGCTTGATCTCATCGCGCAGCCTGGCAGCTTCCTCAAAGTCGAGGTCGGCAGCCGCTGCGCGCATGCGCGTTTCCAGATCCGAGATTACGGCCTCGAAATTGTGCCCGATGGTCGCGAGCGAATCCTCGTCTCCGGTCGAGATCAGGACGTGGTCGCGCTCGTAGACCGAGTTCATAATGTCGGCGATGCCTTTGCGCACGCTTTCCGGCGTGATCCCGTTTGCGGCGTTGAACGCCTCCTGCTTCTCGCGCCGGCGGTTGGTTTCGGCAATCGCCCGTTCCATCGAGCCGGTGACGGTGTCGGCGTAGAGGACCACGCGACCATCGAGGTTGCGCGCAGCGCGCCCGATGGTCTGCACCAGGGAGGTTTCGCTGCGCAGGAATCCTTCCTTGTCCGCGTCGAGGATGGCAACGAGCGCACATTCCGGAATGTCGAGGCCTTCGCGCAAAAGGTTGATGCCGACCAGGACGTCGAAAGCCCCGAGGCGCAGATCCCGGATGATCTCGATGCGCTCCAGCGTATCGATGTCGCTGTGCATGTAGCGGACCCGGATGCCCTGCTCGTGCAGATATTCGGTAAGATCCTCCGCCATGCGCTTGGTCAGTACGGTGACGAGCGAGCGATAGCCCGCTGCCGCAACCTGCCGGGCTTCGCCGAGAAGGTCGTCAACCTGAGTGCGCGCCGGACGAACCTCCACAGGCGGGTCGATGAGACCGGTGGGACGGATCACCTGCTCGGCGAAAACGCCGTGTGCCTGCTCGATCTCCCAACTGCCCGGGGTGGCCGAGACGCACATGGTCTGCGGACGCATGGCATCCCATTCCTCGAACCGCAGCGGGCGGTTGTCCATGCACGACGGCAGACGAAAACCGTACTCGGCAAGCGTCGCTTTCCTGCGAAAGTCGCCACGGAACATCCCGCCAAGCTGCGGGATGGTGACGTGACTCTCGTCAACAAAAACCAGCGCGTTATCCGGCACATATTCGAACAAGGTCGGCGGCGGCTCGCCCGGCTTGCGCCCGGTGAGATACCGGGAGTAATTCTCGATTCCGGCGCAGGAGCCGCTCGCTTCCATCATTTCGAGATCATAGAGGGTGCGCTGCTCCAGCCTTTGCGCCTCCAGCAAGCGGCCGCCGGCATTGAGCTCCGTCAGGCGCGCCCTGAGCTCCTGCTTGATCCCGGCGATGGCTTGCAGCAACGTCGGGCGCGGCGTGACATAGTGCGAGTTGGCGTAGACCTTCACGAACTCGAGCTCGTCGGTTTTCTGACCGGTGAGCGGATCGAACTCGTGGATGGATTCGATCTCATCGCCGAACAGGGACACGCGCCAGGCGCGATCCTCATAGTGGGCGGGAAAGATCTCGATCACATCGCCGCGCACCCGAAACGTCCCGCGATAGAAGTCGCCGGCGCTGCGTTTGTATTGCAGCGCCACCAGGTCTGCGATCAGCTGCCGTTGATCGATGCGCTCTCCCTGTCGAAGCGTGAACGTCATCGCCGAGTAGGTCTCGACCGAACCTATACCGTAGATGCACGAGACCGACGCAACGATGATCACGTCGTCGCGCTCGAGCAAGGCGCGCGTCGCGCTGTGCCGCATGCGGTCGATCTGCTCGTTGATCGAGGATTCCTTCTCGATATACGTATCGGTCCGGGGGACATAAGCTTCGGGCTGGTAGTAGTCGTAATAGCTGACGAAATACTCGACCGCGTTATCCGGGAAGAAGCTCTTGAACTCGCCATAAAGCTGAGCGGCCAGCGTCTTGTTGGGAGCAAGCACCAGCGCCGGTCGCTGGGTCTGTTCGATCACCTTCGCCATGGTGAAAGTCTTCCCGGAGCCGGTCACCCCGAGCAGCACCTGCATGCGGTCCTGGCGCTTCACCCCCTCGACCAGATCCGCGATTGCCTGCGGCTGGTCTCCTTTTGGCGTGAACTCGGATCTGATCACGAGATGCTGCCCGCCCTCGGATTTTTCCGGCCGAGGCGGGCGGTGCGGCGTCCAGGGCCGCTCGGCGAATTCCGGGCGGCCTTCGCGCAGGAGGCTCTCCAGTGCCTTAACGGTCGCGGAGGCTCCGGTTACACCTCGGAAACTCGCCGGGCTGCGGTTCGCCGCTGAATCCGACGGCGTGACTTCGTCCCGTTCGAAACCGAGGGCTTGCGCCAGCTCGGGATCCATGCCCAGCGGCTCTGCCGCCTTTGCGCCGTAGCCGGATTGCGGCGCTTCGTTGAACCCCCTCCCAGTGGACTTGCGCGCCCGGTGCGCGGCAGAGAAGTCGGCGCGTCGGTCGAATGAATTGTCGGGCGGCGGCTGCAGTCCGGTCTGGGAGCCGGGGCCTGCGGTTCCCTGTCCAATGCCGGGATTAAGCAGCTCGGCAAGCGCGGGCGCAATCGGCGGCAGCTCGGGCCGGGAGGCCTTGGCACGCGTGGGCCTTGCCGGATCCTTTTTCGCGTCCTTGGCCGGATCGCGCTTGCCAGGCGGGCGCGGTTTGTCGGGAGGAGTGGCCATCGCGGAAATATGGAGCCTCGGTTATGCTGAGGAAAGGGCCAATGGCCCGTGCGCTGAAGGGATGACGAGAGGAAAGCTGTGCCGTTTAAACGGGGGACCACACGACGAGAAGCGCTCCATGTGTGCGCAGGCGCAGCGGCCGTGCCGTTGCTCGGAACGGTTGCCGCAACGGCTGCCGAGACCGACTACCCGGCACGTCCGGTCAGGGTGATCGTGCCGTATCCAGCCGGCGGCGGGGCCGATACGGTCAGCCGGATCCTGCTGGCAAAGCTGAGCGATGGCCTGGGACAACAATTCGTCACCGAGAATCGGGGCGGCGCCGGCGGCACAATCGGCGCTGCGGTTGCCGCCAAGGCCGAGCGAGATGGGTATACCGTTCTCTACGATGCGACCGCGTTTTCCGTTAACCCGTCCCTTTACGCGCGACTGCCGTATGACACTCTGAACGACTTCCAGCCGGTATTCCTGGCATCGCTCGTCCCGAACCTGTTGGTGGTACATCCGTCGGTGGAGGCAAAGACGGTCGAGGACGTGATCGCAATTGCGAAGGCCGCGCCGGGCGGTCTCGATTGGGCGTCATCCGGCAACGGCACCGTGCAGCACCTTTCGCTCGAACTGTTTCGCCTGCGCACGGGCGTGAAGCTCAATCACATTCCCTATCGCGGCGGCGGCCCTGCGCTCAATGATCTGATCGGGGGACAGGTGAAATTCTTTTTCTCCAACGGTGCGGCATCGATAGGACACGTCCAGAGCGGCGCGTTGCGAGCCATCGCGCATACCGGGCGGGGGCGGCTGCGCACTCTGCCGGAGATTCCAGCCGTTGCGGAGACGCTGCCCGGGTTCGAAGCCTACGAATGGAACGGCGTATTCGTACCTGCCGGAACCCCTGCCCCAATCGTCGCCAAGCTCAATGCGGGCTTGAACGCGGTATTGCGGCAGCAGGAGGTGATCGATCGACTCAACGCCCTTAACGTCGAGTTCCGCGAGAACACGCCGGAGGACTTTCGCGCGTTCGTCAAGGCGGAGATGCAAAAGTGGGAACGCGTGGTGCGTGAGGCCAATATCACCCTTGGCTGAGCGTTCGGCTAACCTAACCGGGTCAGGCCGCCGCCTTTGCCAAGCCCCGTTGCAGTGACGCGATCACTTCGTCGATGGTCTGAACGTCTCCAAAGATGGAATAAAAGGTGCGCAGAGTGGCGTTGTGCTCTTCATCCGTATAGGTGGCAAGCACGTCATGCACCATGATCACCTTGAAATTGAGCATCATGGCGTCGCGCGCCGAGCTCTCGCAACAAACGTTGGTCGCGGTCCCGCCGATGAGCACCGTATCGATCCCGCGCTGGCGCAGATGCGATTCGATCTCGGACGAGCCCGGCAGGAACGCGCTGAAGCGCTTCTTGACGATCTGTGCGTCTTCCGGCCTCACATCCAGCTCCGGCCATAACGCATGTCCCTCGTGTGCGAGATCCATGCTCGCGTAGCGGCGGTCCCGGCGCTCCGGCGCCTGCAGCCAATCGTGATACACGCTCCAACTATCGCGCGTGTCGTTGGTTGCATTCTTGATCCAAACCACATGGCCCCCGAGCGCACGCAGCGCCGCGGCGAGGCGATTGACTGAGGGCACGATCGCACGCGCTTTCGGCACCTCGCCCTGGAAGCCCGGTTTCATGAAATAGTTCTGCATATCGACGACCACAAATGCGGTCTTCGTCGGCTCGATCACATCGAAGGGATGAGGTCGACCGGCACGTTCAGTCACGCGCGCCACCAGGTCAGCGGGGAGAGACAGCTCATGCATACGGACATCCTCAGATTCAGCAACCATTCTGTGGTTTCCGCCTACCCTTTGCAAGCGCACAGGTTGGCAAATCGGCAAAAAAGAAAGAGCTCCGGCGCTGCCGAAGCTCTTCCATCCGCACGACGAGAAAGCGGCCGATCAGTATTTGCCCACCAGCGGAGCCGTCGGGCCGAACTTGAAGTTGAGCCCGGCCTTGAAGACGTTGATGTTTTCCTTGACATCGACCGGCAGGGTTGCGGCGGCTCCGCACACCAGCACCCCGCAGGGCCCGAATGTGTTCTGTTTGGTGCCAAAGCCGTAGTAGTCATACTCGACAAACCCGGTGAGCCAGTCGAGGAAGGCGTATTCACCGCCGATGCCGACCGTCCACCCACCGCGTGTTTCGCTGGCCGTGGCGATCGTAAACCCGGGGATGAGGCCGTTGGCGGTCATGCTGTACTCATCACGCGCCCACGCGCCGCCGCCCTTTGCGTAGAGCAGGAAGCGGTCCCAAGCATAGCCCACGCGACCGGTCACCGACGCGAGCGACCGGATGTTGGACTGCGCGACGAAGGGGAAGAGCACATTGTTATTGCTGCCTGACGCGCCGCTCCAATCATAGTCGCCCTGGATGCCGAACACCCAGTTGCTGACCTGGTAATTGCAGCCGCCCTGGATACCGCCAAGGCCGCCGTTGACATCGTGTGAGCTGAAGCTCGCCCCTGCAGGAACGGCAGGAAATGCCCCCAGCGCGGGAATGGCGACATCGTTGGACCAGTCCTTCCTTGCCCAAAGGCCGCCGCCGTTGCCGCCGACGTAGCAGCCGGTCCATGTGAAATAGGTCACCACCGGGGGCGGCGCCCGATAAACCGGTACCGACCTGGCAAGGTCGGCTGCGTTGGCCGAGCCGACGGCCAAAGCGGCGAGAGCTGTCCCTGCAAGCAAAAGCTTTTTCATTCGATCCTCCATTTCGGCCGCACACGCGTACTCGAAATCCCCTGCGGCCTTGCCCCATAGCTACCCCGACGGCGTCGGTTATGTCTGTTGCGCGTGCGTCACACTCATCAGCTTTCTCGTCTGGATGAGGACAGCGCCGCGCAGCTCTGACGGCGATTCAAGAACGTACATAGTCGGTCCGAGAAGGCCGATTTGAGACGACAAATAGGCGTCATCTCGACAGGAACACGTCGCAAAACGCGCGAGATTTGTCGCGCGAGGAGAGAGGAAAAAGTGAGGCAGCTTCGCCACTTGCAAGCAAATTCTCGAACTAACGCGGATTGCGATGATATGCGATCAGCATCGCGACAAACCTGGTCTGCTCCCTCTCCCCCGCCCCAAGAGCGGGGGAGAGGGAGTCGCCCCGTGTCCGTTGCATCGTCTGTGCATCAACTTCAGCGGCGTGCGCAGCGCGCCGCGGCAATTTGTGGACGGGATCAACCCCGATCAAACATCGAGCCGCCGGCGCAGCACTGTCCAATCCCAAATTCGCCGTCGCACGACGAGGACGAGAGCAACGGCCAGTGCGAGTCCGGCGAAGCGATCTCCGAAGCGCGCGTAAACCGTCGGGGCAATGGCTTTGGGCAGAGGCGCGTCAAGGAGGCCTTCGGTACCGAGCGGCAATGAGCCCACAATGCGGCCCAGCGGATCGACGACTGCGGAGATGCCGGTGTTTGCTGCCCGTACCAACGGGAGCCCCTGTTCGATGGCACGCAAACGCGCTTGCTCGAAGTGCTGGTACGGGCCGCTGCTGAGCCCGAACCAGCCGTCATTTGTCAGGTTGAGCAGCCAGCCCGCGCGCTCGCCCGGCATCGCGACTTCGTCCGGGAAGACGACTTCATAACAAAGCAGCGGGAGAGCAGGCGGCGCACCCGGAACCTGCATCGGATGGCGCGCCTCGCCGGCAATGAGCCCGCCGGCGACTTTCGTGAGCTGCGTCAGACCGATCCGTTCGAGCAGACTCTGAAAAGGCAGGTACTCTCCGAACGGGACGAGGTGCACCTTGTCGTAGAGGGCGCGCACGGCGGCCTGATGATCGATCACGTACATCGAAGTGCGCGTGTCGGTATTGGCGGCATTTGCAGGCGGGCTGCCGGTGCGATCCGCGCCCGTGATCAACACGGTGCCGTCCGGCACCAAGGCCCCGAGCTGGGCCAGCGCGTCGGGCTCGCTGCTGAGGTAAAACGGAAAGGCGGATTCCGGCCAGATCAAATGCGTAACCTGCCGGAGCCCGTCGGGCCTTGCGTCGGTCCTCCCGGTCGAGAGCCTGATATAATGGCTCATCACCTGCGCTTTGGCCGAATAATTGAACTTGCTGTCCTGCTGCAGGTTCGGCTGCATGATCCGCAGCGCGACGCCCTCGACAAAGGCTGACGGCATCCGCGACAACCGCCATGATCCAAATGATGCCAACACGGCGAGAGCGATCAGCGCGGCCACCAATGGTAACCAGGGCCGCCGGGTATCGCAGCGATCATCAGCAAGAGTGGCAGGGCTCGCAAAGACTGCGACAGTGATGAAGGTCAATCCCCAGATCCCGAAAAGAGACGCAGCTTGCGCAAGCTCCAGCGGGCTCGTGAGTGCATAGCCAAAAGCATTCCAGGGAAACCCGGTGAACGCATGGCCACGGATCCAGTCTGCGGCGGTGAGCGCAACGGCGAGCGCGAGAATGCGAAGCGCGCCAGGTCTCCACAGAACGCGGGCCGCGAGGAAACCGGCAGCGGTAAAGGTTGCCAGGACCGCGGGCACGCCGAGCACAGCGAACGGCAGCAACCAGCCAAAAGTTTGCGCGTCCACCAGGACCGCGTGGCCAAGCCAGTAGAGGCCGGCGGTGAAATATCCAAATCCGAACCACCAGCCGGCAACGGCGCAGGCCCAGGCTCGACGTCCGCGTTGTCCCGGAGCGGGGTCGATCAGCCACACGACAACAGGAAATGTGATGAACAGGATAGGCCAGAGATGGACCGGCGCATCGGCGAGAACCGATGCCGCTCCTGCCAGACACGCGATCAACGCCCGGCGCCAGCCGCCCGCGGAAGCAACGGCCTGCGCGAGCCTCACTGGCAGGCTGGGTTTTTCGATCTGTGTCGGCTTGAACGAAAGAGTATCGAGCACGCGGAATTCCCGCACGTGGGCCCCAAATCAATCCGGATCGGCGAGGACGCGCCGGCAATGGTTGCTGTCGCTCCGCACACGCTTCATTGAGGATTTGTCCAGCGATGTGGCATCTCGAGATGCTGCGGGTCAGTCGTGCAGTACTGGGGCAGGAATGGGGCGCTTCTTTGCTTGCGTCCTTGCGAGCCCGCTGGCGTGTGTCCCGCCCCTATTTTTGCTTCTCGTGCAGCGCACGCTAAACTGACGATTGGAGAGTTGTATTGGCAAATCGACCTTTTGTCGCGGAGTGGCCCTCGGAGGGGATTCCTGCGTCAACGGGCTGTGGTGAGATACTGCGGCGAAACCAAGTGATGACAACGGCGGCGAAACTCCTGTGGGTTGCGTTTGCTCTTTGCTGGGGCGTCATTCGCTTCCGTTACGCCCATCGGGCCAAACGCAACCGGCAAATCGAGGAGCAGGATCGCACCTACGAAAGCGTGCTGCTGACTCTGAGCTTCATTGGCTATCTCGCTGTTCCGGTACTCTATTTAGGGACATCCTGGCTCTCATTTGCGGATTATTCACTTCAGCCGGTCCTGTTTGGCGCGGGCATCGTGGCCAGTGCCGCATCGCTTTGGCTATTCTGGCGCAGTCACGCGGATTTGGGGCGGAATTTCTCCATCAAGCTCGTGATCCGTGAACAGCATGCCCTCGTGACCACCGGCGTCTATCGCGTGATTCGGCATCCGATGTACGCGTCGGCCCTGCTTTGGTCGTTCGGCCAGGCACTGCTGCTGCCGAATTGGGCCACCGCTCTGGCCGGACTGTTCGGTTTTTGCATTCTGTATTGTGGCCGCGTGCGACGTGAGGAAACACTCATGCTGAAGACATTCGGCCCCTCATATGAGGAATATATGATGCGCACAAAGCGGCTTGTGCCGCACATCTACTGAGCATCGCCGTCCTAGATGCGCGGGCATGCAATTCGACTCTCGCCGGCGCGCCGAGTTCAAAACGACTTTCTTTACTTCGCGAACAAGGCACCGATCCTACCGGTACAGCGCCGCATGCGACTCGGCGCCGTGATCGACGCTCGAAAGGCGTGCCCGCACCATCCTCCGTGGACGGTGCTCTTTTTCAAGGCTTACGCGCTTTTGGCGCAGGAGGTACCGGAGCTCAGAAGGGTGCATATTGGTCTGCCGTGGCCGCACCTCTACGAATATCCGGCGAGCGTGGGGATGATTGCGGTCGAACGGAAGACTGGACAGGGACCGGCAGTCTTTGCCGGAAGAGTAAAGGACCCGGCAAGCCGCTCGCTGAAGGAGCTGGTCGACATCTTGCGGCACTTCCATGAGGCACCGCTACGGGAGATCAAGGAATTCCGCCGGGTACTGATGTTTGGGCGTCTGCCGTGGCCGCTGCGGCGTCTGCTGATGTGGATCGGGCTCAATATCGGTCGGCAGCGCCCGAATTTTTTCGGGACTTTCGCACTCTCGGTTTATTCCGCGCTCGGCGCCGAATCGCTGCGCCCACTCGCTCCCTGCACCGTGGTCCTTAACTATGGCGTGATCGCCCCGGACGGCACCGTCGACGTCCGGTTCAATTACGATCACCGCGTGATGGACGGCGCAGTCGTTGCGCGCGCATTGCAATCGCTGGAGCGAATCCTCAGCCAGACAATCGTCGGGGAATTGGCCGCTTGGACATAAGGATGCAGTCCCCGGTCTGCCGGGGACCGCAATTCTGAGCGACCAGCAAATCTCGGTTACCGTGCAACCGCGTAAGCAGGTGCCACAGATTCCGTCGCTTGCGGCTGAGCACCGGATTGCACAGCGGCATGATGCTTGTTGCGGGCCTTGGCTGGGGCAGGCGCAGCCTGTTGCTGTGCTTGCCCGCGCACCGTCGCCGTCGGCTGTTCGATCTGTTCGCCTGCTGCATCCGCCTGCTGGGGTGCCGATTCGGCCTGGTGGCGTGCTGCGTCGAGCTGGGCCGCGGACTGCCTTGCGAGCCCCGGATTCATCGCCTGCAGCCACGCGGCGGGCAACTCTTGCCGGCCGCCGTTCATCTGTTTGATGCCATTGATGTATTCCTTGGGCATGACCCAGTGGAATGGATGCTTCATGCCCATGAACGCCGCGATGTCCCCGACAAACGCAACGCAGTTATAGACCGGTGCGGACCACAGCGGCGTATGCGTTTGCATCTCTCGCAAATGCGCGAGGAGGACCCGGTACTCGGCCTCGGTCAGGTAAACCCGATACTTCGCCGTGATGTAGATGTCATTATAGCCGACGTCGCCATCGCTCCAGCCCGTTTCAGACGGAACCGGGACGAGATGCCCGATCATCCATGGAACGGGAGAATCGCCGGCGGGATGCAGGCCAACGACACTTTTCTTCGTAATCGGCTCGCCGACGCGCCCGTGCACGACGAAAGCGTGGCCATAGTTGTAGGCGCTGCGCGCGCGGAATTCGATGAAGTACGGTCGGCCAACGGGGGCGCTCTGAGCTGCCTTTGCCGCGGGCCGAACTTCCACCGGCTTGAGCGGAGTGACGCTCTCCGCCGCCGGGCTGGGCTCCGTCGCTATGGCCGTCTCAGCTGCACCTGCGCTCGCCGGGGCACTCGCCCGGGCATCGGTGCTGACTGCGCTGGCCTCTTGTTGTGTGAATGTGTCCTGGGCGCGTGCCGTGGAAAGCCCGGTCGAGATCGCAAGCGCGCAGACCCCAACTAGTAACCGCAGGCTGTTGCCCCTTTGCAGACTGCTCATGATGATCCCCTCCTCCTGAACTCGACCCGGGAACGATTCAGATTTGCCGATTCCGGCACCGTCGCCCCGCGTCCACTAGCCGAGTGGGGCCGGCGCGAGCCGGCCCCATCGGTACAGACTTAGCCCTTGGTAACGACGGGCGGTGGAGCCTTGCCTTTGCCGTATCCGACGCAGCCGGACACGCTCACCGCGACGAGAGTCGCGACTAAGGCGATCAGAAGCTTCTTCATTGGGTACCCCCTGTGTTGACAGATTCCCCTGCGCTGAACCGATGCGATTACAACCACAAATGCCCGTGGTGGCCTAGTGCGCAAAAGCCACAGTGATGAACTGTTTGGCCGCAGGAAACGACTGGTGTGGCGTCCGCTACGCGCCAAAATGGCTTATAAACTGCGTTCTTTTGGCGCAAACTTACCCGCCATCGCTTGGTTGCGAGGGCCGATCGCAACGAGAAAAGCAGTTACCGCGGGGTTCAGCGCCGCCGTTGAATTCGCGTAAAGATGGCAGGGTGATGCCTGCCGGCAACACCATCCGAAGCAGGCGTGCCGGGCTGCGCGTGCCCGCTCATGAAGGATTTGATTCAGTGCGCAGCGGCGTGAATCGCTCGCGCCAGCGCTCGACCCACACAATCATACCCGGCTGCAGAATTGTGCAGTCCATCCCACGCAACCAGAGCGCCCGCAGGAAGCCCGGCCTCGATCGACCGGCGCATGAGCGAGAAGCGCGAAAACAGGCCGACGCGTTCCTCGCGCGCGGCTTCCGCAATGTTCGCCTGCATCACCTCATGCTGGGACGTGTACAGGATCATCGGAGCATACTGCAGATCCATCAGAATCACGTCCGCTCCGTCCCCTTTCAGCGTCCGCACGCCGGAAACGATGAGTTGCTTGAGGCCATCCGCGTGCCCCCCCCACGCGACGTCATTCGTGCCCAGCTGCCAGACGACCAGATCGGGGTGATAGGCGAGAACATCGTTCTGGAATCGCGCCATGCTGCCCGAGACCGTATCCCCGATCCGGCCGCTATTGATCACCTCGACCTGCGCGCCGGGCCGCAAGGCCGCAAGCTCCCGCCGCATGACCTGTGGATAGGTCGAGTCCAAGCTCAGGACCCAAAGCCCGGTGGTCGAGGAGGAACCCACAGCGACAATTCTCAGCCCGCCCGCTCTCAGGCGGACCGCCGCTCGCGGGAGCGATGCGCCAATGGAGATGGCCTCGTTCGCGGAAAGGCAGAACTCGGCCGCGGAGTCCGCCACGGCGGGACTCGCGTCTGCATGGGCGAGCGCCACGGCCATACCAGCAGCGGCAATGATCCTGTTTATCTCAGTCATCGGGCGTTCTGAGCCTTGGGCAGCGTGATCCTGCTACCCACGGCCAAGAACTGACCCCGCAATTCCGGCGAATGCTGGACCGGCAAAGGGGGCATGCGCGGACCATATTTGATGCGCCTTCGCGCCCGGGCTACTTCCCTCCCGCAGGGGCAGTGCGGCATCATCGCCCGCCCGCACGAACAAGGAAGCAAGTGCATGAT
>Ga0209331_1000498_pt1 | contig 14107 bp, 12 predicted proteins | sample JacPinW_OM3H0_M3_FD_187971 | JGI IMG/M metagenome (GOLD analysis project Ga0209331, IMG submission 187971) | Forest soil microbial communities from Algoma, Ontario, Canada - Jack Pine, Ontario site 1_JW_OM3H0_M3 (SPAdes) (version 2) | ecosystem: Environmental > Terrestrial > Soil > Boreal... | reverse complement strand
GTCGTGCCCAAGCCGGCACAGGCGTACGAGCCCGAAGTGCCCGTAAAGGTGCGAGAGTGGATAAGTCCCGCCCTTGCATCGTGATTTTCGGCTCGTGCTTTTTCATAATTACCGCAGATACCGGCGAGCAGCTTGAGCATGATGGCCCGATCGTAACCTTTTTCCGTTTTGTGCCTGAATGTCGGCTGCCTATTCGGGCCGATCGCGCAGCTGCAGGCACCATGCCGACGCGCGCCTTCCGGTATTGTGAGGCGATGACTTCGGCGTCAGCTTTCGGCTGGTACGTGTTTCCACCAATTACGTTCAGCCTGATGTGGGACGGTGGCTCGGAGATTTTTTGGACATATAAGGGCGAGGACGCCTGGTTCCCTCTCAGAAAAGTACAATTTCCAGGTTTTGCCGACTACTTCGATAAGACCGCGCCTGCGGAGCTGAAGAGCTTTTCGCCATCCTTTCTGGCAGCATTCAAAGAGCCCGGCGTCGTTCAAATCTGGAGCGGGCTTATCGCACGAACTGCCCCAGAATGGAGCCTGCTCGTACGCGCGCCAGTCAACTTAGCACGCAGTCAGGGGTACGAGAACTACGAAGGCATTATTGAGACCGACAGATGGTTTGGACCACTGTTTACAACGGACCAACATCCCAGTCGAATTCAATGAAGAATATCCCTTCAGCTGAGGCCCGCCGATTGGGAGGCCTTTCGAACAACAGTCGTGCAGCCGAACGTCGACACCCACCGACAGCGCGGCCAGTATGCCGTGAGTTCAAGGCGACGCCGAAAACAGCCTGTTCCGGCGGACTGATGCCGTCTCTTCGTCGCTGTGACGTCGCAGCAGCGCGCGCTTTTTGCCCAACTTCCTGGTAGACGAACACTATCACCTGTCGTCAGCGAGCGCGGCAAGCAGGTCGACAATGAGGCCAAGGCGGTGACGCTGGCCTCGCTCGGCGCCGCGTCCCGCCGCCAGTCTCGCCCTCCGCGCTGCCGGCGCCGCCCTTCCACCGACGATGCGCCAAGCACAGGCGCTGCCCGATCCCACGCAAGCTTTATTTCTGGGACAGCAGCGGCTTCACGACCTCGCGGGTACAGTCGAGGAAGAGCTGCGCCACCGGACTGATTGTCCGGTTTTTCAAGGTCATGACCCCAACTGGCCAGGGCGGAACGGGTAGTTCCACCGGTAAAACCTTGAGTGGCGGAAGATTTGTGCCAAGCTTCAGCACGGAATCCGGAACAATCACCAAAAAAGGTCCTTTCGCGAGAAGAGACAGTAATAGATGGGGTGAACCCGTCGCCGCGCTCCGTATCGAAATCCTGCGCGCGCGGAAAGCTTCCTGAATAAGAGAGCCGGCAAGACTAGCCAATGATGGAAGACCCCAAGCTTCATGCGCCAGGTCGGTTAGATCGATCTTGCGGCGGGTACTCCAGCGACTGTGCAATCCCCCCACCACGCAAAAGCGATCTCGGTAAATGAATTGGGTTTCAATGTCATCTTCGATTCCACTTTTTGAGGCGAGCCGGCCGAGGACTAGGTCGATCTTTCGCTCGCGCAATTCGCGATATTGATCTGCCAACGGCGCCACATGCGTCATATGAACGGTGATGCCCGGATATTGGCGGCGAAGCCTTCCGAGCACGGTTGAGAGCAACCCGGCGATAAGTGCTTCATTGCCTCCGAGCTTGATCTCGCCGAACGTCGGGTCGCTAAGAAACTCGATATTCTTCACCCCTTGACGCAGGTCATCAAAAACTGTCTCTGCGCAGCGGACCAGCGCGCGACCACGGGTGGTCAGCTCGACTCCTTGGCGGCTGCGATCGAGCAAACGCACGCCGATCGCGTCTTCTAATTCAGCGATTGTCCTCGAAACTGCGGGCTGGGTGGTGTTGAGCCGCTGCGCCGCCTTCCCCATGCTGCCGGCCTGAGCCACGGTCATAAGAACGTGCAGGTCCTGCAGCTTGAGGCGTCGTCCAATGCGCTCCGAAAAGTCCATGGGAAGGCCATCCCGAAAGTGATATGACCGCATAAGATAATAGAATTATCGCTTCATGTCATCATCCAATACCCCGTAGCTTCATGGCATCATCTAAAACCCCTTCGGCGTTACATGATCGCGAACTTACTGCCGTGGATTAGAGAGTGATATCACGGTGACCAGCAAAGGATTTTCGCTGCGAGACCCTTCGGTCAGCAGGTGCCGGCCCGCCTAAGGCCGTCGGTCTGTCCAGCTCAACTTCGGGGCGGCAGTCTAATCTTGCCGCTGGTATCGATCAATCGTCTCCGTGAAACAATCCAGATTGGGAAAATGAACAAGTGGATCGAGTACATTAACAAGTGAAGCATTTGGCTTGATCCACAAGCAGAAGCGGGCGGGTAGCAAGAGTAGGGGGTAACCGATGCCGAGACCAAAAATTCCAAATTCGCGTAGGACTCCTACAAGGACAGAGGAAGCAGTGAACATGTCTATTTTTGCAAAGCCGGATCAAAACTTCACATTCCATGATGGTAGTATGATCGGACCAAGAGGAGTTTGCGCCAAGAAGTCAGGCGGCGGCTCTGGCACGCCATAACGAATACCTAAAAGAGCTGGTCCTTCAGTCGTTTGACGTTGTCCACGTGAATTGATCCAAGGCGAATTTGAGCCTGGCCTCAGGAAGGGACCGGACGAAGCAAAGCAAAAGAGGCATACGGAAAAGCAGATCATTGCATCCTGAAGGAGGCGCCATCGCTCGCGGGAATGCAAGGGTTGAAAAGGCCGGAGTTGGTACATGAGCGATGACGTTTCTTCCTTTGCAATACATCAAGCCCTTACCGCGAATCCTAGCGCAGATGGAACCCACGTTATTTTGGAGCTGACGACCGCGGGCGAGAACTTGCCGATTTCGATCCCTATTCAAGCGCTAGGGCCGATGGTTGCCCTTCTTAGCCAGGCGGCCAGACTAGCCTACGTCATTGCGGGAAGCGTTCCCAATCAACCGGTTCTAGAAACGGACAATACCGCCGTATTTTGCGATGAACGCAATGTGGACATTCACTTCCGCTTGGTCGGGGGTCTTGACCTGCCACTTGGTTTAACGCTTGAGGGCGCTGCGAAATTGGGAGAACAGCTTTTCGCGTCTCTGGCCAAAGATCGACCGACTGCGCATTAGACATATTCATTTTCATTTCAGAGAAGCTGGCCAATTCGGCAGTCGCCAATCTCGATCCACAAGCACGTGTCCTTTCCGAAAATTATATCCCGGACGTAGTGAGGGTGCAGTCCCGACAAGATCGTGATGGCGACAATGGCACCGGAGCGCTGCACCGCGCGGCTTAGAAGCAGGCTTTTGCTCAAGGCTAAGTGCGCACGGATCTCATTGTACAATTCAACAACATAATGCCCACAGGACCAAGGAACGGGGAGTAAGAGCTCGGTCTCGTCGCTAATCTCAATCGCCTGGCCGCAACATTCCGGCATAGGGTTTTCACCTCTGATCTGGAGCCGTTTGTCCGCGACACTTTGCCGTGCAATCCGCATGCGCTGCAAGGCAGTCCTTCGAGACCGCGTACGGCTTGCCATCACCTTGGCTATCAGCTGGTTCCTGGCTAATGCCGCACGCAATTAACAATTGCAGGCATGTCACACACCTATTGTCAGCCATCGAAGTTGCGGCCCACCCAGAGCAAGATTCTCTGCACTGCTTTGCCAGTGTAAAGCTCATAACAAGGCATTTCGCCCGTTCCGGGTTATCGTTATCAGCTAGTGCAGAATAGCGCTCACAAACGGAACTCACGTACGATCTCTGGAGCGTTGCACACGTCTGCATGCAAGTCATTCGTCTTGCGGCGACTTGAGTCGTGTCTACTAGTGCTGCTTCTTCGAGGCGCCTCAGATTTTCCTGTGCTTCTGCATTGTTAAGGGTGAGCGCCCTTTCGAACCAAATCCTGGCAACACTGATATCCCTTTGCACTCCTCTACCATTGACATAAAGCATTCCGAGATTGTTCATCGCTTTAGCGTCGCCAAGCTTCGCCGCTTGCTCAAATAAAGTCCTGGCCAATGCATAATTCTTGGGAACTCCGGCGCCGGCGAGATGGAGTCGGCCGAGATCGTTTAGCGCGGGCGGATAATCGAGCGCTCCGGCGCGCTGGTACCAGAATATGGCCTCCGACAGATTCTTTGATATCCCCCGGCCATTCTCAAGCATCGCGCCGAGATTGTGCATGGCGACCCGGCCGTTGAGAGCGGCTCCTTTGACATACCACTCTCTTGCAGCTTCCAGGTTCTGGGCTCCGCCCCGCCCGCTTTCGAACAGTGCACCGAGATTGCCCATGGCATCGGCATTACCGAGGTCAGCTGCCTTTTTGTACCAGCTCCTCGCGTTCTGGTCATTTTGCGGGACGCCCATGCCGCCTTCGCTCAGTTCACCAAGACTATTCATGGCGCTGGGGCGGCCTAGTTGTGCTGCTTTGAGATACCAGGTCGCAGCGGCAGCTAGATTTGGGACCATTCCCCGGCCCTGTCTGAACAGGTTTGCAAGATCGTCCATAGAGGCTGCATTACCGAGCGCGGCCGCCTTCTCGTACCAATGCCTCGCGTTTGCAAAATCCTGCGGGACGCCAACACCATTTTCGCTTAGCCGGCCCAACTGAGTCATTGCACCAGCATGACCAAGCTCGGTGGCCCTTTCGTACCACAGAAGCGCCGTCGCCAAATTTTCGGGTACGCCGATACCGTATTCGAACATCCCACCAAGATCATTCATCGCGCCCGCATGACCGCGATCGGCCGCGTCCAGATAATGTTTGATTGCCTCCAGTGGTTTGTTTCCCAGAGAAAGCGCTCTGCTGAGCAGGAACATAAAAGTCGGATTGGCCGGGTCAGCTCTTAGAGCGGACCGGCATGCTGCCTCTGCTTGCGAGGGGTCGTTTTTTTTGGGCGCTGGAGCCTTCAGGACGGCCGCTAGAGGAGTTCCGTCATCGGCCAAGTTGAAAAGTTGCGTGCATTCAAGGGGCGGTGCCTGTGCACTACCAATATGGGCTGAAAAACCTGCGGCTGTCATTGCCAAAAAGGCGGACGAGATTAGCTCCAAAACACGCATTGGCGCGTCATCTCGCGATTCGTCTCGACCCGGAACGGACAACCCGCGTGTACCGAAAATCAAAGTCTGCAATGTTGGTAATGAATGGAGTGGGGCCCTGACGGTGGGTAGAGTGCAGATGTGGGCGCAGCGCGCCGCCACATTGCAGCTTCCGACGATCTAGCAATGGCCGAATGGTAGAAGAAGGCGGGGCACTTCCACCTCCATCTCGGTCACAAACGAACAATCGGACGTCGTTGTGCGTGGGGATAAGTGTGCACAAAACGGCTGATTCACGAATTCACGAAAGTAACATATCAACCCATCGTTGCGAATCTGTTCGCCATCAACGATGGTGCGAGTCCCTCATTTGCTCCGCGCCCCGCCTTGGTGCGCCTGACCCCTAACAATCAATCGGGGCAAGCGGCGGTCGAGATGCTGGCCGAGGGGCTTGCGACTCAGTCCGAACTATCGTGGCTGGCCCCGATTGTTTTGTTCTCGCTTCCGGCTTAATTCGGGCAGTATCTTCGAGCTTCATCTTTTCAAGTAGAAGATCTATCACTAAACGGCGCAAGCGTGAGTTCTCATATTGGAGTTCAGAAAGTCGCGGGCTCTTACCAGGCTCTTGCTCGGCAAGAATTGACGCCACCGCTTCTGAACTTAGCGGGGCATTTGAACTTGGCCTATGGCGCCATCGGTGCAACGTCATAACGCTGACGCCAAGAGCGTTCGCGATATCACTTTGCAACTTTCCCTGACTTGCCAAGTCATCCGCCTCGGCGAGCTTGGCCGCGATTTCCGCCTGAGAGTGTCGCTTCCCCCTCGTCATAAACGCCCCACCTTAGTGTCAACCCACGTCAGGGTCAACTCAGTTATACTGGCTACATTTCATAAAAATATTCGATTCGCTACGGTAGGATGTAGGATTGCGGAGTGGTAGTGTCAACATCTTGTTTGACGACTCAATCTTGTGTGATTGAGCAGCCTCGTGTAGACGGACATCAAGTTATTGATTTTGTTGAAGTTTTTACCTTCCGCTCCGTCATAATGATGCGTTCCGCTTGAGCTATGCCTGCATGTTGCCTTGTTATGCGTGTCTCCGAAATCTTTTCGCTAAGGTTAGCAAAGTGTCATACGCATAATCTGCCAGTACCACCCTGTGGTGTGCGCCACCAAGGCGACCTGCACCGGGTCTTTGATTTGCCCTAGCCTTCGTGCGCCCCAAGCTAGCCAAGCCGTCTCAATTGCGGCCATGCCCCCCCACGGCCCTGCCACCCCTCGTGCTGACCGTGCAGACGAGATTATCAACTGAAGCGGCGGAAGCGGGCGCTCGACCAGTCAGTTGCGCTGGACCAGGCAGTTTCCACCGGAGGCGCGTAGGGTTAAGCACAACTTTTCGGCGCTCGCGCGAGTGGTCGCGCCAACTCGCACCCGATACCAGGAAGAACTTTTTCCGAGATTTGTGCGAATGACCAGCGGCTCGTGAGCTCCCAACACAGAGACGTACTTCTTCTGCATTTGGCGGTATTCGGCTAGTGCATTCGCCTCCGACCCACTCCCGACAAGCTGTACCCCCCACGCGAGCTCCTGCTTCTGCGGCGTCACCGCCGACCGGACGTTGTCTCTTGGGATAACGTTCGCCACCTGGGGGCAAGGTACACGTTCCGGACTGGTGGGGTTTAGTGGAATGAGGGTGGTTACTCTCCATTCATCTACAGAGTGCCCTGTTATAATTCGAACATAAGTCTGAGTTTCGCTCGGTAGGCTAGCGCGCCCTGCAAGCCAATCCTGAACTCGTTTAGACCCGGCATTGTAGGCTGCAGCAGCAAAGCCAAGATTGCGAAACTGCTTCATCAGGTCTCGCAATAGCTCCGCTGATTTGAGAATCGCTGGGACCGGATCGAATGGATTCTCGAGCCCGCGCCAGGCGGCCGTCGTCGGCATAAATTGTGCGACGCCTTGGGCGCCTGCTGGGCTCACGGCTCGGGGATTAAATCGGCTTTCCTGCCAAATCAGGTGAGTTAGGAACTCGACTGGTAATTCATTTTCATGTGCAGCGAGCTCGATTGTTTGACAAATCCGCTCTGAAGAAATCGCGGTCCCCGCACTGGCAGGGGGACTGGCATCAGTGCTGCCGGGATCGATGGCTTGAGCTCCAATATTCTGCACCGTGCGCCAACGCGCAGTCGGCAGGGTTTCTTGTTCTCCAATGTTGCGCTTATTGAGGGAAGTGGTGGGAGATATATTCTCCGCATGTGCATCGGTGAAGCCGAGACCGAGGACTAATGCGGAGCATACGAAGCGACAAATGTCGGTCGCTCGCCACCATTCAGAAGTTCGCCAAAATACTGGAGCATCTAAAGCGCTCTTCAAGAGCCGAAACGACACATTAAGGTTTGCTTGCGGCAGTCTGCACAGGAAACGTCGCGTTCCCTTCAATATGCATGCCGCGAACGCACGATAGCTGAATTGAGAATCGTGGACGTTCAACATTCTCCGCCTCAACCACAGCTGGGGCTTTGACAGTACCTTGCCGCCACCGGCCGGGATGCTCGCAGGGTACTTCATGGATGTTAACAGGACTGCAACGTAGCGAATTAACGAACAGCGAGATCGCCGCGACCCTTCACTTAGCCTTCCATCACTATCATAGCTGAGCCAACTATCACTATTCCAGCGCACGCCCACATTATGCAACAGCACGCCTTCGGCCGCGAGTGCAGATGACGAGGTCGCTAGCCTGTGAACCGCAGCCTTTTTTGGTGACTTGCCGTTGATCTTCGACCGGATGGACCGGCCATCGAGGCGAGCAGAACATCAGATCCGGGGATTACGCGGGGAGCACAAGGTGAACCTTCGCGAAAATGATGGGTCAAGCCTTACAGAGATGATGCTCTCGGACGAGAGAACGGCCGCTGCCCCAAGGCGGGCGTGGCGAATGGGCCACACCCGGCAATTTTCTGGATTTGATAGTTGTGGCGCCCTAGTCGCACCAGATTTGGGGTCCCCCAATTGCGTGGACACCATTATGGGAACCATTGCGCTCGAGGTTGCTAAGCTTGACTTTGGTTCCGCATTTAAGCCCGTAAGGTCGATCCTCCGCAATGGAGTGAGCATGGCAAGCGGAGAGCGGCCGCGCGTGTGTTGCGGGATTAAAGCGGCCGAAACGGTCCTGAGGTCTCAATCCTTTTGCTTGATTATGCGGCGTGTCGGTCGTGTGAAATGACCTCAGATATTTCGCGCACGAGTATAATGGATTACCTGGCGACGAATTGGCCGGAGGTCGATCTTGCGTTGATTCTCGCGCGTACCATCGATTCGATCAAGACCGACCCATCGCAATTGCGAAACACTGTTTACGAGCTCGCACGCACCAAGTTGCTCAGGGAAGCGTCGGAGCGAGGACAACCGATAAGCATTCTGGCGTTGCCGCGCCTGATGCTGGCGTTCGAAACTGCGATCGAACGCGTGGAGAGACAGGCCTCGCGACAGGACGAATTGCGAGCTCTGCAGTCCATCGCGCAATTAGTCAGCCCGGTGGATGATGCAAATGCTCCAAAAAGAGATCATTTCTTGTCCCTGATCAGACGGCCTGGGCAAGGGAGGCTCGCGTTATTCCGAATTGTTCTGCGCCGGCGAGACGCGTTTTGCTGGCCCAAAAGCGCAAGAGGAGTTTGTCCGGCGCCGCCGCGGTGCTTAGAGGCGCTACCGTTGCTATTGTGATGGCAGCGCTATGCGGGATTATAAACAAATACTCTGCTCCGTTCGGAATCAAAGCGCTATCGGGACCCAACGCGAGCACGCACGCTATCCAGAGATCCGATCCGCAAGAATCAACTCTTGTTCCACGGCTTCAATCGTCTGTCGTGCAGCCGCAGCCGCAAATACCCGCGTTACCGCTTCCCAGTGTTTACGGCATTTATGCCCTCAGCAATGGCGATCTCTATGAGCTTGAAGCGTTGCCTGGCCGAGTGCCTGACCCAAGGGTGTTCATGTCGACGCCGGTCCAGACGCCGAGCCGCACCGTGCTCCCGGATGGCCGGATCGCGTTCATCGTGTTCCGACGTGATATGACCGTGAGCGCTCCGGATCGCGTCGCGGTTCGGGTGATCGCCAAGGTCACGCGCGGCATGACATTCAATACAGCGGGCCGAGCCAGCACCACGAGTTTGGACGATCAATGGGCCATCCGCAGCACATCCTATGATCTCAGGGCGGCGCCTGTCAGCGACAAAAAATGTTGTTGCTCCGTCCCGAAAACACCGATTTTGTGTTCCCGGCTGGCCGTTATGGACTTGTGCTCAAGGGGCAGGCCTTCGATTTCAGCGTTGACGGTCCAATTACTGAACCTGCTCAGTGCCTCGAGCGTGTCGCAGCAGCCAACGGAAACTTTTATTCTGAATGTCGGTCTCCCTGAGCGGCCACCTCGAGATCGGCCTCGTTCCTTGCACGACCGGAGCTGCCCTCCCCGCGTGATAATTCCGTCAACGGGTCGGAAAGGGCGCCTGACTGGCGTCATCTGATAGCAGGGCATTATTAGAGCGCGCTCATTGTAATCCTATGTCGAGAGGCCGACGCTTCCTTGGCAGCCATGTCGACGAGCTGACCGGGAGAGCTGTCGGCGGCTGTCGGCATTCTGCGAACTTTCGCACAAGCGTCATCTTCGCTTAACAATAAGATGAGTAAGCTGAGCACGAGCACAGGGACAGCATTGAAATAGCGTCTATAAAATTGAGTAGTGGTCTATAAGAAGTAGTTGGAGGTGTTTGGAGGCGAACATTCTGCGGATCACAAAAATTTGTTGGCGGGCCTCGCTGGGCAGCTTGGTCGTCGTTTCTCTCGATGGTGCGTTGGTGATCGCATTTCGGTCACTGGCATAAGATTTGCCTTGCTAAGGGACGATTTTCCGGATGTTCCAAATAATTCTCGGATCTAACACACTGAGAATCGGTCGTTCGAATGTCTTCCCACACTGGAACCGCGATCCCGTCACGCCCAGCCGCATTCATTCTTGCAGACAATACCAGAGCGGGGCGCGGCTGAGGCCGATCAGAGGAAATGATCATGGGCTCGCACAGTTCGGATAATCTCTCTGCACCTCAGGCGGTCTCTGAGCAGCGACGACGGCACGCGTTGCCAGAGGGATGCGGGTCAGTCGGTGCACAAATGAAGGAGCGGCAATCGTCCAAGATCGGGGAAATTCGGGACGCTGTGCTATCTGGCGGTTTCCTTACAGTGGAGGAGCAAGCCAAGGCGCTTGGGCTCTCTCGCAGCACCACCTGGGCAATACTTAAGGGAACTCATAAAGCGTCCGGCCTCTCGGCATCGATCATCAATCGCATGTTGGCCGCGCCGCAGCTTCCGCCGCTCGTCCGGTCGAAAATTCTCGAATATGTCGAGGAAAAAGCCGCCGGCCTGTATGGCGGCAACAGCGCGCAACGACATGGCTTTACCGCTCGTCTATCGATTAAGCGCGTAGTCGCTGCCGAGACCAGCCCCAAAACCCGACAGGGGGACCGGTGAAAAGCGCCATTTTGTGATGGCCATCACATCACGAAGGAAACGCCTTAGCTAGCTAACCTCTGACCGGCCGCAAGACCGACAGGGAGACCGGTGAGAAGCGCCATTTTGTGATGGCCGTCACGTCACGAAGGAAACGTCTTGGCTAACTTTTGACCGGCCCGAAGACCGAGAGGGAGGCTGGTGAGAAGCGCCATTTTGTGATGGCCATCACATCACGAAGGAACCGCTTTGGCTAACTTTTGAGTAGCCACAAAACTGACCGGGAGACCGGTGTCACTTTCAAAAGGGGCTGCTGGTCGGCGTCAAGTTGCCTGCCGACTAGTACGGAACTCAGTAGGAGAGATTGCTCGTGAAGAAGCCCCAATTTAAGATTTTGAGGCTGCGCGATGCCAAGAAACGCACGTCGCTTGGTAAAATCGGCTGCAAGCCCGGAATCAGTGAAGCAAGCGACAGCTCGCACGAAAAAAATACCCGCGCCACAACGTGGGAAATGCTTGCGCGGCGGCTCCAAGCGGAGAACGACCAATTGAAGAAAATCGCGTCCAAGCTCTTGCAGGAAAACGAGATGCGCCGAAAGTCGGCAGTGCGATTCGATGCGCGAATTAAAAATGTGGCCGGTTAACTCAATTCGACCGCTATAGTGGCCGTGACGCGAATGCGTTACGGCCACTACCAAGGGATACCCACTTGTTTGCAGCACCTTTGGCCTAGGGGATGCCAACAACCCCGCCTTCAATGTTCTTGGCCGGGTTCTTCTAGCTCCGCTGCAGGATGAGATTGCTGCCGTTTTGCACCCTTCTTACTTCGGCGCATTCGCCAATTGTTGCAGATGGCGCGAGGCCTCGGTCGATCCAAGCTTGATCGCCCTCTGGTACCACGCACGGGCTTGCGCCGCGTCGGGAAGGCCGCCTAGGCTGCCCGAAGCGGACAGAAAGGTCTGATCAAAGGTCAAACCGAGCTCGAGCGCGGCCTGGGCATTACCGGCGATGGCCGCGCGTTTGAGTAAGATTCGGGCTGTTGCGAAGTCACCATCCCTCAGCAAATCCTCCGCAAGCTTGATCAGGGCTGCGATCTGCTCGGAATGGAGTGACGGGACTGTCGGTTCCGGTGCCGAGAGGGCGGTCAATGAATCAGCGTCCTTTTTTTCGGTCCATTCCAGCCGAACAACCCGGCTGTCCAAGAGCTGGCCATCGGCCGAGCTCAGTTTGACCTTTGCGTCCATGACGCCAACGAAGTCTTTAGGGGGACCAACGAACGTCTTCTCAAGATCGCGGGCGGACAGCAGCCAACCAGCCTGGCCTTGCGAACTGCCTAGCGACAGGTCGGTGCCCTTCGCAAGGCCGGCGATCGTCACGGTTTCCCCGCCAGACCCGTCTTTGAGCGAGATGCCAATGGGAAGTGGTTCGTTTGCGATTCCTTTCGGGCTTTCAGTTGCCACGAGCACCGGATGAGCCGGGGTTCTCCCGCCAGACAAGCTCTCGTGCGGCGGTATCCGCACCGGCACGCCTGCTTCTTCGCGAAACGCCAAAAGCGTGAGCCCGGCGATGCAGATAATTGCCATCAGATTGAGCACGAGCAATGGCGCGCCAATCTCCACCATAGCCTTTCGTCGTGGTTGGATCGTCCACTGTCGAGCCGGCTCCGGTTTGAGCAACAATCGCCCTGGCATATCCCCGATGGCGACGTCACGTTCAACCAGATCTGCCCTCGGTTCTGGCTGGTCAATGTTGAAACCTCCGATCCCGGGCGCCATACGGGGCAAGGCAACATCGGCGATTGCGGGGGCAGTCGAAGGCGCAATCGGGGACAGTTCAGGAACTAAAGCCGATGATTGAGACCCTGCGAGTGGCGCGTCCAAGATCGGGTCAGTAACCTCATCTTCCAGAGGCGTTGCCTGGGTCTCGCACTCGGCCTCAGCAATCGTCGAAATGGATTGAGCCATCTGTGCCGCTACCGTAGTCTGCCTGGCCTCCGAAGGCGCACGGCATACCCACACGACTTGAAAGGCGTGTTGCCGCCTCTCTTTGGCGGGTATCGCGCCGCCGGTGGTTCATCGCTAAACCGCGTCTCCGAAAACGACGCGCGCAGCGGGTTCCCGCTCGATTAACCAGGGCAGATGCTATGCCTCGCAATGTTGTTATGCGTCGCTATCAACGTTATTGTTGTTATGCCTCGCTGTCAATGTTATGTTAGGGGGCTAGTGATCTGGTTCCATTCTGGCAGCGAATGGGTCCGGAGGATCGGGTTACAAATCGTGGGCTAATTGGTGTCTGGGTAGTGCAAATCGTGGACCATTCGGCTTCCCGGTGATCGGTTGTCATGTAAGTTTAACATTTGCTAATGCAGCAAGATTTAATTATAAGGCGCCAACCCTGGGACGCCAATCCGGGGAGTGAAGGGGAGGGGAGGAGGTCGTAGCTCCACCCTTAAGAGTAGCGGTGCCGAATGAGCGTCCCCTCGCCAACCTCCCGAAGTCGCAAGCGGATCTATGTATCGCTTTGGGACCTGTTTTGGGCCCTGCTCTCTCCTATTTTGGCCTTGTATTTGCGGGATGCCGATATTGTATTGCGCGCCGACTGGAATGTGATTGACTATTGGGTGCTTTCTTCGGCTTTTGCGCTGCTCGGTTTTTTTGCCTTTAGGCTGCAGGACGGCATCACGCGTTATTTTTCGGTGCAAGAGGCGCTCGATATTGTCGAAGCGGTGCTGTTTGCCGAGCTCATGACCGTTGTCGCGCTTTTCACGCTCACTCGTTTTGACGGTATTCCGCGCTCGATACCGCTCTCGCACGGATTGCTACTCGCCGCGGGGCTGATCGCAGCCCGGATGGTTGTACGCGTCGTACTCGGCGGAGACAGCGAGGCGGTCAACTATCATTCTCGCCACGAGCGCGTCATCTTGATCGGGGCAAACCGGTTTGCCGCATCTTTCATCCAACTGCTTAAAGCTTATGCTCCCGAGAGTCAGCCCGTCATCGCGGTTCTGGATCAGGACGCGGCGATGATCGGTCGAGCGATTTCAGGAGTGAAGGTCCTGGGAGCGCCGCATGAGCTTGAGGCGATTGTCGGCGAGTTTGCGGTTCACGGAGTAGTTACGGATCGGGTTGTGGTCGCCGGCGAGGCAGACTCCTTGGGCCCTGCAGTTCTCAACGAGGTCGAGCGCATCTGCAAAACGCGGCAAATTGACCTGTCTTTCCTGCCTCGGATGATTGGCATAACGGATTGGGGTCCGTCCAACGCGGCGGAGAGCTCTCAACCCGTTGAGGGAACGCCGTCTTTCGTGCTGCCGTCCTTTGCACGGCCGTCATTCTTTCGGCTCAAACGTTGCATCGATCTTATTGGAAGTCTCGTACTTGTTGTGCTTTTGCTGCCGATTTTCGCGATTGCATGTGTACTCGTTGTATTGGACGTAGGTCGTCCAATTTTATTCTGGCAGGAGCGCTTGGGATGGAAGGGGCGCTCGTTCCTGATCTACAAATTTCGAACGTTGAAAGCACCGTTCGACGCTGCCGGCAATCCCACACTGGCGGGC
>Ga0209331_1000497_pt1 | contig 14128 bp, 11 predicted proteins | sample JacPinW_OM3H0_M3_FD_187971 | JGI IMG/M metagenome (GOLD analysis project Ga0209331, IMG submission 187971) | Forest soil microbial communities from Algoma, Ontario, Canada - Jack Pine, Ontario site 1_JW_OM3H0_M3 (SPAdes) (version 2) | ecosystem: Environmental > Terrestrial > Soil > Boreal... | reverse complement strand
GCTGGCCTCGCTCGGCGCCCGGGTGATCTGCGCCGATCGCTCGCTATTTTCGAGCGCCGATAAAACCGGCACGCTCGCGTAGCTCGCGCTGGTCGGCATTCGTCAACAAGCCGATCAGGCTTTGGGCCGGCCCGGCCTTGGCGGCCCCTGCGACCACTGCCGCGGTATACATGGTTGCAAGATCGCATCCCGGCGGCAGAGAACCGGACAAGGTCACGCCCGGAGTAGAGATGATTTCGGTCGATTGCGTGCAGCCGATCGGCCTGACGGCGTCGGACGCTGCCAGATGGCGCATCGCAGTCGCGCCATTAGGGAAGATTCTGAGCCGACCGGTTGCCTCGTCGGTGATGCCGAGCTGCTGCAGAACCTTCGCAACGTGAATCCCGGCCGTGGACGCTTGTGTGTCGGGAACGAAGATCGCGTCGGCCGCGAGGAATGCATCGCGCAGCCCTGCCGCGTCTTTGATCCTGACCAGGGAATCGCCGGCGCGAACGGCGATCGCGGTTTCGACCCGGCCGAGGTTTGATATTGAATCGCCGATAACGAGGTTTTCGTTCGCCAGATCCACGATCATTTTCAATGTCAGTATGACAACATCGGCTGGCGCGCCCTTGCGCAATTTATCGGCCATGACGCCGACCGCGCCGAACTCTCCCGATATCTCGAAGCCGGTCAGTTCCTTGAATTTAGGCGCAAGGCTGGCAACAAAACCCTGGGCCGCGCCGCCACTGAGAATGTTCAAAGTGGTCATGAGGTCAATTCCATCGCGGCGATCAGGCTGTCGCGCGTGATCGGCAGGTTGCGGACCCGCAACTCCAGCGCATCGAATACGGCGTTCGCGATCGCCGCCGTGACCGGGCCGTGCGCCGCTTCGCCGGCGCCGAGCGGCTCAGAGTCGGGGCGCTGGATCAATTCGATTTGCACGTCCGGCACTTCGCTGAAACGAAGGATCGGATAATCGGTCCATGAGTTGCTGGTGATGCGCTGCCGGTCGAAGCGAACCTGTTCTTTCAAGACCCAACTGGTCGCCTGGATCGCGCCGCCCTCGATCTGGTTGATCACGCCGTCGGGATTGATGGCCTCGCCGACATCGACCGCAATCGTCAGCCGCTTGACGCTGATATCTTCCGCGCCTTCGATCTCGGCCACCACAGCGCAATAGGCGCCGGTATTTTTATAGCGCGCGAAGCCGAGGCCATAGCCGACGCCGGCCCGCTTGTGCGGCTTCCAGTTCGCGCACCTTGCGACCGAGCGGATCACGTCTTTCGCCCGCTCATCCCTCAGATGGCGCAGACGGAAGGCGACCGGATCCTCACCGCGCTCGACCGCCAGTTCGTCGAGAAAGGACTCAATGGCAAACACGTTGCCCTGCGCGCCCAGCGTTCGCAGCGCGGAGGTGCGGATCGGCATGGTCAGCAGGCGATGGCACTCGATCTGCCATGACGGAAAATCATAAAGCGGTACGGAATTGCGATCGGACCCGCCGCCATTGGCTGGCGGCGGATTGGTCGAGATCATGCGCGGAAACGGATTTGCAAGTTCGGTCGCCGCAAGCAGGGCGGGCTGCGCCGCGCGTCCCGGCCGCGCGGTGTGGCCGTTGCCCCAGATACTATGCCGCCATGTGACAATCTCGTCCCTCGCGTCGAGATCGGCCTCGATCTCGATCGCCATCGCCGCGCCGAACGGCGCATGCGTCATCTCGTCGGCGCGCGACCATTGCACCCGGACTGGCCGGCCACTGGCCGCTTTTGCCAGAAGAACCGCGTCGAGCGCGACGTCGTCGGCGGCGTTATGACCGTAGCAGCCGGCGCCCTCCATATGCTCGACCGTGATGTTCTCCAGCGGCACCTTCAAAGCGAGCGCGAGGTCGGCGCGGAGAAAATAAACGCCCTGGCTGTGGCTCCAGACGTGGACGCGATCTCCGTTCCATTGCGCCATCGCGCAGGACGGCGCGATCGACGCATGCGCGAGATAGGGGCGGGTATATTGCCGCCGGATGGTGCGGCGCGTTTCGACCGGCTCGGCGGCTACTTTCTTGTCGATGACGGTCGACTCCGCGGGCTGGGCCCTTAGCCATTCCGCCAGCGCGCCTTCATCGGGCAGCGTTTCAAGCGATGACCATGCCGCGCTCTTGTGCAGCGCCTTCAGCGCGGCCGCGGCGCCATCCTCGGTCTCGCTGACGACACCCGCAAAATTGCCGTCGCGCACGATCGCGACAAGGTAGGCAACGCCGCGCGCACCTTCCTCATCGAGGCGGTCGAGTTTCGCCGCCGGCATGTCCGATCGCAGCACACGGCCATGTAGCATCCCGGAGAGCGCCTGATCGTGAATGAAGCGCGGACGGGCAAAGACCTTGTCGGGAATATCCAGGCGCTGAACAGAAGTGCCGGCCAGCCCGCGCTCTGCCGGTGATTTCGGCGCAGCGCCCGGCGTCGCCTCGCGATCGAGCGAGATTTCATCGGCGAGTTCCCAAAAACTCGTCCGCACGTTACCGGGACCCGAGATGGTGCCATCTTCGATCTCGAGCGCGTCGATATCGGCGCCGAGGCGATCGGAGGCGGCGGCAAGAAAGATTTGCCGGATTTCAGCGCAGGCGTAACGAATGGCGCGGCCCGATTGCTGCACCGAAAGGCTGCCTGAGGTGACGCCCTCATTGGGACTGCCCGCCGTTGACGCCCGCACCATCTGCACGCGGCCGATATCGACGTCGAGCTCGTCGGCGGCAATCTGGGCCAAGGCCGTCACGATGCCTTGTCCGATCTCCACCTTTCCCGGCGAAACCGTCACGTGCCCCTCGGAGGAGAAACGGACCCACGACGACAGCACAGGATTGGCTGCGAGGCTGACCGGCAATCTCGGCGAAGGGGAGGGCGCAGGTTTTGTCATTGGACTGCCATCTCGGCCGCCGCGCGGAGCACCGCGCGCACCATGCGGTTATGCGACCCGCAACGGCAGAGGTTACGGTCCAGCGCTCTCCTCACTTCGGTCTCGGAAGGGTTTGCATTTTGCATCAATAGCGCCGCGGCGCTCATCAATATCCCGGGAACGCAATAGCCGCATTGCAGCGCCTGTTCGGCGATAAAGGCGCGCTGCAGCGGATGCGGCTTTGCCGGGTTGCCCAATCCCTCGACGGTGGTGATGTCCTTGTCCGCGACCGACCACAGCGGCGTGTCGCAAGCGGCAACCGCGCGATCGCCGACGATGACGTTGCAGGCGCCGCATTCATTGGCGCCGCAGCCGAAATGCGCGCCCGTCATGCCGAGCTGCCCGCGCAAAGTGGCTAGCAAAGAGGAATCGGGATCGGCGTCGATTTCAGTCTCGACACCATTGAGGCGGAAAAGAATATGCGGCATCGAGAAACGGGACCCTATTGCGGCTGGTCGGGAAATCGCTTGACGACTTCCGCCCATTTCATGATATCGCCGCGCAAATATTTGTCGAACTCTTCCGGTGTCATCGACATCGGCAACGCGCCCTGTTCCTTCCAGAGTTTTATGATATCCGGCCGTTTTGTCACTTCGTTCACGGCGGTATTGAGCTTATCGATCACAGGCTTAGGCGTGCCGGCGGGCGCCATCAAGCCGAGCCAAATGGTGGCCTCATAGCCGGGAACGCCGGCTTCACTCGCCGTCGGCACATCGGACAGCACGCCGGAGCGCGTCTTGCCGGTGGTGGCGAGCGCCCGCACCTGGCCGGCGGCGACGTTCGGGGCCATTGTCGTCACCGCGTCGATCATCATCTGCACTTGACCGCCGATCACGCCGCTTCTCGCCTCGCCGCTGTTGCGGTAGGGCACGTGCACGACATCGATGCCGGCCATGCTTTTGAACAGTTCGCCGGCCATGTGATAGGGCGTGCCCTGGCCGGATGAAGCGTAGTTCAACTTTCCCGGCTGCGACTTGGCGAGCGCGATGAATTCGGCCAGCGTCTTTGCCCGAACTGACGGGTGCACGACAATCACTAGGTCAGAGTAATTGACCGGCGCGATCGGCGCGAGATCGCGCATCAACTCATATTTGCGCTGCGGCATCAGCGATTCGTTCGCGGTCTGGGTATTCGACATCATCAACAGCGTATAGCCGTCAGGCGGCGATTTGGCGGCCTCGACCGTGCCGATCACGCCGCCGGCACCGGTCCGGTTCTCGACCACGATCGGCTGGCCGAACTTTTCCTGCAGGATGTTGCCGATCAGCCGCGCCGTCACGTCGGCCGGGCCGCCGGCGCCAAAGGGGACGATGATCCTGATCGGCTTTGTCGGATAATCCTGCGCCAAACATGGTGTAACAAGACTTGGCGTAACAAGACTTGGCGTAACAAGACTTGGCGCAGCAAGATTTGACGTCGCAGCAAGAGCTGCCGCTAACGCAAGCGCGAACCTTGAAGCGGTCATTTCGATCTCCCGAATTCTTCTTGGCAAGTCTTTCCATCAAGTCTAGCTGCAGGGGCGACACGCTGTCGACGAAAGACTGGCTAGCGGCGGTAGGAATAAAAGATAACGTCCGGGGTACCGGTCTCGCCGGAACAAGCGGATAATCGTCAGATGAAGAATTCGAAGATTTCGCGACGCGACGTGCTCAAGGGATCAGGCGCATTGCTTGCGGGCGCGGCATTCTCGACCCGCGTCTTGGCGGAGGCGCCGCCGGCGGAGCCGGTGACGCCTGATCTGATCGAGGCGGCGAAGAAGGAAGGCCAGGTCATCCACTACACTTCGACCGATCTGCCGGTCGCCGAGAAATTGGCAAAAGCGTTCGAGGCGAAATATCCGGGCATTGCCGTGCGCGTCGAGCGCACCGGCGCCGAGCGCGTGTTCCAGCGCATCGGCCAGGAATATTCCAGCAACATCCACGCGGTCGACGTGGTGAATTCGTCGGACGCCGCGCATTTCATCGTCTGGAAGCGCGACGGCATTCTGGCGCCTTACGTTCCCGAAGACGTGGCAAAATTTTATCCTGCCGAGCACAAGGACGCCGACGGCCACTTTGCGAGCTGGCGCGTCTGGCTCTCGATCATCGCCTACAACACCAATCTGGTGAAACTTGAGGACGCGCCGAAGAGTTTTGCCGATTTGCTTGATCCCAAATGGAAGGGCAAGATCGTCAAGGCGCATCCGGGCTATAGCGGCACCATCATGACCGCGACCTATCAGATGCAGCGCGATCTCGGCTGGAGCTGGTTCGAGCAGCTCGCAAAACAGAACATCATGCAGGTGCAGTCCTCGGCCGATCCGCCGAAAAAGCTCGACCTCGGAGAACGCGCCGTCATGGCTGACGGCAACGAGTACAATATCTTGCAGATAAAGGAGGCGGGACGCCCGGTCGAGCCGGTCTACGCCAGCGAAGGATCGCCGCTGATCATCGGCCCCAACGGAATCTTCAAGAATTCGCCCAATCCGAACGCGGCAAAACTGTTTCAATCGTTCTGCTTCAGCCGCGAGGCCCAGCAGCTCATCATCGATGTCGGCGGCTTGCGCTCGGTGCATCCGCACACGCAGGAGAAGCCGGGGCGCAAGCCGTTCAAGGATATCAAGACCATGAAGGATGATGCGGCCGCGGTGGAAAAGGAAGGCGACACGATCAAGGCGCGCTATACCAAGATCTTCCACGTGTGATGCGCCGGCGGCGATGATGACCTCCCAACTGCCAAAGACTTCCGTCGCCGAAATGCTGGCCCAAAAGATCGTTGCGTTGAAACCGGGCGCTCTCCCACCGTCGACCACGCGCAAATGCGAAGATCTACTGATCGATGTCACTGGCCTCTGCGTCACCGCGCGCAACGAGGATTACGTCACAAGCGCGCTTTCGGGGTGGGACGATGACGGCCCCTGCACGGTGATCGGTCACAAGCGGACGCTGAACGCCGCGGGCGCGGCCTTCGTCAACGGCACCGCGGCGCATGGCGAGGATTTTGACGACACGTTTGAGGGCGGTCCGGTGCATGCCGGCGCGGTGATCGGGCCGGCGGTTCTCGCGGCCTGCGAGCGACACAATCCCGATGGTCGCTTGGCGCTGATCGGCATCGCAGTTGGCACCGAAGTCCTGTGCCGGCTGAGCCTCGTGGCGCCGAAGGCCGTCCACAAGGCAGGCTTTCACCCGACCGCGATTTTCGGCGCGATGGGAGCAGCCGCCGGCGTCGGCGCGGCGCTCGGCCTGAGCGCAAAACAGATCGTGGACGCGCTCGGCATCGCCGGCAGCATGGCGGGCGGCATCATCGAATATCTCGCCGAGGGCGCCTGGACCAAGCGGTTGCATGCGGGCTGGGCGGCGCAATCCGGCATTCGGGCGGCACTCTTGGCGCGGGCAGGATTTGTCGGGCCGCGCACGGTGTTCGAGGGCGTGCATGGGCTGTTTCATGGATTCGCCCATACGACCGACGGCAACTACGACGCGCTGACCGGCGATTTCGGCACGCGCTGGGTGACGGACGCGCTGGCGTTCAAGCCCTATCCGTGCGGGACCATGGCGCAGCCATATATTGATTGCGCGCGACGCCTGGCCGCGCGCGGCATCAGGTCTGAGGATATCGCCGAAATCGTCTGCGAGGTCGCGGAGGGAACGGTGCACCGGCTGTGGGAGCCCCTGGCCGACAAGCAGCGCCCGCGCAACGGCTATGCCGCCAAATTCTCCACGCCCTATCTGCTGGCAACCGGGTTTGTCCATGGCAGCGTCGGGCTCGGCGCGTTTACGGAAGAGGCGATCGGCGATCCACAGGTGCTCGCGCTGGCGGCCAAAGTGAAATTTGTGATCGACCCGCAAAATCCTTACCCCGCCAACTATACCGGCCATCTCAGGGCGACCCTGAAGGACGGCAGCGTGGTCGAGGAACGCCAGCCCCATTTGCGCGGCGGCGCGCAGGAGCCGCTGACCCAGCAGGATGTGATGGATAAATTCGCGCTCAATGCGCGTCATGGCGGCTGGACCGCGGCGCAAAGCGATGCGACGTTGAAGCTATTGGCGCGTTTGTACCAGGGTAAAATCGATCTATCGTCGCTGCGTGCGTAACCACCGCCGTCATGCCCCCGAAGGCGGGGCATCCAGTAATCGCTGCGCTATCGAGCGAATCATCGACGTCGGTGTCTACTGGGTCGTCCGCCTTCGCGGACGATGACGGGTGGAGGGGAAATGAGCGAACTTACCGGCAAGGTCGCCATCGTCACCGGCGCTGGCCGTAATATCGGCCGTGCGATCGCTCGGGCGCTGGCGGAAGGCGGTGCGTCCATCCTGGTCAACGCGCGAACCAACCGCGCCGAGGCGGAGGCCGCCGCACGCGAGATCGAGACCCTGGGCATGACGGCGCTGGTCCACATCGGCGACGTTGCCGATCCCGAAGCGGTGCAGGCGATGGCCGACGCCGCGGTGGCTCAATTTGGCCGTATCGATATCCTCGTCAACAATGCGGCGTTGCGGCGGGAGAAGGCTTTCGCCGAGATGGACTATGCCGAGTGGCGCGAAATTCTCGATGTCACCCTCGATGGCGCGTTTCATTGCACCAAAGCCTGCCTGCCGGCGCTGCGGAAAGGCGGGGCAGGAACCATCGTCAACATCGGCGGCTTAAGCGCGCATACCGGCGCCGAGAATCGCGCCCATGTGGTGACGGCGAAGGCCGGGATCATCGGCCTTACCCGTGCGCTGGCGCATGACCTCGCCTCCGACGGCATCACCGTAAACTGCGTCGTTCCAGGGCTGATCGGCACGCCGCGCCCGAAGGACAAGCCCGAACCCGCGCATCATCTGACCCATCAGACCATCACCGGCGAGCGTGGCAAGCCCGAGGACGTCGCCGCCGCGGTCCGTTTCCTGTGCGGCGAGGGGGCGCGCCATATCACCGGGCAGGCGATCCACGCCAATGGCGGGGCCTATCTCGGCGCCTAATGCATGGCTTGCGAGCTGATTCAGCGGAGCATTGCCGGATAAATACGCTCGGCTGCCCCGGATTTTGATGTTAACCATAGGCGCATGAACAAACAGGCAAAAATCGAGATCCGGCATTCCACCTGCCCGCATGATTGCCCATCGGCCTGTGCGCTCGACGTCGAGGTGATCGACGGTTGCTCGATCGGCCGGGTGCGCGGCTCCAAATTGCAGACCTATACCGCAGGCGTCGTCTGCGCCAAGGTCGCGCGCTATGCCGAACGCATCCATCATGCGGATCGGCTGATGCATCCGCTGCGCCGGACCGGACCGAAGGGCTCCGGGCAGTTCGCGCGGATTTCCTGGGACGAGGCGCTGGACGAGATCGCGAACCGCTTCGATGCCGCCGAGTGCGAGTTCGGCGCGCAATCGGTCTGGCCCTATTACTATGCCGGCACCATGGGGCTTGTGATGCGCGATGGCATCAACCGGCTCGCGCATGTGAAAAAATATTCCCGCTTCTACTCGACGATCTGCGCCAACATCGCCCGCGTCGGATATGCCATCGGCACCGGCAAGATTGCCGGCGTCGATCCGCGCGAGATGGGCGTCTCCGACCTGATCGTGATCTGGGGCACCAACCCCGTGAACACCCAGGTCAATGTGATGACGCATGCGATGCGCGCCCGCAAAGAGCGCGGCGCCAAGATCGCGGCGGTCGATATCTACAACAACGACACCATGAAGCAGGCCGACATCAAGATCATCCTGCGGCCGGGTACCGACGGTGCTTTCGCCTGCGGCGTCATGCATGTGCTGTTCCGCGAAGGTTTTGCGGATCGCGACTATATGGAGCGCTACACCGATTGCCCCGGTGAGCTCGAGGCGCATCTGGCGACCCGTACGCCGGAATGGGCAGCTTCCATCTGCGGCGTGCCGGTCGAAGAGATCGAGGCATTTGCCCGTCTGGTTGGAGAGACAAAACGCTCGTTCTTCCGCCTGGGCTATGGCTTTACCAGGAGCCGCAACGGTGCCGCGCAGATGCATGCGGCGCTGTGCATCCCCGCCGTGACCGGCGCCTGGCAGTACGAGGGCGGCGGCGCGTTTTTCAACAATTACGCGCTCTGGAAGTTCAACGAATCCATCATCGAAGGCCATGACGCGATCGACCACTCGACGCGGCTGCTCGATCAATCCAAGATCGGGCGCATCCTGACCGGCGATCCCGAAGCGCTGCAGGGCGGGCCGCCGGTCAAGGCGATGCTGATCCAGAACACCAATCCGATGACGGTGGCGCCGGAGCAGACGCTGGTGCGGAAAGGTTTTGCGCGCGAAGACCTTTTCATGGCGGTGCACGAGCAGTTCATGACCGAGACCGCCGCCATGGCAGACATCGTCCTGCCGGCGACGATGTTCATGGAGCACGACGATCTCTATTACGGCGGCGGCCATCAGCACATTTCGGTCGGCGCCAAATTGATCGAGCCGCCCGGCGAATGCCGCTCCAACCACGAAGTGCTGCAGGGCCTCGGCCGCCGCCTCAATGCCGTGCACCCCGGTTTTGATATGTCGCCGCGCGAATTGATCGACGCCACGCTAAAGAAGAGCGGCCATGGCGACATCGAGACGCTGGAGGCTGACCTCTGGCGCGACCTGCAGCCGGATTTCCGCACCGCGCATTATCTCGACGGTTTTGCGCATGCCGACAGGAAATTCCATTTCAAGGCAGACTGGGCGCATCCGCCGTTCGGCAAACGAATGGGCGAATTCGAGAAGATGCCGTCGCTGCCGGATCATTGGACCATCATCGAGGAAGCCGACGACGCCCATCCGTTCCGGCTCGCGACCAGCCCCTCGCGCAGTTTCCTCAACACCTCCTTTAACGAAACGCCGTCGTCGCAGGCGCGCGAAGGCGCGCCGTCCGTGATGATCCATCCACTTGATGCGGCAGCACTTGGGATTGCTGAGGGCGAGGCCGTCACCTTGGGCAATACAAGGGGCGAGACCACGCTGATCGCAAAATTGTTCGACGGCGTGCGCCGGCGTGTGCTGATCGCCGAATCGGTGCACCCGAACCGCGGCCATATCGGCGGCCGCGGCATCAATACGCTGACCGGTGCGGAAGCCGTCGCGCCGATCGGCGGCGCCGCCTTCCATGACAACAAGGTCTGGGTCAGAAAAGCCGCGCCGTCAGCCTAAATCTCGCTTGCAGTCGTCAGCGATCCCATCGCAAATACTTCCCTGGGAGCATAACGAACAAGCGAGCAGGGCCATGACTGGCAACAGCGTGATAAGCGAAAAGCGCGGGCAGGCGTTCTGGATCACCATCAACCGGCCGGACAAGCGCAACGCGCTCAACGCCGAGGTGATCGCCGGCCTCGCCACGGGTTTTCGCGATGCCCATGACGACAGGGATGTTCGTGTCATCGTCCTGACCGGCGCGGGCGACAAGGCGTTTTGCGCCGGCGCTGACTTACAAAATAGCGGCGCCGCGTTTGCGATGGATTTTTCCAAACCCAACGCCGACTACGCTGATCTGTTGCGGCTGTCGCAGAACGCGACAAAACCCTCGATCGCGCGGGTTAACGGCGTCTGCATGGCCGGCGGCATGGGGCTTCTGTGCATGACCGACATGGCGGTCGCGGCCGATCACGTGATCTTTGGCCTGCCTGAAGTGAAGGTTGGTGTGTTTCCGATGCAGGTGATGAGCCTGTTGCAGTCGATGGCGCCGCCGCGGCTGGTTAGCGAATGGGCGCTGACCGGCGAGCCGTTCGACGCACGGACCGCGCAGGCCGCGGGCCTTCTCAACTATGTGGTGCCGGCGGCCGAGCTCGACGCCAAGGTCGACTGGCTGATCGGCCGCATCATCGACAAATCGCCGACCGCGATCCGGCGCGGCAAATACGCGATGCGCGCGATCGCCTCGATGTCGTTCGATGAAAGCATCGCCTACACCGAAAGCCAGATCGCAATTCTGGCGATGACCGAAGACGCCAAGGAGGGCCTCAAAGCGTTCGGTGAAAAGCGCAAGCCGTCATGGACGGGGAAGTAAGCTTCGTAAGGCGCAAGGCCATATCCGGCAGAGACCGGCAAGATGAGTCCAGGGGAGGACAAAACGATGACAGATCTTCTCGCGCCGCGGGCGCGCGCTGCGATGGCGGCAATATTCCTGTGCTGCGTGGCACCTTCCATCGCCACGGCGGCCGACCGTGGTCTCGGCAATGACGCGGCCGCCGCATGCGCCGCATTATCCGACACGGGCACGGGTACAACAAAAATCGACGCGGCCGCGTTGACCGAGCCGCAGCCGTTGGCGGTCGCCGCAAGCGGGCCGACCCCGGCCGCGCGCATCAGTCCCGCGACGCCGTCATTCTGCCGCGTGCTGGGTCATATCGACCCGACCGATCCGAAGGCGCCGTCGATTCGGTTTGAGCTCAATCTGCCGCTTAATTGGAACGGCCGCTCGGTGCAATATGGCGGCGGCGGCTTCAACGGCGTGCTGATCACCGGCGTCGGCCTGCCGCCGGCAGCGCCATTCGATGGCGCTTCACCGCTGGCGAAAGGATTTGCGACCTACGGCACCGACTCCGGTCACGCAACCAAGCCGGGCGAACCGCCTCAGCTGTTTGCCGCCAATGACGAAGCCTTCGTCAATTTTGCGCATGCGTCCTACAAGAAAGTGCGCGACGCCGCCGTCATGCTGATCGAGCGGGCTTACGGCGCAAAACCCGACAAGATGTATTACATGGGCAGTTCGGAGGGTGGGCGCGAGAGCCTGACCATGGCGCAGCGCTATCCGGCCGATTTCGACGGCATCTTCGCCCGCGTTCCCGTAGTCAACTGGGTCGGCCTGCAGCACGCCGGCACGCGCGCTGGCCTTGCGACCGCAGGCGAAGGGTGGATTCGCCCGGCCCAGGTCAAGCTCGTGCACGACGCCGTGCTCGCGGCCTGCGACGCGCAGGACGGCGTCGCCGACGGCCTGGTGGAAGATGCGGTCGGCTGCAAGGCGCGCTTCGATCCCGCAAAGCTGCTGTGCGCCAATGGGGCCGGCGGAGACCAATGTCTCAGCGCGGCGCAGGTCGCGGCCATTCGTACGCTGCATGCGCCCTACAAATTCCCGTTCGCGCTCGCTAACGGCGTCAGCGAATATCCGGGCTGGGGCGTTTCCGGTGAAGCGGCGAAATCCTATGGCCCGACCGGCGGATGGAGCGCGTGGTGGCTCGGCGCAGCATCGCCTGTGCTGCCGCCGCTGCCGACCAATGGCATCGCCTGGATCTACGGCGCGGGCGGCATTCAGCATATCTTCGCGCGCGATCCGAATTTCGATGTCGCCAAATATCGGCCGGAGGATTTCGCGGAGCGGGTGCGCGAGGTCTCGGCGCTGATGGATTCCACCAACCCCGATCTCAGCGCGTTCAAGGCCCATGGCGGCAAGCTCATCATGCTTGAACACATGTCCGACTATGCGCAGAGCCCCTACGCGGGGATCGGTTACTTTGGCGAGGTGCAAAAGCGCATGGGCGAATCCGGCGTCGCCGATTTCATGCGGCTCTATACGGCGCCCGGCGTCGATCACGTCGGCAGCGGCGGACCATCGAATGTCGACATGCTGTCGGTTCTGGTCGACTGGGTGGAGAATGGCCGCGCGCCCGGCGATCTCACGGTCGTCGAACAGCAGCCCGCATTGCCGATCGCGGTCGATCGCTCGCTGCCGCTTTGCCGGTGGCCAGCCTGGCCGCACTACCGGGAAGGCGATCCCAAGAGCGCGGCCAGCTTCGTCTGCGCGCCATGATGACGCTGGGGAGGCTTCAGACTCCCTTGCCCTGCGCCATAAAGTCGGCCGCACGTTCTGGGGACACGCCCTGTTCACCCAGAAGGTGTGCGGCGGGACTTCGCGTTTCGGGGAATATGCCCATGAGGGCATTCGCGCCAGTTACCGCAAGCTGGCCCAACTCTTGCGCATGGCGCTCGGCGCGCCGGGTCACACGCAGAAATGCGTCCGTCGGTATGGCGTTTATGCCAATCGGAATCACCAACCTCTTCAGGTCTTTGTCGAGGTAGCTGAGCAGACTAGCTCTTAGCGTACCAAGGTTGGCGTCGCAGGCCTGCATCACGGCGGAAGCATCTGCGTCGTCGATCAGGGCAAGCAGAAGGTGCTCAAGCGTCGCGTATTGGTGATTTCGCTGGTTGGCGTAGTCGAGGGCTCGGCGCCTCGTCGCTTCAAGCGTGGGTGAAACCGGCAGCGCCGAGACGTTCATCAGGGCATCGACCCGCTTCAGTCGCATCACGGGATCAACGGTCGCCAGTAAGCCCTGCTTGTCGCTGATTGCTAGGGCCAGATACAAGGAGATGATGTCGGCGACCCGTCCAGGATCACGCATTTGATCAAGGGGCGGCCAAGTCTGCGGCACACTAATTGCGCGGGCCGCCGCGTAGCGTTCGAACCGCCTGACAGCTTCTTGGATGAGCTCAGGCGCATCGGGGATCGGTCCCTCGCTGACATCAGCGACGTCAGCCTGGAACGCGCCTGTCGCCCCAACGAAGCGGCGGATCACGACGCGCCGACGCGCCTGTACCAGGACCTTCAGTGTGCCGTCGGGCAGAAGATCAACTTCGAGCAACTGGGCGAGGACGCCGATCTCGTAGAGATCTTCAAATTTGGGCTCATCAACGGCAGACTCCCTTTGGATAGCCAGCACGACCTCCCGCTGGCGTTCGAATGCTTGATTGAGGGCGTGAATGGTCTTCTCGCGCCCGACAAAAAGCGGATAGGTCGCTGTCGGGAAGGGAACGAGGTCTCGGAGCGGAACGGCCGGGTAACTCCTCACTGCGGCCTGACTGTTTGCGACCGGAATCCCGGCGTTGCGCTGGTCAGCCTGGAGCAAGGCCGACAGGGTGTTCCAGTCAGCAACGCCCAGCATTTTGGATACCAGCTCCAGGCTTTCGCTGTGGCTGATGGTGACGGCCTTGGTGGTCAGGGATTCGCGCAGGGTCTGCGCCATAGTCTTTGCATCGCGAAAATCGCGCATCGGTTTCGTCCTCTGCATGAGCGAACCAGGCGTGTCAGGTGGTTGCGTTGCTGACCCGGTCGCTCGGGCAAAGGGAGGCCGATAAGGCTCGATACGTTCACCGTTCCCCTAAGGGTGCAACCAGCAGGTCGTATCAACCTATCTAAAAATTGGCCCAAAGACCGTTTCGTGTCAATCGCTGTCGTGTCCAAAAGGACCGCGGTTTCACGCCGCTATATAGGTAGCGCGCTCCATTTCTGGCGCTGAAGGTAA
>Ga0209331_1000495_pt1 | contig 14142 bp, 13 predicted proteins | sample JacPinW_OM3H0_M3_FD_187971 | JGI IMG/M metagenome (GOLD analysis project Ga0209331, IMG submission 187971) | Forest soil microbial communities from Algoma, Ontario, Canada - Jack Pine, Ontario site 1_JW_OM3H0_M3 (SPAdes) (version 2) | ecosystem: Environmental > Terrestrial > Soil > Boreal... | reverse complement strand
TTTTGTGCAGATCAGCGACAGCCATATCGGTTTCCACTTGCCGCCCAACCCCGACCCGCGCGCCACGCTCACCGAGCACGCGCGCTGTCGCTTCTCCGATGCCGCTGCTGGCACCGGTGACGGCGACCTCCACGAAGGTGCCAAGCAGCGGTCGTGCCCGGCGAATTTTATTTGAGGCGATCGGCAATGGTCATGATCCTTTTTATGCCTTCGGTCACATGATGCGAAGACAATGTCGCGCCGGAGATGTTGCGGATATCATTTCCCACCTGCAGGGGACTGGCGTTGCTCTTGCCGATGAATTGCGCAAGCCAGCTTGGTGATCTGATCTCGCCGCCGTATGACTCGCGATATTGCAGGATATCCACCTGGCGAATTCGTCCCGAGGGATCCAATGCAATCGAGTAGTCGATATAGAGATGCTTCCCGATCACGCGATCAAAAATGAAGAAGCCAATCACTCGATTGCCAGCCTCGGCTCTCCAGATGCGGTCAGTCTGCACCACCATGAAGTTTGTCGCCGAAGGGAAGGCGCGCCTCTGCGCTTCAGGAATGGTGAGATACTGCACCGCATGTGCGGCGGAGCCGACCGAAAGAACGAGCGCAGCCGGTGCTGTCCACGCGATCCATCGAGTCACGGCTCACCTGCCGGGGAAGCACGCACACTCAAGCATGCGCTGTGGAGCGACTTACCGTTCATCAGAAGAAGAATCCCACACCGCCCAGGATTGAATCGGAGTTGGCGCCCGCCGGATCATTGTTCCTTACTCTCTGATAGGTCGCCTTGAGCACGACCTTTGGCGAAGGGAACACCGCCACGCCAAAGTCCTGAAAGCGCGTCTGCGCAGCGCCCGTCGGGAGACAGAAGTCGGCGCTGGCGAGGCCGCTGGGGGTGCCATAGCCGCACGTTTGGAGATTTTGGTAGGTGTAGCGATAGAACGGAACGGCCTTCCATTCGCTGTTCAAGATCGTGCCCAGCGGGATGTGCATCGCGAGCTCGCCGTAATAGCCGTACATGTAGCGGCCGACATTGTTGGTCGGGTTGCTGTCGTTGTTGGCGCGCAGATTGATCGGACTGCCGACGATCGCGCGCACGTACTCGCCGCGAAACTCCAGCCAGGTCTTCGGAATGCGATAACGGAACTCCGCGTCGAACATGGTGAGGCTCGATCGCCCCAGCAGATTACCGAAGTCATCGTGCGCCAAGCGCGGCGTCGTGTTCGGCGTGTAGTAAACGCTCACACTCCAGCCCAGGCCCGGCACGGACGGGGGCGTAAAGTCGAGCTTTGCGGCATAGGCAAGGTCGTTGCTGAGCTGTCGGAAATCGCCGCGCACCGGAAGGGAGAAGGCAAGCCCGGTGAGGCCGCTGATTCCCGCAGCATAGGGGGTCGGAAACAGGGGGACCGTGTTGGCGTCCGTACGCAGAGCGAAGTCGTCGCCGAAATCCTCGAGGCTGCTGCTGACCTGCACCTGATAGTTTACGCCGTCGGTTATCGTTCCAAACACGCTGGAGGCGGGCGCCTTCCAGGTCGAGGGGATGAGCCCGTTATAAAGCGGTGGCCGGTTGACACTATAGAACTGGGTCGGCTCGTGATGCTGGTTGATGTAGCCGATGGGAATAAGATCGATGCCGGGGGAGCGCCAGTTGAACTGGTCCACGATCTTGAAATCGACGAAAATCTGCTCGATCTCCGCGGTGCCGTGCAGCTTGTCGTCCGCATCGAAACCGGTGCCCGCGTGCTCGAACTCGATCTCGGCGTTGAAGATGGTGTTGGGGGTGATGGCATAGGTCGGCAGCAGTACCAGACGGTGGGCGTCGGCGCCGTTCTGCCATTGCCCGTTCGCAGCTGGATTCTGCAACGAGCCATACTTGAATTCGCCATAGGCGCCGATGCTCAGACCCGCCACGGGAGAATCGGCGACTCCAAGGATGCCTTTCTTTCCGGTCGTGGTGCCTGCGTCTGTCGCGGGCCCCCCCGGTAGCGGGGGCAACAGTTGCTGCTCGGCTGGTGGTGCCGCTGGCGACGGTCCACCCGGCAGCGGCGGCAACAATGGCGATGAAGGAGACGTTTTGGCAGTCTGGGTTGGGGGTACTGGCGCGCAAGGGTCCGCAGCTTTGTTTGCCGCGGGTGCGGCCTTGGCCGGCGGCACGGCGGATTTCGGCGCTTGCTCCGGTGGCTTGGCCACCGGCTCTGAAGATTTCGCGGCCGGCTCAGTTGGCTTTGCAGCCGGCTCTGCCGGGCTAGGCGTAACCGCTTCCGCGCCCGGCTGGGCAGCGTCCTTTGCGGGGGGAGGCTTGGGTGCGCCGTCGGACACCCGCGCCCCGCGCGTGGGGAGGGGCTCGGGAAACCGCGTGTTGAAGGGTTGAGGTGTTTCGCCGGCTGGTGTCTCAGCAGCGGCTCCTGCCGGTGCAGCTTTCTGCGCCTTGAGCTGTGCTTCGAGCGCACGGATACGCTGCTCCATGCACTGCACGTTTCGCAGCAGCTCCTCGTTCGAGGGTGCGGGCGCGGCAGCAGGTGGTATGGGCGCGGATGGCTTGCCCCCCTCGCCGAGAGCGAACCTTTCCCCCATGCTCAACATGGCGGCTGCTGTCAGCAGAACCATCGACGCGCGCCGCGGACTCGACATCGAGATTGCTCCCGCGGCGAGCTCAATAGGTCGGGATGGCTGGTTCGAAGCCAAGCTTCACGTTGAGACCGGCACGGATGATCCAAGCCGCGTCGCTGTGCGTGAAGTTTCCCGGCCCCAATGTCGGACTGATGAACGTATAGGTGTGATCCGCGATCCCGACATAAAGCACCTCCGACCGCAGACTGATGTTGCTGGCGACCGCCAGCTCGCCGCCGACACCAGCGATCCAACCCCAGCTCCAATTGTTGAAGCTGAACTGATCCCCGGCGATGTTGAGGTAGGTCGTGAGCGTGTGAGCCGCAGCAACCCCGCCGGTGACATAAAACAGCGTACTGTCCATCACGATGCCAGCACGCGCACGGGTCGTAACCAGTCCGTTGAATCGGCTGGTGATCGATACGTCGGCATTCGTGGAGTTCGGCAGCAGACCCGTCGAAGCGACAGCGCTTCCCGCGCTGCCGTCAAGCTCGATGCCGAAGAGGCCATGACAGGTCGTCCAATTGTAGCCGAGCTGTCCACCGCCAAAGTAGCCTGGGTTTCTCTCGGTGTAAGTAGCAACATTGATGAGTTGTGCGTCCTGGTCGGTGCGGGAGGCTGTATAGCCAACGCCGCCAAAGTTGAGGCCGGTGTACCAGCCCTGATACCAATTCACATTGCAGGCCTGTGCTGGTGCTTTCTGCGCCACGCCCTTGTCCGCAGCTGTGGCGGAGCCGCCTGTCAGCACAACTAAAGCTGCCATCGCAAGGAACGGCTTTGCGCGGCGTTGACGACGAATCCATGCATGCCCCAATGTGAGCATTCTGCGTAGGTCATCGAGCGCTTGGCGAGCGTGCTGTCTAGCGGCGCTACGAAACAAAGACACGACCGAGTCCCCCAAACATGCGAACCTGGAGCAAGCTCCAACAAATTCGCTCCCGATGCCGCGACGTTATTGTGCGGCTGTTGAGAGTCAATGTCGTGGGCGAAGATTAGAATCGGTATAATTGCGGCGAGCTGGAGCAATTCTAAAAGTCGAATACTTTAGAAATAAACTAAACAGTAGCAATTGCACAAGGGGTCAGGCGACTTAGCGCGTTTTCTTTTATTTGTTCTAATTCTAATGTACCAAGCTGAGGTTGGAATCAATGAACGAGAGAGCGATGCCGCTTCTCGATTATCATCAAGTGTGCCGGAAAAGGCACCATTACTTACTCGGTGATCACCTCGGCAACGAGGACACCCAATACCGGGATGGTTGCGATGGCCGAGATGAGGCCCGCGAAAAGTGGCGATCCGGATCCCTGAAGGATCAGGCCGATGACCAAACCAGCGCTGGGCCATGCAAGCGTGAGCGGCCGAAGCTCCGTGAAGTAGCGAGAGAAACGCAATGCGCTTTGCCGGTGACGATGGCACCTTCGATGAAACCGGTGTCGATCAGATCAATTGTCGCGGCGCAACTTCGGATTTGCCAGCCGCAGCGGCAAGCCGTGCTCATACGCAACGATCTGCTCGAACGCCTCACGGAAATAGAGCTCGTGGTTCGTCCATTCGGCCCAGCCAAGGTGGGGTGTGCACAGCACATTTGGCATGGCGAGGAACGGGTGATCGCCGTTCATGATCGGCTCATGCTCGTAAACATCGACGGCGGCGTAGCCGGGCCGGCCCCTGCGCAACGCGGCGAGCAGCGCCCCCGGCGCAATGAGCTCGGCGCGCGCGGTGTTGACGAGCAATGCAGTCGGCTTCATGCAATCGAGCTCGCCCGCGCCGACGATGCCCTGCGTCTCACGCGTCAGTCGCGCATGCAGTGATAAGACGTCGGAATGCTCGAACAGCTCCCGCCTGTTTTTCGCCTGCGCGTAACCCGCAGCGGCGGCCTTTTCGAGCGATGAGCTCTGCCCCCAAACCAGAATCTCCATTCCAAGTCCGTGCCCCGCCTGCGCGACCAACGCGCCGATCGCGCCCAGGCCAAGAATGCCGAGCGTCGACCCGCGCAGCCGGTGCGACAGGGTGCACGGCCATTCTCCGCGCTGCATGCGCTGCGCTTCGAGTGCGACATTGCGGCGCGACGCGAGGATCAGCGCGAGCGTGAGCTCGGCCGGAGCAACCGGTGAATTGCTTTTGCCGGTCGCAACTGGAATGCCGAGCTCGGTGCAGGCAGCAAAATCAATCATCTTGGAATTGCGGCCGACGAGGGCAATGAGCTTGAGCCTGGGAAGGTGTTTGAGCAGCGCGCTCGAAAATTCCACGCGTTCGCGGATCGCAACGGCCACATCGGCTTTACTCAATCGTTCGATCAGCTGCGTCAAATCGCGCGCCGGTTCACGATAAAGGGTGACCTCGTGATGGCGGATCAGTGAAAAGCAATCGAGCTTATCGACCATATCCTGATAGTCGTCGGGGATGACAATCCTCATTCTCAATCTCCGTTTGCCCCGCGCTGTGAATAACTCCCACAACCGAACGCGATTTATTGCGGCGCGCTCAAAACGTTTGGAGGAGCTAAGCTAAGCCGCGAGGTGATTGCGCAACAGCAATCCGAAACCGGGAATGCTGTCGGTGCGCTTGAGCAGGCGCAACCCGGCCCAAAGGCTCACAGCATTGTTGGCAAGGACGGGCTTGCCGAGCTCGCGCTCGAGTCGCTCGACAATGCTCATCGCAGGCCAGTTGCCGCCGGGCATGAGAATGGCCTCGGCTTCGGGCCGGTCAGAGCGGCGGCCGAGCTCATAGGCTTCTTGCGCGCCCACGCGGCCAAGCTCAATTGAGGCCACGAATCCCAGCACCTCGCTGTGAACGACGGTAAAACCGCTCATCTCCATGAATTCGACCATGGGCTTGTCCATGGTCTTGCTCCAGGGTGCTCCGATGGCGACGCTCTTGACACCGAGCCGCGTGAGCGCGTCGACGAAGGCGGTCGCCGCTGTCGTTGCGGGCCTGCCGGAGGCATCCTCCATGCGCTTGATCAGTTCGCGGTCATAGCCCTTGCCCTTGGCGAGGGTGGGAGCGGTGGCTGCAAATACGATGGCACCAACGTCGGCGTCGGCGAGCTTGCGGCTCTCGGCTTCGAGCTCCAGAACACACCGCATTTGCTCCTGCGGAGTGATGTCGCGGTAGGCGACGCGTGCGGTATGGAGCGTGATTGCGCACGGTAGTGCCGCCGAGAGCTCCGGCTCCTGGGTCGTGTTGGAGGACGGCGTGAGCAGGCCGAGGCGATGGGCTCTTGCGGGATGGCTCACGCAGCCGTTTCCACTCTACTGCGTGCCTTCGAGGCCCGCCGTCTTGATAATGGCGTGAAATTTTTCCGCCTCGGCCTTGATGTAGCGCGCGAATTCTTCCGGACTGGCACTGCTCACGGCTTTCGAGCCCTGGCGCGCAATTGTTGCTTTTACCTCGGGCATGGCAAGGATGCGCACCACGGCGCTGTGAAGGCGGCTGATGATTTGCGGTGGCACGCCGGCTGGCGCCAGCAACCCGCTCCAGCCCTCCACGACGACCTCGGGATATCCGGATTCCACAACCGTCGGTGCGCCGGGGAACTGATCGTCGCGCTCACGCCCGAAGGTGGCGAGCAGCCGCAGTTGCCCCGATTGGATCATATCCGCGACGCCGCTCATGGTCGTGAAGGCAAGCGGGATCTGTCCTGCCAGTACATCCGTGATCGCGGGTGTCTGGCCCTTGTAGGGAACATGCGTGAGCTTGATCCCCGCCGCGCTCTGTAAAAGCTCGCCCATCATGTGGGTAAGATTGCCGATGCCGAACGAGCCGTAATCGATCTCGCCGGGCCGCGCCTTGGCCTGCGTGACGAGATCGTTAATCGACTTGATCCCGGACGCGGGATTAACCACCCCGCCGAGCGTGTTGGCGGCTGTCTGCGAGACTGGGATGAAGTCGCGAAACGTGTCGTACGGAAGTTTTTTGTAGATGAAGCCATTGGTCGCGATTGCGCTCACCGGCGCGTAAATGAGCGTATAGCCGTCGGGAGACGCTCTGGCGCCGGCTTCCATTCCGACAATCGCATTGGCGCCCGGCCGATTCTCAACCACGCCCTGCTGCCCCCACAGCTCGCCCAGTTTCTGCGCGAGGATGCGCGCTTGCAGATCGACACCGGAACCGGCTGCCTGCGGCACGATGACGCGAATCGGCCGGCTGGGATAATCGTCGGACGGCTCGGCGCCGGCGCACGTGACGAGCGCGAACAGCGCGAGCAGCACTCGCAGTAGGCGTAGCCCGGATTGAGCGAAGCGAAATCCGGGATCGGACGCCATCGACATTCCTGCTCCTCCCTGAGATCTCGAAGCGGTTCTATAGCAAGATCCTTTCGGTGTTTGAAGATCGACCCGGATTTCGCCCGTCTCCGCTAAAGCTTCGACGGGCCAAATTGCGCAGGGGCCGCCGAAGCCTCGGCGAAGGCGGCTGCGCTCAATCCGGGCTACAAGTTCTCGGCGGATTGTCTCATTGTTCCGCTTCAGGGATTATGACAGATCCATGAGCATGAAGCGCGAATACCGCTCTCGCATCGTTACGCAGGGTCTCGACCGTGCCGCGCACCGCGCCTTCCTGCGCGCTTGCGGCCGTGATGACGGCGATCTCGACAAGCCGCAGATCGGGATCGTCAGCACGCACGGCGAAAACACGCCGTGCTCGATGTCGCTTGCGCCGCAGGCCGACGCCGCGCGGCTGGGCGTAGCGGCGGGCGACGCCCTGCCGGTGCCGTTTGCGACCATCTCCGTCTCGGACGGCGTTTCGATGAATCACAAGGGCATGCGGCTGAGCCTCATATCGCGCGAGATCATCGCCGATTCCATCGAGACGGTGATGCGCGCTCACGCCTACGACGGGCTCATCGGCTTTGCCGGCTGCGACAAGACGTTGCCGGCAATCATGATGGCCATGGTGCGGCTCAATGCGCCGAGCGTGTTCGTCTATGGCGGGGCGATGTTGCCGGGGCGCTGGCGTGGGCGCGACGCCACCGTGCTCACGGCTTACGAGGGCGTCGGCGCCGTTCTCGCAGGTGCAATGACGCAGGCCGAGCTTTCCAGCCTGGAGCGCGCATGTGCACCTACGATCGGCTCCTGTCCCGGCCAGTTCACGGCGAACACAATGGCGATGGTCTCCGAGGCGCTCGGGCTTGCGCCGCCGGGCTCGGCGATGCTTCCCGCGGTCTATTCGCAGCGCCTTGCGCTTGCCCGCCATGCCGGCGAGCGCGTGACGCAAATCCTCGCGAACGACGGCCCGTTGCCGCGCGATCTCGTCACCCGCAAATCACTGGAGAATGCGGCAGCGGTGGTGGCTGCCACCGGCGGATCGAGCAACGCCGCCCTTCATCTGCCGGCGATTGCGCACGAGGCGGGCCTGCGCTTTGTCCTCGATGACATCGCGCAAGTGTTCGCGCGCACGCCGCTCATCGCCGACCTGCAGCCGGGCGGGCATTATCTTGCCCTTGACGTGTTTGGGGTCGGCGGGACCGATGCCGTGCTCAAGGCCCTGCTCGACGGCGGTTACCTGCATGGCGATGCGTTGACGCTGTCCGGCAAGACCATGGCAGAGCATCTTGCCGGTCATTGCGGCCCTGACGGCAAGATCGTGCGATCCGCCTCGCAGCCCCTGAGTGATGCAAGCGGACTCGTCGTGCTGCGCGGCAATCTTGCCCCTGACGGCGCGCTCATCAAGGTTGCCGGTCTCAAGACATTCATATCAGAGGGCCCGGCACGCGTGTTCGAAAGCGAGGAGGCCTGCTCTGCAGCAGTGCGCAAGCGCGAATACCGTGCGGGCGACGTCTTGATCATCCGTAACGAAGGACCCAAGGGCGGCCCGGGCATGCGAGAGATGTTGGGCGTGACCGCGCTCATCTACGGCCAAGGCATGGGCGAGAAGGTTGCGCTTGTTACTGACGGGCGTTTCTCCGGTGCAACCCGCGGGATGATGATCGGCTATGTGGGGCCGGAGGCCGCTGTGGGCGGGCCGATTGCGCTCGCGCGCGACGCAGATCCCGTTCGTATCGACTGCAATGCGCGATCCATCGATCTCATGATCTCCGCGCAAGAGCTCGCTGCGCGGCGCCAAGCCTATGCTGCGCGCCCGTCGGAGCGTCTTTCAGGCGTGCTCGAGAAATACAGCAAGCTCGTTGGGCCTGCCTGCGAAGGCGCCGTAACCCATGCCGGTGCCGCCGATTGGCCGCGCGAATAGGGGGTTGACGCTACGGGCCGCAAATGCGCCGATGAGGTGCAACGATCTGGAGGGACCGCCAATGCGTCATCGTATCGCAAATCTTTTCATGAGCGCGGCCGCGGCAGCCGCCGCAGGGTTCGTGCTCCCCGCAGCCGCGCAGACCACGCTCACCATGTCGAGCTGGGTCTCGCCCAACCACCTGCTGAGCAAGGATGTGCTCGGCGTCTGGGGGCAACAGGTGGAGAAGGCGACCGGCGGCCGGGTGAAGCTGCAGATGCTGCCCAAGCATCCATCGGCGCCGCCCGGCACCTTCGATGCAGTCAGGGACGATCTCGTCGACGTCTCTTATGTCACCGCGAGCTACACGCCCGCGCGACACGTGCTTGCGCTGTTGGCGGAGCTGCCCGGCGGCGGTGCCACTTCGCTGATCAACTCAGTCGCCTATTCGCGCATCCACTGGAAATATCTGCAGCAGGCCGGCGAGTACAAGGGCGTCAAGCTGCTCGGGGTCTTCACGCACGGACCCGGACAGATGTTCAACACCAGGCGGCCGATCAACAAGGTCGAGGACCTTGCCGGCATGAAGATTCGAACCGGCGGCGGCATCGCTGAGGAGATGGCGCGCGCGCTCGGAGCTTCCGCGTTCGTCAAACCGGCGCCGGAGTCCTACGAGCTGCTCAGCTCGGGCGTAGCGGATGGGACATTCTTTCCCCTCGAATCGATCATCTCCTTCAAGCTCGGCTCCGTGATCAAATATGCGACGCTGTTCCCGGGCGGCTTTTACAGCTCCTCGTTCGGCTTCTTCATGAACGAGGACAAGTGGAACAAGCTCTCGAAGCAGGATCAGGACGCCATCGAATCAGTTTCGGGTGAGGCGCTGGCTCGCCTCGCGGGAAAGGCCTGGGACGCTACCGACGCCGCAGCGTTGGAGGAAATGAAGCGGGAACGCATCCAGATCAGCGAGGCTTCGCCCGAGCTGGTCAAAGGCGTGCAGGAGCGGGCCAAGGCGATCGAAGACAAGTGGGTTAAGGACGCCACCGCCAAAGGCGTGGATGGCGCGGCGGTGCTCGCCGCGTTCCGCGCGGAGGTCATGCGCGTCGCTGCGGGCAACTGACGAATGTCGCAGCAGGGCTCCGAGGCGGGCGTCTGGCTCGATCGCGCGCTGGGCCTTGCCGCGGCGCTCCTGCTGTTTTGTTTGATGGCGCTCACCACGGCCGACGTGATCGGCCGTTACATCCTCAATGCACCGGTACGCGGCGCCTTCGAGATCACGGAGCTGCTGCTGCTGGCGCTGATCTTTGCCGGGCTCCCGCTCGCCTCGCGCGCCGATGAGCACGTCACGCTCGACTTCATCGATATGGTTCTCGGCGAGCAAGGACGCCTGTTTCTGCGGCGGCTGGTCGATTTCCTGTGCGGCATTATCGTCCTGGCGCTTGCCTGGCGCGTCTGGGTCAAGGCCGGAAAGATCGCGGGCTACGGCGACACCACTGAAGTGCTGCGCATTCCGGTCGGCCCATTCGTTTACTTCATGGCGGTGATGGTGGCGATCACCGGCATTGTGCATCTCGTCAATGTCATCTTTCCGCCGCCGCCCAGGGCGGGCGTCGTCTTCGACCCCGACAAGGCGACCACGACATGACTGAGGCTCTGGTCGGTCTCGGCCTGATGATGGTGCTGGCGCTCCTTCGCATACCGATTGCGGTGGCAATGGGCGTCGTCGGATTCTTCGGGGTCGCGTACCTGCGCGACTGGAATTTCGCGCCGGCCATGGCGATGGTGGAGACCAAGATCTACGAGACCGGCCGCAACTACACGCTCTCGGTGGTGCCGCTCTTTATACTCATGGGGAATTTCGTCACGCGCGCGGGCATGTCGCAGCAGCTCTTTCGCGCAGCTTATACCTGCATCGGTCATCTGCGCGGCGGACTTGCCATGGCAACGGTCTGCGCCTGCGCCGGCTTCGGCGCGATCTGCGGCTCCTCGATCGCAACCGCCGCCACCATGGCCAAGGTCGCCTATCCCGCCATGAGCGAGCTTGGCTATTCGGACCGCCTGTCAGCTGGCGCAATTGCCGGTGGCGGCACGCTGGGCATTCTCATTCCGCCCTCGACCATCATGGTGATCTATGGCGTGCTGACCGAGACCAATATCGGCAAGCTCTTCGCCGCGGGCATCATGCCGGGCATTCTCGCGACCTTTCTGTTGTGTCTCGCCGTGCAGTGGATTGTGTGGACCGATCCGAAGTCCGGACCGCGCGGCGGGCGCTCGACCTGGCGCGAGCGGCTGATTGCGCTCAAGAACGTCTGGGCGGTGGCAATGCTCTTCATCGTTGTCATGGGCGGCATCTATGGCGGCGTGTTCACGGCAACGGAAGGGGCCGGCATCGGCGCCTTCGGCGCGCTCTGTTTTGCACTCGCGCGGCGCGTGCTGGGCTGGCACGCGCTGCTCGATGCTCTTATCGAATCCGCGCGCACGACGGCGATGTTGTTTGCCATTCTTACCGGCGCGCTGATGTTTGCCGAATTCGTCAACTACACGACCATGCCCAATGACCTCAAAGACCTCGTCACCGGGCTTAACCTGTCACCCATCATGGTGGCGGCAGCCATCTGCGTCATCTACGTCATCCTCGGCACCGCCATGGAGGAACTCTCCATGATCTTGTTGACGGTCCCGGTGTTCTTTCCGCTCATCGTGCACCTCGGGCTCGATCCCATCTGGTTCGGCATTCTGATCGTTGTGGTGGTGGAGATCGGGCTGATCAGCCCCCCGGTGGGCATGAATCTGTTCGTCATCAATGCGCTATTGCCCCAGGTGCCGACCCGCACCCTGTTTCACGGCGTGCTTCCCTTCATGTTTGCCGACGTGATACGGCTCGGCATCCTCATCGCTTTTCCCATCATCTCGCTCTGGCTCCCGAGCCTGATGCGCTGAGCGTAATCGCCTGCCGCAGGATCTCCCGCGCTGGCTCGGATCCATCAAGCGGACGCAGGGTGCGCTGCTTGATCCTCCAGCCCTGCGGCGTACGCACGAGATGCCAGCGATTTGCCGTGATGCGATGGATGCGGAAGCCCTTCGACGTGCCGTGATTGGGCACCTCGACCGCATTCCCTTCGGTCTGCGGGACGATAATTGCCAGATAGGAAGTGACGACAGCCGTGTCGCCGGAAATTGCGACGTGGGGGAGCCCGGTGAAATGCGCAAGCCCGCGCGCAATCGCCGCCTGATGGTCAGGGCTGAGCACCTGCTTGGCGATGGCCCCGCGTCCGCGCGCGCTCGTAAGCGCTTCCCCCCGGTCGAACACTCCGTCTTCCACCCAGCTCGCCGCGATATGGGCATCGCCCCCGGTGTCGGCGCTTGCTGGATGGCTCGCGATCACGTTGTAGATTTCGAGCCGGTCCTCGATGGCTCTGATCCTCTCTTCCAGACTCGAGTTGGCCGTCATCTTTGGCTCCATTGCAATGATGCGAAGTAGGGCGCGAATCGGCCATCTGTGAGCCCGTTACTCAACTATGCGAGGATAGTGTGAGATATCCAGGCTAAGCCGCGCGCGTCTTCTGCGCGCCCGCAAAGGCGGGAGCCACCTCGCGCATGAAGCGGTCCATTTCCTCCTTCACCTGGCTGTGCGGCTTGAGCCCGACATTGAAGTAGAGAATCACTTCATCAAAGCCGGCGGCCTCTACCTTTTTGAGGATTGTGGTAATGCGTTGCGAATCGCCGAGCAGAACTGAATTTTCGGTCAGGTCTTCCGGCTTTACGTTGCGCAGCCGCTCCACCATGTCGATGAAATAAAAATAGCTCGGAGGCGCGGTTTTGGGGTCGCCGGGGAATGCCGGTATCACGCATTCCTTGTAATAGCGAATCTGGCGGGCGCGTTGAGCGTCCTCCTGTGCCTTGTTGTCGGCGAAATGGGTGAAGTAGCTGCACATCAGCCGTTTCGGCGTCGTGCCGTGTTTCGCGCAAGTTTCGTGATAGAGGTCGGCGACCTGCTTGAGTCCGCCATAGCTCATGGCGGCGGCAAAGGGCGCGACGATCAGTCCGCAACCGAGCCGCGCGGCGAGCTCGATCGAGGGCTTGGAGAATGAGCCGATATACACCGGCAGCGGCTTCTGAATGGGCTTCGGCGTGATGCGCACGTCCTCGAACTGATAGTGCTTGCCATGGTGCGAGATGCGGCCTTGCGCGCTCCACAGTTTCTGCACCAGTTCGAGGCCTTCTTCGAAAATGCTCTGATTGTCCGCAAATGAGACCTTGAAGGGAGCGTATTCCCGGCTGTCATAGCCGCGGCCGGATGCGAAATCGACGCGGCCACCGCTGAGGAGATCAAGCGTCGCCCATTGCTCCGCAACGCGGATGGGATGATGCAGCGGGGTAACGTTTACCGCGGGAGCGAGCCGGATATGCTTGGTGCGCGCGGCGATGTAGGCGAGCACCATCTCGGGCGAGGAGAGGACGCCGAGCGAGTTGAAGTGGTGCTCCCCGATCCAGGCGGAGTGCATGCCGAGCTCCTCGGCGTAAAGCGCCTCCGCGGTGATGTCCGCCACGAACTGGTTGGCCGAGCGCTGGTTGCTCTCGTAGTGGTTGTCGCTGAGCGTGAAATAGCCAAAATCCATCGCGCGTCTCCCTCGCTGTACCCGGCCGGCCGTCGCCATAAGGCAGGGACTTGATTATTGCGGTTTGCGGGTTATAGTTGAAATTGCAACTGTTGTAAATACAATTTTAAGTCCGCGAGAATGCGCCCTTGCCCGCCCGTCTCGACCTGACCGAATACCTGCCTTACCTCATCAATCGCGTCGGGTCATCGCTCGTGGCGCGGTTCTCCGAGGACGCCCTGGCCGGCACCCGCCTCGACATCGCGACCTGGCGCGTGCTGGCGGCGCTTTCGCATCGTGGACCGCTGCGCCAGATCGACATTGCCGAGATCACCAGCATGGAAGTCTCGACCATGTCGCGTCTGATCACGCGCCTCGTGCAAATGGGCCTGGTGAGCCGCAACCGCTCGCGTTTGAGCAACCGCGAGGTTGTGGTCGAGCTTACGCCGAAGGCGACGGCCCTGGTAGCGCGGCTGATCCCGATAGCGCACAAGCTGGAGGACGCGGCGGCGCAGGGGCTGTCGAAGAAGGAGCGGGCCGATCTCAAGCGCGCGTTGCGCCGCATGCACGAAAATCTCAACCGGCGGAAACCGCCGCCGTGGCCCGGATGAGCGAAGCGACATCCGGGGATATGACAAGCGTCCCGCAAACCTCGGACGGGAAGCACATCGCGGTTGCGAAGCTTGTAGGGGCGGGTTTTAAACCCGCCCTTGTGCCACAGGCTCGCTGCGAGAGAATTGCCGTCATCAGCTGCTGAATCGAAGTTCGTACGGCT
>Ga0209331_1000492_pt1 | contig 14171 bp, 11 predicted proteins | sample JacPinW_OM3H0_M3_FD_187971 | JGI IMG/M metagenome (GOLD analysis project Ga0209331, IMG submission 187971) | Forest soil microbial communities from Algoma, Ontario, Canada - Jack Pine, Ontario site 1_JW_OM3H0_M3 (SPAdes) (version 2) | ecosystem: Environmental > Terrestrial > Soil > Boreal... | reverse complement strand
GAAGCGTTCCAGGGTACTTGCGCGCCCTTGGTGATCTCGTTCACCCGAAGACGAATCCGGTTGAACAGGTCTGTGACCGGAAGGCCGCCCTCGCGCATCATCTCCGCAAGTGCCTGCGCGTAAGACGAATACGGACCGGCCTCGTTCTGCGCTACCGTTCCCGGCGCCGCGTTGAAGGCGATCAGGGTTCCAGGGTCCGGCTCGACAAGGGCCAGTCCACCCGCAAGTGGAGGGCCGGATTTGACGAAAGGATTGGCGCGAGCCCCATCAAGAACGACGATGTTCGTTTTGATGCCGAGAGCCGCAAGCGGCTTGGTGTAGTCCGAAAGGCGTAGAGCCTCGGACGAGACATTCACGTCGCGTGCGATGTTCGCGTCCGTGGGCACAAAATAGTTTTCGCCTTCCAGCTGCAATCCGTATCCGCTGAGGTAGACGAACGCCACCGTATCGGGGCCTGCCGCGGACGCCTTGGCGATAAAATCCCGGAACGTCTTCCGCAACGAATCCTGATCAAGGTCGCGAACTCCGACCACATCGAAACCAGCGGCCTGAAGAGTTTGCGCAATCAAACCGGCATCGTTGGCAGGTGTCGGAAGCGCTCCGGACGTATAATTCGCGTTGCCGACGACCAGCGCGATGCGCTTCTCCGCCGCCTGGGCACTGGCCAAGGCCAGATCCCCCAAAAGAAGGACCGCGAGGAGGGCCAATACGAAATTGCGTCGATGCTTCACGGGAAACCCTCGATGAGGAACCTGCGCGAATCTATGGAAGATTGCCACTGAACGAGGTCTGAATGGAACAGGTCATAAGTAAGGCGGAAGGCTGACTGGTCATTTTGTCACAGCTGAACGTCTCAGCCGGGCGCGACGATCCTCGTTCGAAGCGACATCAGCCCTTCGAACGCAATGACCATGTCGTCCCCGGGCTTCAGATAAAGCTCGGCCGCGTTCGGCTGCCCGACCGCGACGCCGCTCGGCGCGCCCATGGCGATCAGATCCCCGGGCTCGAACACGACATGACGCGAAAAGTGCGCCAGCACGTCGGCGATCTTGTAGAGATAGTCGCCGGTGTTGGAGCGCAGCCGGCGCTTTCCGTTGACGTCACAGGTAACCCACAGATTGTCGGTGTCAGTGACTTCGTCCATCGTCAGAATGTAGGGGCCGACCGGCGCGAAGCCTGGCATGTTCTTTGCGGTCCAGAACCGGCTGCCGGAGGCCACCTCGCGCTGCTGGATTTCGCGCGCGCTCACGTCATTGGTGAGCGTAAAGCCCGAGATGTAATCCATCGCGTCGGCCTTGCTGACGCCGTGGGCGCGCTTGCCGACGACGTAACAGAGCTCCGGCTCGTAATCGAGCATGGTGATGTCATCCGGTTTAACGACCGTGTCGCCGTCGCCGGACATCGTGCTGATGAGCTTGATGAAACCGGTCGGCTCGTTCGGGACTTCCGTCAGCATCTTGTTGGCGGCAAGTTCCTCGCGATGCCTCTTGTTGTTCTTGCCGACGCAAAAGAATTTCGAGGGATCCGGAATCGGCGGCAGGAAATTTAGGCTGCCGATGGGGCGAAGCAGTCCTTCACGTTCCGCCGATGCCGCGAGCTCTTCCAGAGCCGTGATCATCTGTGGACCGCTCGTAACCGCAGTTTTGACAGTGGTCGCCGGAACCGGCCGATGCAGGGCATTGGCAGCCGCAACGACGTCGACGATATTATCGCCGCGGACGATGCCGAAACGTGCCTCCCGGCCGAGTTGCGGATCGACAAAAGACGCCAAACGCATATTCACTTTCCTCCCGGCAATTGTACGTCGTTGTCTTTCACGAGCTTGCTCCATTTGGCAACGTCGGCATTGATGTAACGGCCGAATTCTTCCGGCGTTTGTGGTTTCGGCTCGGCGCCGAGCGTCGCCAGATGGTCGCGAAACTCCTGCGTCCCCATCGCCGCGACAATGACCTCGTTGAGCTGCCTGACGATCTCAGGCGGCGTATGTGGGGGCGCCAGCAGACCGAACCAGCCGACCGATTCGTAACCGGGTACGCCTTCCGCGACGGTCGGCACATCGGGATAGAATCTGGACCGCTGGGTGTCGGTCACGCCCAGCGCTTTAAGCTGGTCCGACGCCACGAACTGCTGCACCACCGGTCCGGGCGCAAACATCATGTCGATGCGCCCGCCGAGCAGATCGGTCACGGCGGGACCGGTTCCTTTGTAGGGAATGTGCAGCAGCTTGATCCCGGTAGCGCTCGCGAACAGCAACCCGGAAAGATGCGACGCCGCGCCGACACCCGACGAGCCGAATGTCAATCCATCAGGCTTTTGCTTCGCATATCGAATCAGATCGGCCGTCGAGTTGACCGGCAGCGTCGGGCTGACAACAAGCAAATAGGGCGGCGCCGCGGCGACCGCGATTGGAGTGAGGTACTTGTTGACGTCAAAGGGACCATCCCCCTCGGCGCCGGTGGATACCGCCATCAGCGCGCCGGTCGATGCCATCAGCAACGTGTAGCCATCGGGCGGCGCTTTCATCACCGCCCGCGTGCCGATCGCGCCCGATGCGCCCGGTTGATTTTCGACGACGACCGGCTGGCCCCATTTGCTGTTGAGGTTTTGCGCGATGATGCGCGCCAGCACATCGGTGCCGCCGCCGGCGGCAAACGGCACGATCATTTTTATCGCATGATCGGGGTAATCGGCGGCCGAAACCGGCGGCGCGATCGCGCAAATCGTCAGCGCCAACGCGGCAATCCGAAGCAACATTCTAGAATTCTCCGTGGAATGGTTGGGCATCTTGATCATCAGCCAAAGCCGCAACAGCAAAGCCGCTGTTACCGCCGTGCCATAGCCGAACATCGCCCGCCAGTACGCGCCAGCGATACAGCGGCGAATCCGGCGGTGGTGAAAGCTCCGGCGTCCAGCCGGTCAGTTTTTCCAGCGCGTAGGTATCCATCACGAGCCCGCGCCAGCTTCGCTCGACCCGCTCAAGCGGTTCTCTGACGGCTGTCGTGGAAGCCCACAACGGGCTGGCATTGTCTGGCTCGCGCCCGACATAGAGCCCGGTGTGGCCTCTGATCAAACTCATGCCGGGATCGCGAAAGCCCAAAAACCGCCCGCGCTCATTGATCTGGACCACCGGCACGCGGTCTTTGAAATACCAGCGCAGCATGGAGTAGGTCCGGTAATCCGTGGTTGCGATCCAGGTCGCGCCGATCTTCTGCAACTCGGCCTGTGCCCGGTCCGCGACCTGCTGGTAACCCGCTTCGCCGCCGACCGGATCGGTCTTGCCGATGAAATTCCAGGGGCTGACGACATAATAGAGAAAGATCAGAACCACCATGACGATGCCGGAGGCAATCGCCGCGACGGCCCATGAGATGGTCGAATTGATCATCCATGCCGGCCAGCCTTCCCGCGGCAACATCGCGATGTTGATGGCGACCGCGGCAAATCCAATCGGCCACATGAACATCGGCCAGGTATCGCCGATCCGCAACGTCAGCGATTTCCAGAAAAAGTAACCGAAGGGAACGATCACAGCGGTCGAAAGCAGAATGGCCACGGCGTCGCCCCGGCGGTAGCCGCGCCACGCCGTCAAGGCCAGGCCCGACAAAACCACCGGCAGCAGGATGAACCCGACCAACCCGAACTGCAGACCGATGAAATCGCCGACGGTGCGCAACGACAATTCATGCGTCGCGGTGGCGCGCACGAACTGGAATCTGAACGACGCCCAATCATGCCCGGCATTCCAGATCAAGACCGGCAGGAACAACACGACCGCGATCAGCGCCGCGAGCCAGGGATACGGGCTGAGCAGCCAGCGCCGGCGCCAGTCCGGCACCAGCATGAATGCCGCCACCGCCGGAATGAGCATGACGGCGGTGAATTTCGACAGCAGCGCCAGCCCGGCGAACACGCCCGCGGCGAGCCACCAGCGCGCATCGCCGCTTTCGTGGAGCCGGATCAGCGCCCACACCATGGCTGTGGCAAACGGGATCAGCGCCACGTCGGGCGAGACCTTGGCCATCAGCAGCCCGTAATAAAGGGCCGCTTCCGGCATCAGCACCGCGAGCACCACCGCACGGACGTCGTGCGTCACGCGCCGGACGATACCGGCGAGCAGCAGTTGCGTTACCAGCATTGCAAGTATGCCGGCAAACCTGACGCCGAAATTGGTGTCGCCGAAGATCGCGGTGCCGAAACGGATGAACCAGGCAATCATCGGCGGATGATCGAGGAAGGAAAGCACGTTCTCCTTCGACCAGGTCCAGTAATAGGCCTCATCGGTACGCAGATCGATCTGGCTTGCGTAAATCATCCGCAGCGCGGTCAGCGCGGCGATCAACACGGCAACGGCAAGCCATTGCCGAAAGGCAGAACTGTCCGGTTTCGTGCGGCTTCTGTCGGGCGGGGCGATCGTCACGGTGCTTTCTCCCCGACTCCCCCGGAGGTGTCAACTTGCTCACCCCGTCGCGTCGTCCCGGCTGAACGCCGGGACCCAGAACCACTGGCGTTTATTGTTACAGTCTACCCCCATCATCCAAACGATAGAGCACGGCGTGAGGTCCCGGCGTTTGCCGGGACGACTCGCGGGAAGCCGGTACCACGCACGGAAAGGGCGGTCCCCTGAGGGAATTAAACTCTGCTATCGTCGGTCTATTAAAGATGAGCGTTCGATCGGACCGCATGGCCGCATTTTCTCAAAAACAGATCATAAAACTCATCCGCGGCATCAGCATCCGGCAGATCCGGCTCGCCTGCGGGCTGGTGCTGTTTGCCTATCTGGTCAGCCATTTCCTCAACCACGCGCTCGGCAATATCTCGATGGATGCCCTTGCCACCGGTGTCTATTACCACACCGCGTTCTGGCAATTTCTCCCGGTCGCGATCGTGTTTTATACCGCGGCACTGGTCCACGCCGGTCTCGGGATCTGGGCGCTCTACGAGCGCCGGCAATTTCGCTGGAAGGCGATCGAGCCGCTCCAGCTCGTGCTCGGCTTGAGCATTCCGGCGCTCGTCATCACCCACATTGTCGGCGTGCGGCTCGGCCATACACTTTTCGGACACGAAAAGCTCTATCCGCAGGTGTTTTTTGCGTACTGGATCGTATGGCCATACAAAATGTGGCTGATGTTCGCTGTCCTGACCATCTCATGGATTCACGGCTGCATCGGTCTTTATTTCTGGCTTCGGATGAAGGCGTTCTTCCAACGCGCGGCGCCATTTCTGCTTGGCGCCGCGGTGCTGGTTCCGACGCTGGCCATGTTGGGCCTCTATCAGGGCGGACGAAGCGTCGTTGACAGCGATAGCGCCGAATGGAGGGCGGAGAATCTCTCGCCACGCCGGGTCGGCACGCCAGCCGAACAAGCCGTACTGGGCAGCATCGAGGATTATTTCCTGATCGGCTATCTCGGCCTGCTCGGATTGGTCTTGCTGGCAAGGGGCGTGCGCACCCTGAACGAGCGCCGCGGCGGCATGATCACCCTGTCGTATGGCAATGGCAGGACGGTTCGCGTGCCGAAGGGCCTTAGCGTGCTTGAAGCAAGCCTGCGCAATAACGTCCCGCATGCAAGCATCTGCGGCGGCCGCGCCCGCTGCTCCACCTGCCGCATTCGCGTTATTGGAGATTGCGGCTCGCTGCCGGAGCCGTCCAGGCGGGAGGCGTTCGTGCTCAACCGCGTCGGGGCCGGCTCCGATCCGGCGATCCGGCTTGCCTGCCAGCTCAGGCCCCAGGCCGATCTCTCTTTCTTCCAGATATTCCTGCCGCAGATTACGGCAGCCAGCTTGCGGACCTCACGTCCCTCACGCATCGGTGAGGAGCGCTATCTCGTCAGCATGTTCGTGGACATGCGGGGCTCGACCAAGCTTGCGGAAAAGCGGTTGCCGTTCGATACCGTTTTCATCGTCAACCGCTTTTTAGGCGCGGTGTCGCAGGCGGTGATCGAATGCGGCGGTCAACCGAACCAGTTCGTCGGCGACGGACAATTGGCGCTGTTTGGGCTCGCCACCGGCCCGCAAACCGCCTGCCGCCAGGCGCTCAAGGCGGCGGCTGTGATTGCCGCCAATGTCGAGGAGTTGAATCAATTTCTTGAGCACGATCTGCGTGAACCGATCCAGTTCGGCATCGGCATTCATGGCGGCGAAGTGATCATCGGCGACATCGGCTACCGCGACCACATGGTGTTCACCGCGCTCGGAGACGCGGTCAATGTCGCAGCAAGGCTGCAGGACATGACAAAGACCCTCGCATGTGAAGCAATCCTTTCGGAAGAGGTTCGCGTAACAGCCGGCCTTCCGGCCGATGGTTTGCCGCAGCGGGAAGTCGCGATCCGCGGACGCGCCGAACCGATGATGGTCCGCTCCGTCACTGACGCGAAGACGTTGTCGGCGCTGGTTAACGACGTGGATTCTGTCGCGGCTTAGCCGCGCGCCACTTCGATATGTGATGTTTCACACACCTGAACATTCGTTCAGAAAATTGTCTTCGAACCATAAGCAAGTTTCTCGAACCCCGCTCCGGAAGGATGCGACTGATGTGCGATGGGTAAGACTGAAACGATCAACCCGCGCCGAGTGCGCTCACTTAAGGAGAACGACCATGTTACGTAAATTGACTCTTAAGCTTGTTGCCGCAGCTACTCTCAGCGCCATGGCGCTGGCCCCCTCCGCCGCTTCCGCGAAGCCGTGGGGCGGCGGATGGGGCGGCGGCTGGGGTGGTTATCATCATCACCACTTCGGCCACGGCTTCGGCATCGGCTTCATCGGTGGCGGCTATGGCGACGACGGATGCTACGTGACGCGTCGCGTGCCCACGCCGTTCGGCTATCGCCTGCGCACCGTCAACGTCTGCGAATATTGATCCGAAACTCGGTTCTCTCAATTCAAAAAGCCCCGGTCGCCGAGGTAGCGGCCGGGGGTTTCCCGTTCTTGCCATCCCCCGCGGTCGAACTCGTTGCCGTCAACCAATGCTCGGGCAACAGCCGTGGATTTTCCAATCCCCGGGTTGCCGGCGGCCAATTTGGCAACGGCGCGATGGGCAATGCGCGCTGGCGCGGCGTGCCGCTGAAAACCGTGCTCGACAAGGCCGGGGTGCAGCCGAGCGCGAAGCAGGTCACCTTCAACGGGATGGATGGACCGGTCAGCGACAAGACGCCGGATTTCGTCAAGGCGCTCGATATCGATCACGCCCGCGACGGCGAGGTGATGCTGGCCTACGGCATGAACGGCGAGGACTTGCCGGTTCTCAACGGCTTTCCGCTTCGTCTGGTCGTGCCCGGCTATTACGGCACCTATTGGGTGAAACACCTGAACGAAATCACTGTCATCGACAACGTCTTCGACGGTTTCTGGATGAAGTCGGCCCATCGGATTCCGGACACGCCATGCAGATGCGTCGAGCCAGGCACCGCGCCCAAGGCGACCATCCCGATCAACCGCTGCAACGTCCGCTCCTTCATCACCAATGTGGCCGATGGCGGGAAACTGAAGCCGGGCGCAACGACGCTGAAGGGAATAGCTTTCGACGGCGGCAAGGGCATCAAGGAAGTCGCGGTCTCGCTCGATGGCGGAAAGCCGCTCAAGAAGGACTTCTGGCAGGCCGAAGTGACGAAGATGATCAAGGTCTATGCCGCGCCGATCGAGGATGCCGACGTTGGCAAGACCGTCGATTATCTCGCCGCGACCTACTGAAATACGTTTCCAGGCTGAACCCCGCGCGCATCGGCGTGACAGGCGCCGGTGCTTCCCCTTTTCAATAAATTGGAACGCGCCGCGGTTGCCATCGTTTCGCCACCTCAAATGATCGGGAAATAGGCAAAAACGGCAAATGCGCCGCGATTATGGCGTTTTTCCGCGGAAATCCCGATGTCGTTTAAGCTATCAAGCTCGCTCCATACCGCGTATCGTGCGCCAGTCGGGCATGCCCGGTTTGCGGGGACCGGCGGTTCGTTATTATTTTTTGATCCTGCGGAGACGACGTGATGGCTAAAGGTACTGTGAAGTGGTTCAACGCGACCAAGGGTTTTGGATTCATCCAGCCTTCAAGTGGCGGCAAGGACGTTTTCGTTCATATTTCGGCGGTGGAGAAAGCTGGTCTTTCATCGCTCAACGAAGGACAGACGGTCGAATACGAAGAGGTTGCCAATCGCGGCAAGACCTCGGCTGAAAACCTCAAGGTTTGACGCTAAGCCCGCGGTCAGCGCACTCTCGGATGCAATCCGGGAGTGGGGCTTCCGAGAAAATCTCAAAAAAAGACTGAGTGCATTCGGCAGGAGTGGGCACCACTCTTGCCCGCATTCGAACCGGCGCGGAACGCGCTGGTTCAATCTTCCGTGGCCCATTTTTCCACCGTCATGACATCCGGCGGCTGCAAATAGCCGCGCGGCCACATGTCCACGACCCATTCGACCTTGGTCGCGCGATCGACCAGCACCGCCGTGTTGTGCGGCGTCTGCAATACCAGCGCGTTGCCGCGATAATGCGGGTCGCCCACCACATGATATCTGAGCAGGCCCCATTGCTGCAGCACCAGTAGCAGGCTGGTGGTGTTGCGGGTGGTGTCCCAGCAATCATAATTGTGCTTGTCGTCGAAGTAGCGGAAATCCGCTTTCGCGACGCGTTTGTCGGTCCCGATCACCGGCCCCATGCGGCGATCGAACCAGACTACGGCCTTCTGCACCGCCGCCCGTTCGGCGGCAGCAGACGCGCGGCCCGCCGCGAGGATTTGCGTGAGGGCGTTGCGGTCGCCAGGGGTGAAATCGAGCATCTCGCGGCGTCTGCAGACGAAACCGTAGCAAACCGTCATGGATTTCGCCGAGGGGGGAAAAATCGACACCGTGCTGTACAGCGCCGCGACCGGCGCGCTCAATTCGACCGCGCGCGCCGGCACCGGAGCGGCAATCGGAATCAATCCCCACAGGGCCATGGCAAGACTGCAAAACGCCGAGGTTTTGCCTCGCCTGCCAGATCGTTCCCGGTCTCCCATCAGCCCCATAGGTCGCCACCTTCGAGCCAAAAAAATCTCGCGAAAGCTAACGCAGCGGTTTCACGATGCCAAGACCGGCTGCATGATAGCGCACGGAAACCTGAAGCGCGCCATGAACTTCGATCCCTCACTTTTTCCGCCCTTCAAGGCGCCCTACGCGCCGGACGATGGCCTCACTGCGGCCCGGGTTCTTGAAAGCGCGCGACTGAGCGCAGACCAGGACGCGCGGATCGATCGTACGGCGACGCGCCTGATCGATGCCATCAGAGCCAATGATGACCGGCTCGGCGGCGTCGAGGACATGCTTCGCGAGTTCGCGCTCTCCACCAAAGAGGGTCTCGCGCTGATGGTGCTCGCGGAAGCCTTGCTGCGCGTGCCGGACGCCCGCACCGCCGACCAGTTCATCGAAGACAGGCTTGGCCAGGGCGACTTCGTGCACCATGAAACGAAATCCAGCGCGTTCCTGGTCAATGCGTCGGCATGGGCGCTGGGGATGTCGGCGCGCGTGATTCAGCCCGGCGAAACCCCTGATGGCACGATCGGGCGGCTCGCTAAACGGCTGGGCGTTCCGGCGGTACGCGCCGCCACGAGGCAGGCGATGCGGCTGATGGGCAGCCACTTTGTGCTTGGCGAGACCATCGAATCCGCACTCGCCCGCGCGCAGCCGCATTCGGCGGGAATGGCGCGCTATTCCTTCGACATGCTGGGCGAAGGCGCGCGCACCGCCGCTGATGCGGAGCGCTATTTCAACTCCTATGCCAGCGCGATCGAGGCCATCGGCCGCACCGCCGATGACCGGCCGCTGCCCGATCGGCCCGGCATCTCAGTCAAGCTCTCCGCGCTGCACCCGCGTTTCGAGGCTATCAGCCGAGAGCGAGTGATGACGGAACTGGTTCCGCGGCTGATCGATCTCGCGCGGCGGGCCAAGGCCTATGATCTGAATTTCACCGTCGATGCCGAGGAAGCGGACCGGCTGGAATTGTCGCTCGACGTCATCGCGGCCGCGCTCAGTGACGCGTCGCTCGCCGGCTGGGACGGCTTTGGGCTCGCGATCCAGGCCTACCAAAAGCGGGCCGAAGCCGTGATCGGCTACGCCGACGACCTCGCGAAAAGGCTGAGCCGGCGGATGATGGTGCGCCTTGTCAAAGGCGCCTACTGGGACAGCGAGATCAAACGCGCGCAGGAGCGCGGCCTTGACGACTATCCGGTGTTTACCCGCAAGGCGATGACCGACCTCAACTATATTTCTTGCGTACAAAAACTACTGGCGCTGCGGCCCCGCCTCTTCCCGCAATTCGCAACCCACAATGCGCTGACGGTCGCGACCGTCCTCGAACTTGCCGAAGACGAAAGCGGATTCGAGTTCCAGCGCCTGCACGGCATGGGCGAGGCGCTGTATGCGCAATTGAGCCGGGATCGCCCTGACTTGGCCTATCGGACCTATGCGCCGGTCGGCAGTCATCGCGATCTCCTGGCCTATCTGGTGCGGCGCCTTCTGGAGAATGGCGCCAATTCGTCATTCGTGGCGGTTGCCGCTGACGATACCGTGCCGGTTGCGACGCTGCTGCGGCGCCCCGCCGATATCATCGGCGCCGCCGGCAATGCACGGCATCCGAAAATCAGCCTGCCGCGCGATCTCTACCGACCGCAACGCCAGAATTCGCGCGGCATCGAATTCGGCGAGCGCGCGGCGCTGAGCGGACTGCTTTCCGCCATCGCGGCGGAAACCGCGGCTGTTGCGGCAGCGCCTCTGATCAATGGCCAAACACGAGCAGGCGCGGCGCGACAGGTCGTCAGCCCGATCGACCAGAAAACAATCGTCGGAAGCGTCACCGATGCGACGCCGGAGCACACGAACGAGGCCGTCGCCGCCGCGCGCGAGGGATTCAAAACCTGGAGCAGGACGCCAGCCGAGATGCGCGCGAAACTCCTGGAGAAAGCCGCGGACCTGCTGGAACGGCGAGCCGCGCATTTCATCGCGCTGTTGCAGCGCGAGGGCGGCAAGACGCTCGATGATGCGCTTTCGGAAGTCCGCGAAGCCGTCGATTTCTGCCGCTACTATGCCGCGCAAGGCCGCAAGCTGTTCGGCGAGGGCGAAACCATGCCGGGGCCGACCGGCGAGAGCAATATGCTCCAGCTGCGCGGCCGCGGCGTTTTTATCGCGATATCGCCATGGAATTTTCCGCTGGCGATCTTCACAGGGCAAGTAACGGCGGCGCTGATGGCCGGAAATGCGGTGGTGGCGAAACCCGCCGAACAAACGCCGTTGATCGCGGCGGAAGCCATTCGATTGCTGCATGAGGCCGGCGTGCCGGCATCTGCGCTGCATCTGGTGCCCGGCGACGGCGATATCGGCGCAGCGCTAACAGCGCATGCTGACATTGCCGGCGTCGTCTTCACCGGCTCGACCGAGGTCGCGCGATCGATCAACCGCAGGCTGGCCGCCAAGGACGGCCCGATCGTGCCGCTGATCGCGGAGACCGGCGGCATCAATGCGATGATTGCCGATGCGACCGCGCTGCCGGAGCAGGTCGCCGACGACGTCGTGACGTCGGCGTTTCGCTCCGCCGGTCAGCGCTGCTCGGCTTTACGGTTGCTGTTCGTGCAGGATGACGTCGCCGACCGCATGATCGAGATGATATCGGGCGCCGCACGCGAATTACGGATCGGTGACCCGCGCGAACTGGCCACGCATATCGGACCGGTGATCGACACTGATGCGAAGCAGCGGCTTGAGACCCACATCGCGCGAATGAAGAAAGAAGCCCGCGTGCATTTTGCCGGCATGGCTCCCGGCGGCAATTACGTCGCGCCGCATATTTTCGAATTGTCCTGTCCCGATCAGCTGACCGAGGAAGTGTTCGGCCCCGTCCTGCATGTGGTGCGCTACCCGGCCGACCGGCTCGATCGCGTGCTGCAATCGATCGCGCGCACTGGCTACGGGCTGACACTCGGCATTCACTCGCGTATCGACGATACGGTCGAGGCCGTGATCGACCGGCTTTCCGTCGGCAACGTCTATGTCAACCGCAACATGATCGGTGCCGTGGTCGGCGTGCAGCCGTTCGGCGGCCATGGACTGTCGGGCACAGGCCCCAAGGCCGGCGGGCCGCATTATCTGACGCGCTTTGCAACCGAACAGACCGTGACGATCAATACCGCGGCCGCCGGCGGCAATGCCGCGCTGATGTCGGATGGCGAATAGTTTTCTTATCCCTCCCCCCTGTGGGGAGGGTGGCATGTTGTGAGCGCAGCGAACAACATGACGGGCTGGGGTAGCGCACGGAGTGCGCAAACATGTCCTTTGCGGATGGAGCCCCCCACCCGACTGGCCTACGGCCGGCCACCCAAGAGCTAGCTTCGCTCGTCTCGACCCCACAAGGAGGAGGGATAGAGCCTGCCGTTGCATCACGCCGCCAATATGGGTCAAATGCACCAGAAAATCTGTCTGTCGCGATGAAACGCGATTCCACAACACGGAATAAGACCAACAAAAATCACGGGAGCGAGTTCACCATGGAAGACGGCATCTTCGAAGGCCTCAAGGTTCTGGACTGCGCAAGCTTCATCGCAGCGCCCGCGGCCGCAACCGTGCTGTCGGATTTCGGCGCCAAAGTGATCAAGATCGAGCCGCCCGGATCAGGCGATCCCTACCGCAGCCTGCCGAATTTGCCGGGATATCCCCACAGTCCGCACAATTTCGCGTGGATGCTGGAGTCCCGCAACAAAAGAAGCCTCGCGCTCGACCTCTCCAAGCCGGAAGGACAGGCGGTGTTGTATCGCCTCGTTGCCGAGGCCGATGTCTTCATCACGAATTTTCCGCCCGCGGTGCGCGGCCGGCTCGGGGTGACATACGCCGAGCTTGCTCCGCTCAATGAGCGCCTGATCTATGCCTCCTTCACCGGCTACGGCGAGAAAGGCGAAGAAGCCAACAAGCCCGGTTTCGACAGCAATGCATATTGGGCACGCTCAGGCCTGATGGATTTGGTGCGCGCGGATGAGAAAGCGACGCCGGCGCGCTCGGTCGCCGGCATGGGCGACCACCCTTGCGCGATGGCGCTGTATGGCGCGATCGTCACCGCGCTCTACAAGCGCGAGCGCACCGGCAAAGGTTCGCATGTGAGCTCGAACCTGATGGCCAACGGCATCTGGGCCAACGGCATACTCGCCCAGGCCAAATTATGCGACGCAAAATTCCAAGAACGGCGCCCCCGCGAGCGCGCGCTGAACGCGGTGACCAACCACTATCAGTGCCGGGACGGCCGCTGGCTCATCCTCTCGCTGCTCAACGAAGACCGGCAATGGCCGGCACTCGCGCGCTGCATGGGGCGGGAGGATTTGATCACCGATGCCAGGTTTGCCACCAGGCCCGGCCGCCACGCGCGGTCGCTGCAACTGATCAATATCTTCGACGAGGTTTTTGCCACCAAGGATCTCGCCGAATGGCGCAAGATACTCGACGGCAATGGCCTGGTGTTCGGCGTGGTCGGCATCCTCGACGATATTCCCAATGACAGGCAGATGATCGAGAACGAGGTGCTGGTGCCGTTTGAGGGCGACACCATGCTCACCGTCAACAGCCCGATCTGGATCGACGGCAGCCAGAAAATCCAGCCGCGGCATCCGCCCGGCATCGGCGAGCACAGCGATGAGGTCTTGCGCGAGGCCGGCTACGACGAGGCGTCGATCCGGCAGTTGCGGGCATCAGGCACGGTGGCGTGAAGGTCTCAGCGTTTCGGCAACGGAAGCGGGCTCCCTCTCCCGTTGGGAGAGGGTTGGTGTGAGGGGTCAAGGTCTATCGTTAGGCCGTAACCCCTCACCCGGATCGCGCCAGCGATGCTTGGCATCGCCTGCCCCGATCCGACCTCTCCCAATGGGAGAGGTGAGCCGAGCGTACGGCACGCGCTGATTCCAAACTCATCAATCAGAGTCTAGTTGTTGTGGATCAACACCCAGCCGACGGCGGCGAGGCCGATGATTACGGCGGCCGCGATCGCCCAGGCGCTGACGCGGATGTCGCCAGTGGTCTGCCGTTCGGCTTCATTCCGGGCGATCTCGCGATTGCGCGACTTGTTGTCTTTGTCCGTGTCGCTCATCGCCTGCCCTCCCGCTTCCAGCCTTCCTAAGCTAGCCTAGCCTCCACCCGTCGTCGACGGATGCAGGCCGGCCTCGAACGATGCCGGCTGATCGGCGG
>Ga0209331_1000491_pt1 | contig 14172 bp, 12 predicted proteins | sample JacPinW_OM3H0_M3_FD_187971 | JGI IMG/M metagenome (GOLD analysis project Ga0209331, IMG submission 187971) | Forest soil microbial communities from Algoma, Ontario, Canada - Jack Pine, Ontario site 1_JW_OM3H0_M3 (SPAdes) (version 2) | ecosystem: Environmental > Terrestrial > Soil > Boreal... | reverse complement strand
GGATATGGCCATGCTGTGCCTCACATTCCGCCTAAAACACTGACCGTCGTCGCGCTGGCCTGAACACGGACCCCAGGCTGGAGCCGGTACTGGCCGCGGACGACAATCTTGTCGCCAGCCTGAAGCCCCTTCTCCACCACCGACGTTTGATCACTCATTTGCCCGACGCTGACCGGCTGCATCGCGACCGTCGAATCCGGCTTGATGACATAGACGTACATGCCGTCGGGCCCGCGCTGGATCGCTGTCGAGGGGACGGTGACGACTTGCTGCAGCGTACGCAGCAGCAGGCGTATATTGATAAACTGACCTGGCCACAGCGCGTGATCTCCGTTTGGAAAGGTCGCCTTCAGCCGGATTGTCCCTGTGCTCTGATCGATCTGGTTGTCGACAAGAGCCTGCGTGCCTTCCCCGAGCGGCTGATGATCGGTCCGTCCTTCCGCGATGACCTTGAGCGGTCCGTTGGCCATTTCCCGGGAGATGTTCGTCAGTTGCCGGTCCGACAAGCTAAACATCACCGAGATCGGCTGGAGCTGGGTGATCATCACCAGTCCGTTTGCATCGCCGGCATGGACAATGTTGCCCTGGTCGACGAGGCGGACGCCGGTCCGCCCCGAAAGGGGTGCTGTAATCGTGCTGTAGGCGAGTTGAGTCTGGGCGCTCTCGATGGCGGCCTGATCGCCTTGAATCGTCGCCTCGAACTGGCGAACCAGCGCAGTCTGCGTGTCCACGCTCTGCTTCGTGGCAAACTCATGCAGGCTGATTGAACGCTGCAGATCGCGCCTGTTGTTTTCCAGTTGTGCTTCGTCTTTTGCCTTTACAGCTTTCGCCTGATCCAACGCCGCTTGAAATGGTCGCGGATCGATCTGGGCGAGGAAATCGCCGGCCTTGACTTCCTGTCCCTCGGTGAATGCGACTTTGTCGAGCTGACCATCTACCCTGACCTTTACCACAACGGTGTTGAAGGCCTGGACGGTTCCTAAGCCGGTCAAGTAGACAGGGATGTTCTTTGTTTCCGCCAGTCCGGCGGTCACCGGAACGGCGGAGGCAATAGCAGATGGCGGCTGGCCGGACGTGCTCTTCGCGGGCTCATGCACGACATACCATGCGAGCCCGCCTGCTGCGACAACCAGGATAGTCGTACTCAACCAAATCGACCGATGACGCATGGATTCTGTCCGTGATGAGTGTGATGAAAATGGTCGCGCGATGGCGCACTGCGAGCGGCAAAGACTACGGCATCGTCCTTGGGATTTTTGTGCTCCTGAATGTGCCGGCTCGACAGCCTCGAGACCGCCAAAGAGAGGCGTTCAAGAAGGCTTTGGGACCGCAACAGACCAAGCGGAGTGGCGAAGCAATCTAGCCTCAGGCAAGCGTGTAGAACTCCGTGCCTGACGGCAGTCAGCTCGACTTCATATGCTGGGTCTCGGAGGATACGGATCTGGATGGAGAACGCGCCCGGCCAGGGCATTTATCCGCGCGCCATAGCTTACAGTGGCAGAGACCGGTACGGCGCCTGACGTACAATCGGGCGCGCGGTTTGCGAAGCTGGCGCAACCGAGACAGCAGCAGGGACACGCGTGAGTGTTATGATGCTGAGGACTCTTATTAGTATTCGTCGCTGCGTCCACCGTGTCGCGCCAGAGGGGGCATTCGACGCCCGATGGCATCGAGTGCGTCCGGGCATTGACAGTGGCGCCACCAACAAGGGCCAGTGCAACCAGGACAACCAGACATCGGAGCAGTACTGAACGCATCGCCATTGGATATTCGATCACGCTCTCGTTTTTAATCCGACCGGTCACAAGGGCCGCGGCACCGGATTCAACTGCGATGGGCGAAGCCATATCGTGCTGCATTTGCGGCAGAAAAGTGCCTCGTCAGATCAACATGATGTGAGTAAACATGCGCTCATCGCAGTCACCGTCATCAGCCGAATGCTTCCCAACCGAAACTCTGGTGAGTGATATCTCTATCCGGCCCACAGTGACTTCTCTACTTGGCGTCTACGCAAATTCGTCGATCGAATGTTATGGAATGTCGATAGCTCCAACGTCTGCTTTTGCCCGCTTAGCTGACGTTCAATCGCAATCTCAATACGCCGGAAACGGCGAACAGGCGACACCAACAGTGCAAAACGACAGCATGTGCGCCGCAGCTATAACTGTTATGTAGGACCAGCGTGGTTGGTAACAACTAGACGGAATTGGCCGCTCTTGGGAGCGGCCTGTTTGTTTAACAACCCGTCAGGACCTACCTCTTTTTTCAAACGGTCGCCAGAATTCATATGCGGTCGACCCAACGTCCGTCGCAATCTTATCGAAGTTCTCCCATAAGACCTGACGGTGATGGCCCTGCGGACTGATTCGCTGGGGAATTCGCTAGTGGAGATTCAAATGTTAAATCGTCGGGGACTACTGACGGCAATCGCTGGAATTGGCATCCTGGGTGTTGGGGGCGTGGCTCATGCCAAAGGTCCGCATAAACATTCCAACGGGCACAATGCACTTGGTGCGAAGCTCAAACAGAATGGCAAGCATGAGGTCGGCAAGGCCGGCAAAGAAACAGTTTCTGCGGAAGTCAACAACGGCAAGGTCGTCAATATGAGCGCCGGTAGCCTGCCAGTAAAGAAAGTGAAGTCAAAAAAGAAAATGGCTGGCTTAGAGAGCAGTAACATTAAGCTTGCAGCCAATGGCGATATTCATCTCGCGCAGGTTGACGTGTATTATTACGCATACGGATTCGATACGGGTCTAGAGGAAGTTTACTACTGGTATCCGGCCGAAGACGTGATCGTGACTGACACCTGGGTCGAATACGTCCCAGCGTAAGACGCAATTTCAAGCAAGCGCCGGCGGCTTTCGCCGGCGCTTGCTTTCAATGCCTAGCCCTCAAGTGCCGGTCATTTTTTTCAGGTTCTTCGCTGCACCAGAATCAATATAACCCTTGGATCCCCACGCTCTCCGCCATTACAACAGTCCGCCGCGATGAACGGGGCGCGCTCAATGCTGCGATACCGGCCGGAATCGCCGATCCAATGTTATGGAATATCGAGCGAACGAGTGTCTGCTTTGCGCCAGAAGCGGTCGTTCCGCGAATTAGCCCCTTAACGGCGGAAGCCGCCATTCCATATCACGCATTCCGCGAATTGAGCTCTCAGCAAAGATCGGAGTTTCGCCAATTCCCGGCCGGAAGAGATCACGGCCTCTCGATACATCGGCCCGCCGCTGACACTGAAGCGCGCTCAGCGGCTCACTTCGGGCAATCGCGTGGATTTGCATAGTACGCTGCAATACGCGGCTGCCTCCCAACACGCGGCGGAATCGAAATTCATTCGCTAAAGGACGCTCGTCAAGGCGGAGCACTGCATTTGGTACGACATGGCCGATCGCGACCAGATTAGCCCTGAAGGCGATCGCCGAGGGCACCGATCCGAAAGTGATTACGGAAGCCTATCGCAAGGCGCACGAGCGGCTGGACAATCCGCCCTGGCTCTATATCGTCCACGATCTCAATCCCCGCGCGATGAGTCCGAAGGTCAAGGGCTTCGTCTCGCCGCAGTCCTGGTTCGTCGATTTGACCCTCATCAGCGTGCAGTGAAATGAACGAAGTCACCCGTATCACCACCGATCCCTCCCCGCTTCCGGCGTCTGTCCTAGCGCAGGAGATCGCCGCCAAGAGATTGTCGCCCGTCGATGTTGTCGACGCGCTCCTTGCGCGCATCGAGGCTCTAGAGCCCAAGCTGCACGCTTTCGTGGACGTCTACGGCCCAAGCGCGCGTCTCGCGGCGGAGGCCGCGCACAAGGCCATTCGGGCGGACCATGCGATCGGACCTTTGCATGGTGTCCCGATCGCGCTCAAGGATCTGATCGAACTTGAGGGGCAGGTCACCACCGGCGGCTCTGCCAACTGGCGCAATCGCCGCTCGGTCGTGACAGCGACCATCGCCCGCCGCATGATCTCTGCGGGCATGATCGTGCTCGGCAAGACCCACACCGTCGAGTTTGCGTTCGGCGGCTGGGGCACCAACCAGCATATGGGCACGCCCTGGAACCCGTGGGATGCGACGACGGCAAGGACGCCGGGAGGCTCGAGCAGTGGGTCGGGCGTCGCCGTCGCAGCGCGCATGGCGCCATGGGCGATCGGCACCGATACGGGCGGGTCGGTGCGGCTGCCCGCATCCTATTGCGGGCTGACCGGGCTGAAGGTCACGATCGGGCGCATCAGCACCCATGGCATTCTCCCGCTCAGCACCACACTGGATACGCCGGGGCCGATGGCGCGTTCGGTCGTTGACGCGGCCTTGCTCTACAACCTATTGCAAGGATCCGATCCGCTCGATCCGAATACGCACGGCATCATTCCAGCCGATCCGATGCCAGCGCTGACGCGCGGAGTGCGTGGGCTTCGTCTCGGGCGCATGCCGGCGGCCGAGCGCGAGGGTGTCGCGGCCGACATGCTGGCCGCGTATGATCGCTCTCTCGACGTCCTGGCAGGGTTAGGAGCCGACATCGTCGACATCGCGCTTCCCTTCCGGTTCGCCGATTGCCTCAACGCGCAAGCGATCGTGCAGGCGGAAGCCTATTTCCACACCGGCCATCTGGCCGAGGACCCGGCGCTTCAACTCGACGGCGCGGTGCGTCGGCGCGTCCTCGGCGGCGCCCGCGTGTCCGCGCAGGATTATCTCGCCACCCGCAAGCTGCAGCGCGACCTCAAGCAGGCGATGTATCAAGCGCTCGATGGCGTCGATGCCCTGCTGACGCCGACGACGGAGACAGCCGCCATCAGGCTCGACGACGTCGACCAGGACAAGATGCCGTCGCGTTTCACGCGCTTCGGCAACCTGCTGGAGATGTGTGCCTTGGCGCTGCCAAATGGTGCCACGGCGGTCGGACTGCCGCTGTCTCTCCAGATTGTGTGTCGCGGCTATGACGAAGCCATGGCCTTGCGCATCGGTCATGCCTATCAGCAGGCCACCGATTGGCATCTGCAGGCGCCACCGACCTGACCCTCGCTCCGGCTTTTCGGCTCGCCCCCGGCGGCCAGTGATGGCTTCTCGGTGCCGAAACCCGCGTATTCAGCGGGAGTGACCACGTAATCGGCGACAACACTCCCGCCGCGGTCGCAACGTCCACGGCGGCCTGATGCGCAAGGCCGCGCGGCAAAGCCGAAGACCATGTTTTGCGGTATCTCAACACAAGGCTGGAATGCCTGGATAGTTCCCCTACTCTCGCAACTATAGTGGCAGGCGATTGCGGTCGGCTTCGGAGGATAGGCAGTCTTTGGATGATGCTCGTGGAGCATATGCGCCAGCGAATTGCGGAGGCCGTTCGTCCGGCACGGATGTGTTCCCCTCGGCACGCAATCTGCCTCGATAACCACAAAACTCGAGCCGGCGGATGTAGTTCCTCATGCCCGCACCGGCACTGTTTGTCAGCGACGGCGTCCTGAGGTGAACAGCGCACCGGCAACGAAAGCGGCGATCAGCATGGCGATTGGAGCCGCCCGCGCCGCTTTCTTCAGGATATCGACATACGTCTCCGGCCGCCGAGCTCTTTCGACCGCGTCGCCGAAGTGACGGCCCACCTCGTCTACCTTGGCCCTGGCCGAGTTCACCGCGTCTTTCGCCAGGTCCAAGCTTTCGGTCGCCTTGCTCATTTCGCCATCGCCGTCGTTGCCGTCGTTGATCATCGCGTGCTCCCTTCGAACGGGGCCCTCGCCGGCGAAGCCGGTCATGATCAAGTTTCGGCGGCGCATTTCGTTGCAATTCGGGCCGCGATGTTGCCGCCGGCTCCTTCTTTCGCAAGCCTCCGCCCGGGAGACATAACGCCTACGCCGTTTTCCGGAAACGATGCTCTGAACAACGCTTCTTGCCCGTAGTGCGGACGATCCGCGGACAAGCCATCCGCTGCATGCCTATGCCGAGAAGGCAATATGCAGGGCGCGCCGGATGCCGTTTGGCAAGTCGAAGCGGCTTCAGAGAGCGGTCGGCGCATCTATCAAAAGCGGAAGTTGAAAAACGCCCTGCCGTCGTCCGCTCACCCCCAAAGAGCGGACATACCGCACCAAGGCTGTCCGAAAAGCGCCACTATCACAATTGGCAAAGGTCGCGATAAGCCGTTGTACGACCCATGAAGATTGGCTCTACTAAGCCATATTCCCTAAAGTTGGGAATAGCCGGGCGCAGCCGTGCCGGTACTGTCAACTCCTGTATTAGCGACGCTTGATGTGTCGGCAAGAACGCCATGCCCGCCTGAAGGGCTGAAGCTGATGTAGGATCAGTCGCCAGATCAGAAAGGATCGATACTGTCGAAAAAGTTCGGTGTCATCGGTGAACTAGAATCTCTCACCCCGTTGGCGCGTCCCAGGGGCCTTCAAAGCCCAAGCCGGCGCTCGATGGCGAGAACACCGCCCTCTGGCGTTTTGCGCCGTTACAAATAAGCTTTGGGCAGCAGCATATGAATGCCCTTGTTGCCGTCGACAAGCTGCGTCACACGAAGGTTACCGGCGAGCGAGCAAAGCATATAGGCCTGATTGCGCGACAGGTTCGTACGGTCGCAAACGTGCTTGACCATCTCACGCACAGCCTGCTTGGCCGCGTCGTCCAGATCCTCGTCAAGGCCGATCGACATTAGGTGGGTGGCGCTTTCCGCGAAAGGCCATGACAAGTCCATGTCCTTGCGAACCGTCAGACGAAAGCTGCCGGTCACACCGGTCTCGAGTGCCGTGATGCACACCTCACCGTCGCCCTGCACACCATGGCCGTCGCCGGCGAAGAAAAGGGCGCCTTCGTTGAACACGGGCAAATAAAGGGTCGTCCCGGGACGGAGTTCCTTGTTGTCCATATTGCCGCCGAAGCTGCGCGGCACCGGAGAGCCGCAGCGTCCCCAGGCCGGCGGAGGCGCGGTTGCGATGATCCCGAAGAAAGGATCGAGCGGAATTTCCAGACCCCATGGCATCACGCAGACATTGCGGGCGTGGTCGACCGTCGGATGTATGGTTTCATATTCGGTGAACTCGTCTGGCAACGTGCCGAGCAACGGCAGGATCGACACGAAGCCCCAGTTCTGACGCACTTTCACGTTGAGAATATCGACTTGCAGAACGTCGCCCGGGTGCGCGCCCTTCACATAGACCGGCCCGGTGATGAAATGGGGCCCGGGCCCCTGCACCAGCGTGTCCAGGGCCGCGAGATAATCGGCCGGCACCAAGCTCCGGTCCTCTGGCAGCGATTCCTTGCCGCCGGCCGGAAAGGAATGCAGCGTCACCGTGTCACCCGAGGCGATCTCTAGTACCGGCGGCGTGGCGCTGTCGATGTATCCCCAAACCATATTCTCGGGGGCCGAGGAGATTTCATGACGGCGAGACATAAGTTTTGCTCCGTGGAATGGTGGCTGTCAGATAGCGATGTGCCGGGTCAGAAGCTCGCGGCTCGAGGATTCGGTGCGGCCTGCCTCGATAACGCTCCCGCGCGACAGCACCACGAAGGCGTCGGCAAGGCTAATCGCGAAATCAAGGTATTGCTCCACGAGCAACAGTGAGATCTTGCCCTTGAACGAGGCCAGCACGTCGCGAATCGCCGCGACGAGATTGGGCTGGATGCCCTCCGTGGGCTCGTCCAAAATGAGCAAGCTCGGCCGCGTCACCAAGGCGCGCGCGATAGCGAGTTGCTGTTGCTGCCCGCCGGAAAGTGCGCCGCCAGGGCGCCGCCACATCTGCCTCAGTATTGGGAACAGCGCGATGGTTTCCTCCATTGTCGCTGTGCCGAAAGTGCCATGGGCGCGTGCCGCGGCATCGATGTTTTCACCGACTGTCAGTTCCGAGAAGATCTCGCGGCCCTGCGGGACATAGGCAAGGCCTGCGACCGAGCGCCGGTACGACGACCAGCCCGTGATCTCCGTCTCATCGACCAAGACCCGGCCGCGTGTTGCCGGCAGCACGCCCATGAGGCATTTCAGCAGCGTGGTTTTGCCGGCACCGTTGCGACCAAGCACGGCCACGCACTCGCCCGGTGCGACCTCGAATCCAATGCGGCGCAGCACTTGCGCGCTGCCATAATGCTGATCCAACCCTTCGACGCGGAATCGCATGGTCAACGCCCCAAGTACACGTCGATGACGCGTTCATCGGCCCGCGCGTTCGCCATTGAGCCCTCAAACAAGGTTCTGCCCTCGTGCAGCACGGTAACCCGATCGGCGATCCGTTCGACGAAATCCATGTCGTGCTCGACGACGACGATGGCGCGGTCAGAGCGCTTCAGGTTGCGCACGAGCGCGACGGTGCGTTCGGTTTCCTCTTCCGTTAGACCGGCCACAGGCTCATCCAGCATCAGGAGTTTCGGGTTCGACGCCAGCACCATGCCGATCTCCAGCCATTGCTTCTGTCCATGCGCCAGCTCCGACGCCGAACGCTGGGCGAGATCGGCGAGTCCCACCGCCTCAAGCATCTCATCTACCCGGTTGATGAGCGCATCCTCCGAAAGCGAGCAGCGCAACCCGCCCTGCGCCCCAATGGCGATGTGCTGGTACACGCTAAGGTCTTCGAAAATACTCGGCTTTTGGAATTTGCGTCGGACGCCGGCCCGCGCGATCGCGGATTCGCTGGCGCGCGCGATATCGGTCGCATCATCGAAGATCACCCGGCCCTGCTTCGGGCGAGTGATACCAGAAATCACATCGAGCAGTGTTGTCTTGCCAGCCCCGTTTGGGCCGATTACGGCACGGACCTCGCCGAAATCGATCGCGAGCGACAGCATGTCGATGGCTCGGAAACTGCCGAACTCAACGGTGACGCTATCGATCAGCAATGCAACGCCGCTCATCAGCGCAGCTCCGGCGTCTCGGAAGACAAGCGCTTCACGCCCATCGGTCGAGCCAGCTTCAGTTTGGCCAGATCAATCAGCCCGTTCGGGAAAACCAGCACCACAAGCACAATCAGCCCCGACAGGATGAAGGGCCACAGCTCCGGCGCGGCCGCCGAAAGCCAGAACTTGACCGCATTGACAAGGACCGCGCCGATCACCGCGCCGATCAGATGGCCACGACCGCCGATTGCCACCCAGACAGCGATTTCGAGTGACAGTTCGGGCGCCAGCAGCCTCGGGTTGATGATGCCGACCTGCGGCACATAGAGCATGCCGGCGAGCGCCGCGATCAGCGCCGATAGGCACCAGACGACAAGTTTCAACCGCAGCGTCTCATAGCCCAGCGTACGCAGCCGCACCTCATCGTCGCGGGCAGCGATCATCAAGATGCCGAAGCGGCTCCCGAGCAACATGCGGCAACCCAATAAGGTCATACCCAGCACGAGGACCGACCCCGCCGCCATCGCAATGATGACACTGTTCAGGCCGATGGGCCAGCCGAACACCACCGCGAAACCCGTCATGCCATTGTTGCCGCCGAATCCAGTATCATTCCGGAACATTAGCAGCATCGCCACATAAACCAGCGCCTGCGTAATGATCGCAAAATAAACTCCGCCAACGCGCGAGCGAAACGACACGTAGCCGAACACGCCGGAGATCAGCAGCACCACAGCCGCCATCATCGCCAGCGCATAGAGGAAAAAGCCGAAGCCCGCCCAGTAGAACGGAAACTCGGACCATCCCATGAACTGCATGAAGTCCGGCACCCTGCCGGTGACCTCGTAGGAATGTTTCAGGAGATGCATCGCGACGACATAGCCGCCGATGCCGAAGAAAAGGCCATGTCCAAGCGACAGAATGCCGAGATAGCCCCATATCAGGTCGAGCGAGAGCGCGAGCACCGCGAAGGCTGCGAGTTGACCAATGGCATTGGACAGGTAGGCGGAAAGACCGAATGGGGTCGCAATAGAAATGACGAGCAGCAAAGCGACCGCCAATACTGCGGCCAAGAGAAGCAAGAAGGCACGATCCGACGCCAGCGGTTTCATTTGCGGCGTCCCTTGATGGCGAACAAGCCCTCTGGCCGCCACTGCAGGAACGCGATGATCATTAGCAGCACGATGACCTTGGCCGCGACGGCGCCCCAGAGCGGCTCGATCAATACATTGACCTGCCCGATTCCAAACGCGGCGACAACGGTACCCACGATGGTGCCGACACCACCCAGCACCACGACCATGAAACTATCGATGATGAAGTTCTGACCCATCTGCGGATTGACGCTGTAGATCGGCGCGAGCGCCAACCCGGCGAGGCCCGCGAGGCCAGAGCCTAGCCCGAAGGCCATCATGTCGACGCGCCGCACCGGGATGCCGATGCAGCCCGCCATGGTTCGATTTTGCGTAACCGCCCGGATGTTGAGGCCGAGCGGCGTCAATCGCATCAAGCCCCAGGTAAGCGCGAGCGTCAGAATCGCGAATACGATCGCAAACATCCGATTCCAGGTGAAGATGAAGTCGCCGATCACCGGGACCCCTCCGGTGACGTAGAAAGGCGTGACGAAGTTGAGGTTCTGGGTTCCGAACGTCACGCGCACCAGATTGATCAGAAACAGGCTCACGGCCCAGGTGGCGAGCAGGCTCATCAAGGGCCGGCGATAAAGGTGCCGCAGCAGGATCGCCTCAAGCCCAATGCCAATCGCGGCCGTGACCAGGAACACCACCGGAATAGCAACGATCAGGTACCAGTCGAGGAGGCCCGGCACGAGATGGCGCATCGCTTCCTGCACCAGCCAGGTGACGTAGCCGCCGATCATGATCAGTTCGCCCTGCGCCAGATTGATCACGCCCATCAGACCGAAGATCACAGCAAGGCCGATCGCCGCCATGAACAGTATGCTCGCAAAGCTCAGCCCATTGTACAGAGTGGCCATAACGTCGCCGGTTGCGATGCCTCGCCCGATCGTTGAGATGGCGGCATCAACCGCGCGTTTCAATTCAGGATTGGCGGCGTAGGCGGGGTCGGCGATGAGTGCGCGGACCTGCGTCAGCGCCCGCCGGTCCGGCGTGGCCGCGATGCGGGCGAGCGCCGCGATTCGTTTGGCCGGATCGGCAGAATTAAGTGCGGCGGCCTGCGCCACAGCCGCCATCTGCGCCTTCAAACCAGTATCGTTCTCCTGTTTGGCTGCGGCCTCAAACAAATGTTCGGGCAGGCTGGAGGCTTGACGCTCGAGCGTACGCAACGCCGCATTGCGTCGCGCCGCATCGGGCGCGGTACGTAAAGCAAGGGCCGCTTCAGCGGTCTCGAACAGAGCCCGGTTCTTCAGGCCGAGAAGCGGCGATCGGCTTTCTTCACTCGCGGTCCGCTGCGCATGGGTAAAAACATCGAGCGATCCGTCGCTTGAAATCACGACGGCGCCCTTGCTGTCGCAGGAGAGTTTGCGATCAAGCACGGCGCGCGCGATCAGTGCCGCCCAGGCGCGCTCGTCCTTCGAGCCGTCCGCCGCAATGCCGGTTAAGGCGCGGCCCCCGTCGCCAAGCGACGTCGTATCGCCGCAGAGCTTGCCGATCAAATCCGCGCGCTCCGCCTCCCCGGCCACCGACAGCGAGGGCGCGCACGCCGCGATGGCGAAAACCGCAGCAACAAAGAGGCGACGCATTATGCCCACCGATCGCGGCCGCCGGACCAAGCCGGCGGCACTCGAGCTGATCACGAACTAGCCATACGGGCTGAACGGAACAGGCTTGGATGCGTCCTTGGATTGCCACAGAACGTCGAAGCCCTGCTTCTCGTTGACCGATCCAATAAACACGCCGCGGGACACGTAGTTGTTCTCGGCTGTCATCCCAAGCTTGTAGCCCGACGGGCAATCGAAGCTGAGGCCCGCAAAAGCCTTGCGCACTTCAGGCACATCGAATGAATTGGCCTTCGCTGCCGCCATTGCCCACAAATGCACCGCGTCATAGGCGGAAATCATCGGATCGATGACCACGTTCCCCTTGAAGGGCACGTTCTTTGCCTTCACATAATCCGCCCATTGCTTAAGGAAAGCCGCGTTGGCGGCGCTTTTGGCGTTCTGCAGATAGGCCCAGCAGTTGAGATGGCCGACCAGAGGCTCCGTGTTAAGGCCCTCAAGATCAGCCTCGACCATGTCGAGCCCCAGCACCGGTACGTCGGTCGCCTTGATGCCTTGATTCGCAAATTCTCGTAGAAAGTCGGGAATCGACGAGCCCACGACTGTGAGAACCACGATCGGTTTACCGCCTCCTTGATCAGCAAAGGCACGAATCTGATTCACCAAAGTCTGGAAGTTGGAAAAGCCGAGCGGAACGTATTCTTCCTTCCAGGCGGTTTCCGGGATGCCCTTCGACTTCCAATAGCCCTTGAGTTGTTTGTTGATGGTGCGTGGCCAGACATAGTCCGAACCGAGCATGAAGAAACGCTTGGCGCTCACGCCGTCTTCGCCCATCAGATAATCAACAGCCGGCAACACGGAACTCGCGGGCGGCGAATTGACATAGACAATGTTCTTGGAGTTCTCATCGCCCTCGAAGTGAAGCGGGTAGAATAGCAGCCCGTTCGCCTGTTCGACTACGGGAAGCACCGACTTGCGAGACACCGAGGTCCAGCAGCCAAACAACGCCGCGACCTTGTCTTGCTCCAGCATCTGCTTGCCAACCTGCGCATAGAGCGGCCAGTCCGAGGCGGGGTCAGAGACAGCGACTTCGATAGTGCGGCCATTGATGCCGCCCTTTGCGTTGATTTCGTCGGCCGCCATGCGAACCACATGGTTCAAGCGGCCTTCGATGTTGGCCATGGTTCCAGACGAGGAGAAGAGGCACCCGAGCTTGACCGTGCCGCTCGCTGCGTGGGCGGAGCGGATGATCGCTGGTGTGCCGACTGGTGTTGCCAGCGCAGCGGCTGTGAGCCCAGTCGCCTGAAGAAACGAACGCCGTGAAAACATGCTCATGAATCCTACCCTTCGTGTAAGCAGGGTCGGATTTCAATCCGCCGTCAATCGGGAAGCAACGCCAAATAATGTTCAAGGCTGCTCAATGAAGGAGCAAGAGCGCCTCTTTTATGGTTGTGGTGTCAATTTTGTCATTTAGGATAGCGGCAGTTTCGCTATTGTAGTGTTGGCGTCACTACTGACGATCGCTCATCCAAACACGCACCGCAGATGGCAGAATGCCCCTCCGATCCGCGCCGCTGTTCGTGCATGCCCGTGGAATCTGATTGGCTCTACCAGGAGAAAGAAAATCCTTACGATCATGCAATCGCAGCGGATCCGCTCCTAACTGAAGGTAAACCGCAACCCAGCCGCGGCTGAGGAACGGACCGGCAATCCAAAAGTACAGCTTCGTCCGATAACACATGAAAGCATGAGGCCGATGCGACACTCCCAGCATACTGACAGCGAGATTTTGCACCTTCTGTACGAAGCCGATGCGGGTATCTCCATTGCCGAAATTTGCAGCACAGCCCGCATATCGCCGCGCACATTTTATCGGTGGCGCAAGCGCTATGGCAGCCTGACCCCACCTGCTCTGCTCCAGATGAAGGAGATTCAGACCGAGAACCGACGTCTTAGAGCTCTCGTGGACCTGCTTTCGGAACGCTCGCATGAAGCTGTCGCCAACGTGTGGCCCTCGACGCGGCCGGGACCCCATCGGTCAGATTACGGATGCGGCATACAACGCTCGCCGGCAAATGCTTCCGAGCAGATGCGTGGCGCATCCCTTGGCCGCTTCGCATCCGTTCGCGGCACGCGTTGATACCCCCATCGATCGGCTGGCTTAAAGAAGTGGGATATCCGAAAAATCCGGATTTGGCACTTCTTCAAATCTCAAATATCGGAAGGGTTTTCATCTCAACTGCTCGAAATTCCCTCAGCGTGGATCAGACTCTCGAAACGAACGCGCTTCATTCCATTGCCAACATTCCGCGAACTGCGACCTCGCAACAAGGATACTCCGGCTTGCCGAGCGAAATAGCCGCCTCTTGAAACTTTCATCAACCGCAGAGACCGAGGTGCGTTCTGTTCAGCGTTGCTCACTTTGGCTGTCTCTAGATTTTCTTTGAGCTCTCGGTGCACACATCGTGCACGCGTCGCCTTCTATCTATTTGAAGAATTTGTTCTTTCGTTCCAATCCATCATGAGCAAGTTTGAGGTAGCTCCAGCAACCGGGAGCTAACCGGTCAAGCTTGAGATAGAACCTCAATGTCCGCTTTGCAGCCATAAGCGGTCGTTCGCCGAGGTCGGGAAGGTTCACCCGAAGGCGATGCGGATGACCCTGACGACGGCC
>Ga0209331_1000490_pt1 | contig 14177 bp, 13 predicted proteins | sample JacPinW_OM3H0_M3_FD_187971 | JGI IMG/M metagenome (GOLD analysis project Ga0209331, IMG submission 187971) | Forest soil microbial communities from Algoma, Ontario, Canada - Jack Pine, Ontario site 1_JW_OM3H0_M3 (SPAdes) (version 2) | ecosystem: Environmental > Terrestrial > Soil > Boreal... | reverse complement strand
CTCCCTTGGGCACATCAAGATCGACACCGCGCAAAATTTCCTGCCGGGCGAGTGTTTTCGTCAAACCCCGCACCGCGATCATCTCGGAGTTGAGCGGTGATTCCGGGCTCATTGGTATCCTGCCGGATAAATGATGTTCAAACACATCGTCAGGAAGAAATTGAAGATCAGGACGGCGAGCGATGAGTTCACGACTGCTTCGGTTGTCGCGCGGCCAACACCAACTGCGCCTTCGCGCGCGGTCAGACCTTTATGGCAACTGATGAAAACGATCAGTATCCCGAAACAAAAAGCCTTCGACAGGCCCATAATGATGTCGCGGCTTAGCGTCCAACGCACCATATTCGCCATGTAATAGGTGCCATTGATTTCGAGCAGGAAAATCGCGATGAAATATCCGGCCGCAATTCCAAACGCGATGCACTCGGCCACCAGCAGCGGCATCGAGATCATGATGGCAAGCGTGCGCGGCACGACCAGATAATCGATCGGGTAAACGGCGAGCGCGCGCAACGCGTCGATCTGTTCGGTCACCTTCATCGTGCCGATCTCCGCCGACATGGCCGCGCCAACACGGCCGGCCACCATGAGAGCGGTCAGGACTGGGCCGAGTTCGCGGCAGATCGCGACCGACACCACGGCGCCAGTGGCCGAGCCCATGCCGATCTTGTTGAATTGAAAAAATGTTTGCGCAGCAAAAACGGCACCGGTGAACGCACCCGTGATCACGACCACGAGTTGTGAAAGCAATCCGATCTCGACGATTTGCCGGAGAAACAATTTCCAGCGCAGCTTGTGCGTGAAGATCGAGCGGAAGGTGTCGGCCGCGAGCAGAACGACCTCGCCCAGGTATTGAAAAAAGGCGAGAACAGTGCCGCCGAGCCAGTTGAATAATCGAGTCATCATCCGCGACCGCGAGTTGCGGTTTGTTTACACGCTCAAGGGCTGCGTTTTTGTTTTTGGGCGAAGCTCGGGCGGAATCGCGCCGATGAAACGCGGATCGAACCCGAGCTTGCGAAAAATGGCGCGGATTTCACGAAAGGTGATCGTGGGCTCGTCCAGTTCGAGATAAACAAGGTCGTGGTTACTGTCGACTTTGTAGCGCAAGCCGGCGATCGCTTCGAGTTCGTGCTCGAGCTCCAGAATTTTGTTCAAGTCGCGCACACCGGCCGCGTAAACTTCCAGTTCGATCATTTCAGGCGAAACTCTACGGGTCAGACGGGCTGGCGCAACGCTTTAACTGGTTCATCATTTGCGCAGGACGCAGAGCTGAGTAGATGTCGGTGTTAATAATTGTCGATCTTACCGGATGAAACGCATCGCCGCTTTTCTTTTGTCGTTTGAGGTTTTGCTTGGAGCGCTCTTTATCGCCGGCTGCGAAACCGAGCCGGTCGGAATCCACCAGAACCAGGCCGCCATGGCGAAGCAGATCGCAGCGGAGCCACCGGGCGATTATTATGTCGGGCGGCGTTATTACAAAATGTATTTCAAGATTTGGGGTTACGTTCGCCGGCCCCAGCAACCTTGGAGCACGGCCAAGCTCGTCATGCTAAATGAAAAGCAAAAACTTGCACCCGACCGCGCGCGGCTTTCGTTCGGCAGCGATAACAATTACGAATACCGGCTCTACGGATATTTCACCGGCCAGACCGTCTATGAGCCCGCCAGCAACGGTTTCTATCCCGAGTTCGTCTTGAAAAATTACGAACTCATCTCGACCAACCCGTTGCCGATTTTCCGGAGCCAGGTCGACAGCGCGGCGCAAGCGGCCGAGACCCGCACGACCATCGCGAGGCCGCAGTAACAATTGACTGAACGTAACTCGCGCGATCCCCTCGCCGAGGAGTTTTTTCGCTATCTCGCGGTCGAGCGCAACGTCTCGCCGCGGACATTAAAAGCCTACCGGCAATCGCTCGAAGGATTTCGCGCTGCCAACGGAACACCCTGGAAAAAATGCACCGCGGACAATTTTCGCGATTACCTGTTCGCGATCATGAAACGCGGGCAGGCGCGTTCCTACGTCCGCTTGCAGTTTTCGGCTCTGCGTGCCTTCTACAAATTTTTGGTCGATCGCAAGAAATTGAGGCGTGATCCGGTGCGCGAGCTGCAATTGCCGAAGATCGACAAGAAACTTCCGCTCGTTCTGACACGGCAACAGATCGACGAGCTGCTGGCGGCACCGTTGAAGATTGAAAAGAACCGTGCCGCGCCGAAATGGATGCCGCTGCGGGATGTCGCGATCATGGAATTATTTTATTCAAGCGGGTTGCGTTTGGGCGAACTCGCCTCTCTCGATGTGCAAGATGTCGATCTTTACACGGAGTCGGTTCGCGTTTTTGGCAAGGGAAGAAAGGAGCGTGTCTGTCCGATCGGGGCACCGGCGCTAGAAGCCATTCAGAAGTACCGCGCGGCCGCAAACGTACATTCCGGCCCATTGTTCATCAATAAGGCGCGCAAGAGAATTTCGCCGCGCTCGATCTGGCTTGTTCTAAAGCGCTACCTGCGACACACGTCGATTCCGATTTCAATTAGTCCGCACAAATTGCGGCATAGCTTCGCCACTCATATGCTCGATCGCGGCGCGGATTTGCGCAGTGTCCAAGCGCTGCTCGGTCACGCCAGTCTATCGACGACGCAGATTTACACCCACGTCACCGTGGAGCGTTTGAAAAAAGCTTACGCCGACGCGCACCCGCGCGCGTAATAGTCATCCCGAACGGAGGTGAGGGATCTCGCATTCGAAGCTTGGACAGCCGCTTTCCTAGAGGACGTCAATCTTCCCTGTGAGAGATCCCTCGCCGCCGCTCGGGATGACAAGCGGACGCACATCCGCGCGCGTGATCAGCTTGCGCCGGCGGTCGCTTTGCCGTGTGGCTCGGCCGCTTTGAAAACGAGCTTTCCCTCTGCCGCCGCAACGTGGACAGTCTCGCCCGCTTTGACATTGCCTCGGAGCAATTCCTCCGCGAACGGGTCCTCGAGGTAACGCTCGACCGCGCGCCGCATTGGTCGGGCGCCGTACATCGGGTCGTAACCCTTCTCGATCAGAAATTCCTTGGCGCTCGCTTCGAGCTCGACGTGAACTTCTTTCGCTTTGACTCGCACCAGCACTTTGTCCACCTCAAGATCGACAATCTTCATCAGATCGGCCTTGGTCAGCTGATGGAAGACGATGATGTCGTCGAGCCGGTTGATGAACTCGGGCTTGAAAATCTTCTTCGCTTCTTCCATGAGCTTGTCCCGCATCGCTTCGTATTCATGCTCGCCGAGCGGTTTGACCGCGCCAAAGCCCATCGTCGTCTGGCGCTTGAGTGTTTCCGCCCCGACGTTCGAGGTCATGATGATGATCGTGTTGCGGAAATCGATCTTGCGACCTAACGAATCGGTGATCTTACCGTCTTCAAGAATTTGCAGAAGCAGATGCATCACGTCGGGATGCGCTTTTTCGATTTCATCGAACAGCACCACCGAATAAGGACGACGACGCACGGCCTCGGAAAGTTGGCCACCCTCTTCATAACCGACATACCCCGGCGGCGACCCGATCAGGCGCGAAGCGGTGAACTTTTCCATGTACTCGGACATGTCGATCTGGATCAGCGCGTCGCGGTCGCCAAACATGAATTCGGCCAGCTTTTGCGCGAGAAATGTTTTTCCGACACCAGTCGGTCCGAGGAAAATGAACGAACCGATCGGGCGCCGTGGATCTTTCAGATCGGCCCGGCTACGACGCAAGGCTTTGGAAATCGCGGTGACGGCTTCGTCCTGACCGATGACTTTGGCTTTTAACTCCTCCTCCATCTTGAGGAGCTTTTCGGTCTCAGCTTGCTCCATCCGTTGCAGCGGAACGCCTGTGACTTTCGAGATGATGTACATCATGTCCTCGCCGGTCACGAGCACTTCCTTCTCTTCGCGCTCCTCCCGCCACTTAGTTAAAATCGTGTCGAGTTTTTCCTTGGTCTGTTTCTCCTTGTCCCGCAACGCCGCCGCCTTTTCGAAATCCTGCGCCTTGATCGCCGCTTCTTTTTCAAGGCGAATCTCTTCGATCTCTTTTTCGATCTCCTTGACGTCGGGCGGCCGGGTCATGGCGTTGATGCGCGCCCGTGCGCCGGCTTCATCCATGACGTCGATCGCTTTGTCCGGCAGAAAACGCCCGCTGATATAGCGTTCGGAAAACTTCACCGCAGTCTCGAGCGCTTCATCGGTGAGCTTGGCTTTGTGGTGTGCCTCGTATTTCGGACGCAGCCCTTTCAAAATCTGGATCGCTTCTTCGACAGTCGGCGCATCGACCTTGATCGTTTGGAAGCGGCGCTCGAGCGCGGCGTCTTTCTCGATGTACTTGCGATACTCGTTCATCGTGGTCGCGCCGACACACTGCAATTCACCCCGGCTCAACGCCGGCTTGATGATGTTCGACGCGTCCATCGCGCCCTCGGCCGAACCGGCGCCGACGATGGTGTGCAATTCGTCAATAAACAGGATGACGTTTTTCGACCGGCGAATCTCGTCCATCACCGCCTTGATCCGCTCTTCAAATTGTCCGCGGTATTTTGTGCCCGCGACCATGAGTGCGAGGTCGAGCGTGACCACGCGCTTGTCGCGCAGCAGTTCAGGCACATTGCCGTTCGCGATTTCCTGGGCGAGGCCTTCCGCAATCGCGGTCTTCCCCACCCCGGCCTCACCGATCAACACCGGATTGTTCTTGGTGCGGCGGCAAAGCACTTGGATAACGCGCTCGATTTCGTTGCGACGTCCAATGACCGGATCGAGCTCGTTTTTCTTGGCCAGCTCGGTCAGGTCACGGCCGAACGCGCGTAGGGCTGGCGTTTTGACATCCTTCTTCGATGTCGGCTCCGCGCCTCCTTCTTCCGCTTCTGCCGGTGTAAAATTCGGATCGAGCTCTTTTTGGATTTCGGTCTTGGTGCGCTCGATGTCGACTTCGAGGCTTCTCAGAACGCGCGCGGCAACGCCTTCGCCTTCTTTTAAGAGCCCGAGCAGAATATGTTCGGTGCCGACGTAGGAATGGTTGAGCGCCTTCGCTTCCTTGCCCGCGAGCGCGAGAACTTTTTTGACGCGCGGCGTGTAGGGGATGTTGCCGACCATTTTCGTTTCCGGGCCGGAGCCGACCTGCTTTTCCACTTCCATCCGCACGGTCTCAAGATCGAGACCCATTTTTTGCAAGACGTTCACAGCCACGCCTTGGCCAAGCTTGATCAGCCCGAGCAAGAGATGCTCGGTCCCGACATAGTTGTGATTGAAGCGGTCGGCCTCCTTGCGAGCGAGGGCCAGGACCTGCTGGGCGCGCGGCGTAAAATTATTCATTGTTCGTTGGGGAGGAACCGTTCCCTGACTCCTTCGCCATTTTACTGATATCAGGTTTAGGAAAGACTTTCAAACGCTCACGGACGATTTGCGCGCGGAGATGGTCGCGCTCCTCCGCGTTCAGCTTCTGCTGCGAGCTCTTTTGCAAGTGCGCCGGTTGCGTATCGATGAACAATTCGTCGATGGGCAAACGCCGGTCTTCGGGAAAAGCGCCGAGATCGACACCGAGCTTGATGATCGACAAGAGGTTGAGCGCTTCCTTCGAGCTCATGGCATGCGCATAGGTAAGCACACCGTAGGCCCGACCGATCTGATCCCACAAGGTATTCGGTTTTTTCTGGATCAAGACCTGCCGCGCGTCGTGTTCCTTTTCGATGATCGTTTCGATGACTTTGGTCAACCGGCTGATGATCTCGTCCTCTTTTTCGCCGAGCGTGGTTTGATTGGAGATTTGGAAAAGATTTCCCATCGCTTCCGTGCCTTCGCCGTAAAGGCCGCGCACGGCTAGCCCGATTTTGCTCACGGCCTGGATCACTTGATTGATCAGCTCGCTCAGAACAAGTCCCGGAAGATGCAACATCGCCGATGCGCGCATGCCCGTGCCGACGTTCGTTGGGCAAGCGGTCAGATATCCGAGCCGCTGGTCGTAAGCGAACTCGAGTTTGTTCTCGAGCGCGCTGTCGACCTTGTCCACCAACTTGAACGCTTGCTTCAATTGCAGACCGGAGCGGATCGATTGCATGCGCAAATGATCCTCTTCGTTGATCATGATGCTCAATGTCTGCTTGCGATTCATCACGATCGCGCTGCCCACGCTCTTGGCCGCATGCTCGCGGCTGATCAAATGTCGCTCGACCAACACCTGCTTCTCGAGCGCGGAAAGTTCCTGCAGGACTTCGGAAAATGAGTCCTGCATTTCCGCAAGCTCCTCCACGCGCGGTTTAATCATGTCGAGGATCGCGGTGCGCTCGGCCTTTTTCGCCCAGCCGGGGAATGCGCGGTTGCGCAAATTGCGCGCCAATCGCACGCGGCTACTGATCACGATCTGATGATGCGGACCTTCACCGCGCAGCCATTCTCCGGCGGTCGAGATGACGTTGGAAAATTTCACGGCGCGCTCGCGAGTTCGGTCTCCAGTTGTTTGATCTGGTCGCGCAACGACGCGGCCGTCTCGTAATTCTCTTCCTTCACTGCTTTCTCCAGACTCTCAGTCAAATTTCGCATGCGGTCGCTCAACTCCATCGCGCGATAGGCACGTTGCGGCAACTTGCCGACATGCTCGGTCCCTTTGTGCATTGCTTTCAAGAGCGTGTTCAATCCTTCGGCGAAAGTTCCGTAACATGTGCTGCATCCGAGCCGGCCAGTCTTTTTGAAATCGGCCTGCGTATATCCGCAAACCGGACACTTCTGCGTCGGGGCGCCCTTCTCAATTTCTTCCGCCGCGCCGATGCCAAGGAGCAAATCGGCGAGCGCGAAACCGGTCGGGTCTTGCACGCCTTTCTCTTTCGAACAGGCGTCGCACAGATTTACCTTCTGCATTTTGCCCTCCAGGATCTGCGTCAGGAAAACCGTCGCATCATTGCATTTGCAAACGTCGCACAACATTTCTGTACTTTATTAGACCTTTGAGCGCGTCAAAAATTCAACCTTCGACTTCGTTGAGCACCTTCCGCGCCGATGTCGATCTTATGGGTAGATCGGTGTTCCGGTTTTGCGCGTCATTTCGCGGAAACGCGCGATCGTGCGCGCGGTGATGGGTCCCGGCTTGCCATCGCCGATTGACCGGCCGTCCGCCTTGATTACTGGGATCACTTCCGCAGCCGTGCCGGTCAGAAAACATTCATCTGCGATAAAGACATCATGCCGCGTGATGTCCACCTCCGAGATTTTGATTCCAAGTTCAGCGGCGATCTCAAATGCGACCGAGCGCGTAATTCCGCGCAACGCTCCGGCCGTGATTGGCGGCGTGAACATTTGGCCGCGCTTGATGATGAACACGTTGTCGGCCGTGCATTCCGCGACATTGCCGGCGTCGTTCAACATCAATGCTTCATCCGCGCCCGCCAGATTCGCTTCAATGCGCGCCATCACATTGTTTAAATAATTGAGCGATTTCACCGCCGGATTAAGCGAAGCCGGATTTGTCCGACGCGTTGCGCAGGTCACGACCGTCAATCCATTTTGATAAACGGCTTCCGGATAGAGCGCGATCTGCGCCACAATAATGATCACGCTTGGCTTTTTACATTGCGTCGGATTCAAACCGAGATTGCCAACCCCGCGCGTGACAATCTGGCGAATGTAACCGTCGCGCAGATCGTTCTGGCGAATTGTCTCAAGCAACGCCTCCGTCATTTCCGTTTTCGACATCGGGATCTGGAGACAGATCGAGCGGGCCGAATCCCACAGACGATCGATGTGCTCCTCCAATCTGAATACGCGGCCGTCGTAAAACCGAATGCCTTCGAAAATTCCGTCGCCGTAAAGCAAGCCGTGGTCGAACACAGAAACCTTCGCGTCGGCTTCCGCATAAAATTTCCCGTCCACGTATATCTTCGATTCTTTCGCGGCGGAGGTCGCGCGCGCCCGAGAATCAACGGCCGGTTTAACCGCCTTGCCCGCCTTCTCTCGCGGCTGTGGTTCGTCGATCACCATCGCGTCAGCATCAGTGGTTTTCATAATCGCGAGAAAAATCTCCGGCGTTTTGCCGCCAATTCAAGCTCCAATTAAAGCACACCGCCGAGCGGTCGTGCAATTACTGCAATTGCCCGTCTGCGATTCGCAGTGTCCGATCGCCGCGCGCGGCCAACCGTTCATCGTGCGTGACCACGAGCAACGTCTTCTTTCTATCGCGCGCCAGCGACAGTAAAAGATCGACAATCGCCTCACCGGTTTTGGAATCGAGGTTGCCGGTTGGCTCATCGGCAAAGATAATTTCGGGATCGTTTGTCAACGCGCGAGCGATCGCCACGCGTTGCTGTTCGCCGCCGGACAGTTCGGCCGGCAAATGTTGCAGTCGGTCGCCCAGGCCCACTGTTTCCAGACTCTGCTGCGCGTTCTTACTTGTCGATCTTCCGCCGATCATTCCCGGCAACGAAACATTTTCCAGCGCCGTTAGTTCCGGGAGAAGAAAATAACCCTGGAAAACGAACCCCATCTTCGTGTTGCGAAAACGGGCCTGCGAAGCCGAGCTGCCATGATAAAGCTCGCGTCCTTCAAACTCGACCACGCCGGATTCGGGCCGTTCCAATCCGGCGAGCGTGTACATCAACGTCGTCTTGCCCGCTCCGGAAGCGCCGCAGATGAAAATTTTCTCTCCACGCTCGATCTCGAGTGAGATCCCGCGCAGTACTTCGATGCGACGCGGCCCCATGCGGAAGGATTGGGACAAATCGCGCGCGATCAATTGCGGCTGCATCGCGGTTTATCTCACGCCAAGATCGACATGTTGCAACATCGACATCTCCGTACGCACAAAAGCCGCCAGCGGAATCGACCGTAGCGGCTTTTGGTAAATCAACGCCTCTTACGCGAAGCCTAACGATTCCATGGTGGGCTCGTCGATTGCAGCGGTCTCATAAAGACCGTGGTCGGCCTGATATCGTGCGAGTGCTGCGCGCGTCAGTGGACCCATCAATCCATCCACTTCGCCTTGATAATAGCCCTGCTCTTGCAAAGCAGCCTGCACGTTGGCCACCACCTGCCCGGGATCGAGATCGTTGTAGGCGTAGATCGGTCCGTCGTAAACGAACCTCGCGCCCGGATCATAACCCCACGCCGGGTACCAATAATTATCGTTCCAGTAATACCAACCGCCGCCGATCAATACGATCCGCGGATGATTGTTAATCCACCAAATTCTGTCGTGCCACAGCGGTGTGTAGTTTCGGAAAACGACATACTTGGTGCCCTTCCAGTTTTGGCTGCCCCGAATGCGCACGCCCGGCTGAAACTTTATCGCCTGGTATTTATTATTGAAGTTTTTCGTCACATTGAAATTTTTCGTCACATTCACGTTCGTGACGTTTTTCGTGAAGTTCTTGTTCTTGGTGATCTGCACGTTTGACGATTGCGAACCGGGCAGATTGGCGCTCTGAGTTTTCAACGCCTTATGTTGCATCCTCAACTGCTGATTAGTCTGCAACTGCTGCTGCTGATTCAAGCCCGCCGCGCCCATGGTGTGCTTGCCAGCCTTGCCCATATGTTGCTGCTGGACTTGCTGCTGCTGGACCGGAACTTGGTTTCCCGGTTTGTTTTTATGCTTGTTCTGATCTGCCGACGCGACCGATGCCAGCGCCAGATAGCATGTTAAAATTAGAATTGATCTCATAAACTTTTCCTTCATGCGTGGTTAGACTTTGTCGATTCCTTATTATTCAAACCCTGCGACTGGCCTAACGTTGCTCTTTCGTGAACAAAAAACAAGAGCCGCACGATGAAACCACCGTGCGGCTCATTGGAATACTAATTGTCGATCTTAGGTCAAGCCGAGTGTCGCCAACGTAGGCTGGTCAATGGTCGAAGTAACAGCCAGACCGTGGTCGGCTTGGAACGCGGTGATCGCTTGGCGTGTCATCGGTCCAAGAACGCCGTCAATCGGCCCGTTGTAATAACCGTCACGTCGCAATTGTACTTGCACGTCCATAACTATGCGATCCGGTGGCAAACCGTTGTAACCGTAAATCGGCCCGTCATACGGATAGTAGGCAGTGGGAGCGTAACCCCAGGCCGGATACCACCAGCCCCCGTCCCAATAATACCAGCCGTTGTTAACGAAAACGATCCGGTTGTAATGGTGCCTCCACCAGTCGCGATCGTGAAATTCGCGCCCATGCAGACGCGCCGCGTTCGCGAAACCAACTCTCGCGTTGCGGTCACGGTTGAACGTCATATTGCGTTCACGATTGATGTTGACGTTTTTTTCACGATTGATCGTCACATTGCGCTCGCGGTTCACATTGAAGTTTCGTGAGCGATTGATGTTTCTCTCACGATTGACCGCGACGTTACTGCGCGCGCGAACTTGATTCGTGTTTTGCACGGTCGCGTCATGCGCTGCATGTACGCGCGCGCTGCGCAGATGATTGCGACTGACGGCCACGTTCGAGTTGTTTTGCACCGTCACATTGCGGTGTTGACGATATCCGGGACTGGAAACGCTTGCCTGCGTTCTCATCTGTCCTGAACTCCGAACGGCTGGCGCGCGATTCACGTGCGCACTTTGTGCCGTTGACACGTTCGTTTTTGCCTTGGCCCTTACGGGCACATTCGTAGTGATCTGCTCACCTGACGCTGAAAGCGTCAGCGCGAAGACCCCTACGCATCCTAATATTAGTATGCGTTTCATGATTATTTCCCTTCTTTTTTGCGCTATAAGGTTAGACACAACCCCGGCGACGAATATTCAATGTCGTTAAGTCTCTCGGCCTGAGATGGACAGCGCTCGCATCAGCGCGGCTGTTGGCGCACGGCTTCGAAAAGAACAATCGCCACTGCGGTCGCCAAATTCAGGCTCCGCGTTCCGTGCATCGGAATCGTGAGACAATTATCGGCATTATCCTTAAGTAACCTTTCCGGAAGACCCTTTGTCTCTCGGCCAAAAACCAGGAAATCGCCCACGCTGAATTTTACGTCGTAATACGCGCGTTCGGTTTTGGTGGTGAGAAAGAAATGTCGCGTGTCCGAGGGCTGCGCGCCTTGCAGTTGTGCGAATGAATCCCACGTTCGGACATCGACATCTTTCCAATAATCCAACCCCGCCCGCGTCAATTCCCGATCGTCCAGTGAGAAGCCGAATGGCTTCACCAAATGCAGTGTCGATTTCGTCGCCAGACACAAACGCCCAATGTTCCCCGTGTTCGGCGGAATCTCCGGCTCGATCAGAACAATATTAAACAAGAATCGCTAAGGAACGCAGGAAAGCAGGAAATCGCAAAACCAAAATTCTTTTCCTGCGTTCCTGCTTTCCTCAGAGATCAATTGATCTTGCCCGCGACGACCTTCTCCAGCTTGACAATATCGGCCGCGAATTTGCGAATGCCTTCCGAAAGCTTCTCCGTCGCCATCGCATTCTCATTCAAGAGCCAGCGGAACTTGTTCTCGTCCAGCTCGAGCTTGTCGATCTTAGCACTCTTTGCTTTTTCCGGATCGAGCTTGCGTTCGATCGGCTCGTAGGACTCGGCCAGTTCCTTCATCAATTCAGGGCTGATGGTGAGAGCGTCGCAACCGGCGAGCTCACGAATCTGGCCGACATTGCGAAAACTCGCGCCCATCACTTCGGTCTTGTAGCCGAACTTTTTGTAGTAGTTGTAAATCTCCTTCACCGATTGCACGCCGGGATCCTCCGGCCCGGTGTAATCGCGCTTTTCGTGCGCCTTGTACCAATCGTAAATCCGGCCCACGAACGGCGAGATCAGTTGCACCTTGGCTTCGGCGCAACGCACTGCTTGTGGCAGCGAGAACATCAACGTCAGGTTGCACTTGATCCCTTCCTTTTGGAGTTGCTCGGCCGCGTTAATTCCTTCCCAGGTCGACGCAATCTTGATCAAGACGCGCTCAGGCCCGATGCCGCGCTCTTTGTAAAGCTTGATCAATTGTCGCGCCTTGGCGATCGACCCTTCGGTATCAAACGAGTAGCGCGCATCCGTTTCGGTCGAAACGCGCCCGGGCACGATCTTTAGAATTTCACACCCGAATTTTATGAGTAGATGCTCGATGATGTCCTCGATCTGCGCCGCCCCGCTCAGGCCCGATTTTTTCCGATCGGCAATTACTTCGTCGAGCAAATGCGCGTACTTCTCTTTTTGCGTTGCGGCATAAATCAAACTCGGATTGGTCGTCGCGTCCTGCGGCTTGTAGTCCTTAATCGATTCGAAGTCGCCCGTGTCCGCGACCACTATCGTGAATTTCTTTAGTTGCTCGAGCTGGTTCAGCTTCGTTTTCTTCTCTTCGGCAACAGCAGTGCTCATATCTCAATCCTCCGTTTTGGGTTAGGTAAGCGTACGCCCGAATGAAAGATCGACAACGACAAAAGCCTTTCATCCTTCCGCCGTCATCCTTCATCCTTTTCTTCGATGCGGGTGGCCCCCAACGTTGAAGCGTTCGGATCGTAAGTTAAGAGCGCATCATGAATGATGATTCGCTCCAACGAGAAGCCAGGCTCGGGAATAGATCGAAAAATTGCTGACGATCAGGTCGGCTATTGGTTGCCGTGTGTTCACATCTAACGAGACGGAGCTGAGCCGCCACTGGCGAGGGCGAGCTTTGCTTTCGCTTCATCCTTCATAATTCATCCTTCAGCCTTTCAGTACGGCGACCAGCGGTTGGCTCCAGCGATTGGTTAGACCTAAGGGAGATAACTTCTCGTGTGGTTATCGAACAAGATGAAATCATACTTCGTCTTGCCAATCTCTTCTTTCGGAATCGGGTGCTTTCTTTGCGCAATCAGCGTTATCCCTGCGCGTTTCTCTTTTTCTGTGAGCGCGGCCTTAACCTCGTGGCGATCCATCGGGTCTTCGCATCTGAACACCTTGATGTCGCGACGCGATCCATCTGGAGCCATGGTGAATGCGAAGATGACAGTGATGTGATCCCACCGCTTGAACTGCTCACCAGCCGGACCGAGTAACATTTCGCCGCGGAGCTGATGAACAAACTGATGTCCCGCTCCATCTGTGATGATGACGCGATCTCCTTCCGTGCGGAATTTCAGTGTGACGGGCGTCCCGGCGTGACCTGGCGTTCCCATCGGTCGCTTAATCACCGCGCTTTCGCGCCGGAAGGTGAGCGCGTTCTTGCCGTCGCTCCATCGACCGAGCACAGACTCCGCTGTGCTCGCTGACAGGATTGCCGAGAACGAAATGAGTGCTGCTAACGCGAAGATGATGCGCGGTGTCATAGGTCTAACGAGACAGAAGTGAGCTACCGCCACCGAGGGCGAGCGCGGCTCGAAGTGGAGGCGGTTTAGTCATGAAAAGTGTGAACACGCGCCGGGTGGCGGTTAGCTCCAGCGCTTGGTTAGATGCGTTCGTGAGGTCACTCATGCACAAGTGCAATTGGAACGGTCACTCGACAGTGCCTTGTCTTAGGCGCGAAATCTAGGCGACCAAGAGGTGAGATGCGAACATCCGTCGAACGAAACCCCGCCGCCTGCACTCGCAAGAATGATTGAGCCACGAAGACGCTGTAACCGCTGGGACCGCCAGCGGAGCGAAAATGTGCATGTAACACGGAGCGTCCACGACGATCTGTTTTCTGAGGCGGTGGCATGGCTGTGGAGTCGCTTGCGAGTAGCGTGGTGCCGCGACCCGCACGAATCGCGGTAACCGTAGCACCGGACAGTGGTTCGCGCGTTCGAGCATCGCTGACTTTGGCTACCAACGCTAAGTTTGAAGTGCCGTCTGCAATATAGATCGCGCCTTGTAAAGGCTGCGCTGCTGAGACTGGATGCGCTCCTAGAACGCTAAGCAGAAGGATGACGGTGCGCGTCAGCATCTAACGAGAAGTAAACCGGAAAATCCCGTCTTTAATTACCGGATTTTCCGACCTATCACGGTTGTCCTTGGGGAGGATTGCTTTCACACTGGGAGGAGAGTCCCAGAACGTAGTGATTGCTCCAGCTTCTCACAAGGGCAAACTGCGCGAGGTGCGCGCGTCTTCTTTCGTGAGCGCAGCTAGCTTTTCAGGATCGCGGCGATTCGACCAAGCTCTTCTTCGGAAAACTTAAGATTCTCGAGCGCTCCGACGTTTTCCTCGATCTGCTCCAGTTCCGAGGCGCCCATCAGCACCGTCGTGATCTCCGGGCGGCGCAGCGCCCAGGCCAGCGCCATCTGGGCCAGCGACTGCCCGCGCTCGGTGGC
>Ga0209331_1000489_pt1 | contig 14183 bp, 11 predicted proteins | sample JacPinW_OM3H0_M3_FD_187971 | JGI IMG/M metagenome (GOLD analysis project Ga0209331, IMG submission 187971) | Forest soil microbial communities from Algoma, Ontario, Canada - Jack Pine, Ontario site 1_JW_OM3H0_M3 (SPAdes) (version 2) | ecosystem: Environmental > Terrestrial > Soil > Boreal... | reverse complement strand
CGGCGGCTGCAGCCGCGCCTTCAATTCGACAAAACTGCCCACCGCGGGCGCGGTGCCTTTGCGCACCGATAGCCGGACGCGTTCCAGTTTTGTCAGGGCGCGCGGGCTGTCCATCTGGGCGACGCGCAACACGAAGCGGTCGGTGCGTTCGCGTATATCGCGGGTCTCGACGAAGCCCGAAAGCGAAACCGAATACGCAGGCCTTGCCAACACGCCGTGCGCGACCCGCGCAGTTTTCGACGTCGCCACCGCAAAACCCGCTGACATCGCGGCGATCATCACCGCTATGGGAAAAATCTTTTGCCGCCGCAGCAAGAACGCCGCCGCGCAAAGCGCTGCCGCTGTGACGGCGGTGACAGAGGCAACCGGCTCACGATCCGCGGTGAAATAGAACGCGATTCCGGTGCCGAACGCGACCGGCACCCAGGGCAGCAATCGGCCGGCGCCGGCTTCGGCGCGAATCCATTCGCGTAGCTTCCCGATGAGAGACGGCCATGCAGTGAGACCGGACGGAACGATGCCGCCTGCCCGCGCCGCGTCACGCGGCGGCCAAGTGCCAGCGTAGCCTTGCGTCCGGCCTGAAGTCCTGCCCTGCCCGGCCATCCGGTGGCCCCCGCACTCCCATACAGATCGCAATGCTACCGTAGGGTGTCATGGGGCGGATAGCGGAACGGATGCGGAATATCGGGGAAAAGGGCGTGGACGATCGTTACGTCCAGGCCGCTTCCGCCAGCTATTGGACGACGTCAAGTTTGACCTTTGCGATACCCCCTCCAACCATTCCCAGCGTTTCGGCCGCAGAATGCGAGACGTCGACAACTCGTCCGGGAACGAACGGACCACGGTCATTGACCCGAACTGTCACGGATTGCCCAGTAGCGACGTTTGTCACGCGCAACCGGGTGCCGAATGGCAACGTACGATGAGCGGCGGTCAATTCGTGCGTATCGAACCTTTCGCCGCTCGCCGTCTGTGCTCCTTCTGTGTAGAAGCTGGCAAGTCCATGCGACGCAACCTGTGTCTCGGCTGCATTCTTGTCCGACGCGAACGGGGTATGCTTTTTCATGACCGCCACGCGCCTCTTCGTCACGAACGAGGTCTTTCGATGGTGTTCCAGCGAAGCCTGTCGACTGGCGGCAGGTAATTCAGATTTCTTGGTGACAACAGAAGACTGAGCGCAGGCCGCAAGCGAAGCCGCTCCCAGAGCGACGGCAAACAGTTGAATGACGTTCCGAACGCCAGCGGCCGAGACCAACGGCGCGCTAAGATGAATACGGTTTGCTTTAATGTCGACGTACGAAATTCTGGCACAGCTGATGGAAGACATGTTGTACTCCCGAGCCAACGAAATCCGACAGGCCATAAGGGCGGAACCCAAAAAGGGCGGAAGCATGGCCAGATGAAACCAAGCACGGCATCAATCACGCAATTTCATTTTAGTGTGGTCATTGTGTCACAACTCGCCGATCAGCAGGCCGCTGCGCGATGTGTGCCATTTTTCACTCGCCGCCCATTCGCAAAGTGTTAGATTGTTGGAATTGGACGAAATGAGCGTCTCTGAATGCAACGGCGCGAGTTCATTTCAGTTGTTGGCGGCGCGGTGGCGGCTTGGCCACTTGCCGCGCGTGCGCAGAAATCGTCGCCCCGGATCGGGTGGCTGGTATTTGGCGACGCCAAACTTGGACCGATCGATCAGTCGTTGAAGGACGCGCTCGCACAGGCCGGACTGCTCGATGGCCGCAACGTCGAAATCGTCTTCCGCTATGCCAATGGCATGCCGGATCGACTTGCGGAATTGGCCGCCGAACTTGTCGCGCAAAAGCCCAACCTTCTGCTCGCCGTTGGCGGTGACGTTATCAAGCCGCTGTTCGAGGCAAGTAAAGGTAGCGTACCCATCGTTGGTGGCGTCAGCGATAGCCCGATGCGGGCAGGAATTGCCTTGTCTCTTGCCCGGCCAGGCAAGAACTTCACCGGGATCACGTTTCTCACGGATGAAATGGCGGGAAAGCGGATAGAGCTGCTCAAGGAAGTAGCACCCAACGCAAGGCGCGTTGCGGTGATCTTCAATCCCCTGCATTTCGATGACGAAGTGACGTTTGCGCGGCGCGGAGCTGAATCGCTCGGCATCGAGCTGACGGCCCATCCGATAAACAACGTCGGTGATCTCGATGCTGCGCTTCACGGGGTGAGTGCAAGCGGCGCCGATAGCCTGCTCGTCATCTCGTCACGGCTGACCGGCATTGTTGCCGCCAAAATCGCCCAGCATGGCCAGGAGCGCCGTCTTCCCATGATTGCTTCGTGGCGCGAATTCGCAGATAGCGGTGCTTTGTTGTCCTACGGACCGAACCGGATTTTCGAGGCCAAACGTCTGGCGGGCTATGTGCAAAAGGTTTTAAACGGGGAAAAGCCGGCAGATTTGCCTATCGAGCAACCCGTGAAATTCGAACTTGTTATCAATCTCAAAACCGCCAAGGCCGTTGGGCTTACGATACCGCCTTCGCTGCTCGGCCGCGCCGACGAGGTGATTGAATAAAGCGGCCGTCAGCCCTTGCCGCCGACTGCCTTGGCAAAGGTATCGCGCAGGCCGATCGTTCGGTTGAACACCGGATGATCCGGCGTTGAGTCGGGATCGCGGACGAAATAGCCCTGCCGCTCGAACTGAACGGGCTCGGGCGAATTGCTCTCTACAATCGCGGGCTCGACACGGGCGTCCCTTAGAATTTCCAGCGATTGCTGATTGAGGTCGGCGGCGAAATTGGCGGCGTCCGGAACCGGCTTTGAGAACAGCTGATTGTAAATGCGGATTTCGGCAGGAATCGACTGCGCTGCCGGCAGCCAGTGCATGGTCGCCTTGACCTTGCGTCCGTCGGGCGCGTTGCCGCCGCGCGTCGCAGGATCGTAGGTACAGCGCAGTTCGATGACTTCGCCGGCGGCATTCTTCACGACCTCGCGGCAAGTGACAAAATAGGCATAGCGCAGCCGGACTTCATTTCCGGGCGAGAGCCGGAAAAACTTCTTCGGCGGGTTTTCCATGAAGTCGTCGCGCTCGATGTAAAGCTCGCGGCCGAATGCGATGCGGCGGGTGCCCGCCGCCGGATCGTCCGGATGGTTTACGGCCTCGATTTCCTCGATCTGGCCTTCGGGGTAATTCTCGATCACGATTTTCAGCGGCCGCAGCACCGCCATGCGCCGCAGCGCCGTCCTGTTGAGGCTTTCGCGGATCGAGAATTCCAGCATGTTGACGTCGACGACGCTGTTGGCTTTGGCGACCCCGATACGCCTGACGAACTCGCGAACGGCCGCCGGCGGCACCCCGCGCCGCTTCAGGCCGGCGATCGTCGGCATCCGCGGATCGTCCCAGCCGGCAACGTGACCGCCGCGCACGAGTTCGGTGAGAACCCGTTTCGACAACAGCGTATAGGTCAGGTTGAGCCGGGCGAATTCGTACTGGTGCGGTTTCGACGGCACCGGAAGCTTGTCGAGCAGCCATTCGTAGAGCGGCCGGTGGTCCTCGAATTCCAGCGTGCAGATCGAATGCGTAATTCCCTCGATCGCATCGGACTGCCCATGCGCGTAATCGTAGCTTGGATAGATCGACCATTCGTCGCCGGTGCGCGGGTGCGTGGCGTGCAGGATGCGATAGAGCACGGGGTCGCGCAGATTGATGTTGCCGGACGACATATCGATTTTGGCGCGCAGCACGCGGGCGCCGTTCGGAAACTCGCCGGCTTTCATGCGGCGAAACAGATCGAGGTTTTCCTCCACCGAGCGGTCGCGAAACGGACTGTTCCGGCCCGGTTCGGTCAGCGTGCCGCGTGTGAGGCGGATCTCCTCCTGCGACTGGTCGTCGACATAGGCATGTCCGGCGCGGATCAGGATTTCCGCCCATTCGTAGAGCCGCTCGAAATAATCCGATGCGTAGAACAGGTCGGTTCCCCAGTCGTAACCGAGCCAGCGCACGTCGGCCTGAATGGAATCGATATATTCCTGTTCTTCCTTGGTCGGATTGGTATCGTCGAACCGCAGGTGACAGCGTCCGGAAAACTCCTGCGCGATGCCGAAATTGAGCGCGATCGACTTGGCATGGCCGATGTGCAAATAGCCGTTCGGCTCCGGCGGGAAGCGCGTCACGATCTGCTTGTATTTCTTGCTATCGAGATCGGCCTGGACGATGTCGCGAATGAAATCGCGCCCCACCTCTGCCGCCACCGGTTCTGCTGTCATTGTTATTTCCTGTTCGGGAATCAATCGACTATCTGCCAAATCCGCACCTCCCAAGGAAGGCTTTAGTTATGCACGGTTCCTGCTATACACCACCGCTTCTTCCGCATCCCCTCCTTCTGCGACCCGCTCCTGTAATGACTGATTCCGTCGTCACGCGCTTTGCCCCCTCGCCAACAGGCTTTCTCCACATCGGAGGAGCCCGCACGGCGCTGTTCAACTGGCTCTACGCGCGCGGACGCGGCGGCAAGATGCTGCTGCGCATCGAGGACACCGATCGGGAGCGATCGACTGAACCGGCGATCGCGGCGATCCTCGACGGCCTGAAATGGCTCGGGCTCGATTGGGACGGCGATGTCATCTACCAGTTCAGCCGGGCCGCGCGCCACCGCGAAGTTGCGGAACAACTGCTGGCCAGCGGCAAGGCCTATCGCTGCTACGCCACGCAGGAAGAACTCACGGCGATGCGGGAAAAGGCCCGCGCGGAGGGTCGTACACGGCTCTACGACGGCTTGTGGCGCGATCGCGATGCCTCGGAAGCTCCATCAGGCATCAAGCCCACCATCAGGCTCAGGGCGCCACAGACCGGCGAGACCGTGATCGAGGATCAGGTCCAGGGCCGCGTGGTCTGGCAGAACGAGAACCTGGACGACCTCGTCCTGCTGCGCGGCGACGGCAACCCGACCTACATGCTCGCCGTCGTGGTCGATGATCACGACATGGGGGTCACTCACATCATTCGCGGCGACGATCACCTGATCAACGCCGCGCGTCAGAAGCAGATCTACGACGCACTTGGGTGGGACATTCCGAGCATGTCGCACATTCCCCTGATCCATGGGCCCGACGGCTCGAAACTCTCCAAACGCCATGGCGCGCTCGGCGTCGATGCTTATCGCGCCATGGGTTATTTGCCGGCGGCGTTGCGCAATTATCTGGTCAGGCTCGGATGGAGCCACGGCGACCAGGAAATATTTTCAACGGAGGAAATGATCGCCGCTTTCGACCTGGCAGGCGTAGGCCGTTCGGCGGCGCGCTTCGATTTCGCCAAGCTGGAAAGCCTCAACGGTCACTATATCCGCCACTCCGACGATCAATCTCTCGTGACCATGTTCGAAGGTGTGCTGGACTATATCCCCGGCGGTTCCGACCTCAAGGCGAAGCTCAACGACACCACGCGCGCGCAATTGCTGCAGGCGATGCCGAGCCTCAAGGAGCGCGCCAAGACGCTGATCGAGCTGATCGATGGTTCTTACTTTATCTTTGCCGACAGGCCGCTCGAGATCGAGCCAAAGGCAGCGGCTTTGTTGACGCCGGAAAATCGTGAATTGATCGGCAGACTCCGTCTCGCACTCGAGGCAGTCACGCCGTGGACCTCGGAGACCACCGAAGCGGCGATGCGCGCATTCGCCGAACAGAACAACCTCAAGCTTGGCGCGGTGGCCCAGCCGCTCCGCGCGACGCTGACCGGACGCACAACGTCGCCGGGTATCTTCGACGTCCTGGCGGTGCTGGGAAAGCAGGAATGCCTGGCCCGGCTTGGCGATCAGGCCCCCTCATAAGGTGGCATTGCAGGTCAGGCGGGGCCGTCTTGCAGTGCACATGGCAATAAGATACCCATTTAAGAGGTGCTTCTAGAATATCCGGCTTCCCACGCCATCTCTCCATTGTTCTGGCGCACAGACACCGGCTTTCGCAACGATCTCATCGGGGACTTCACGATGGATGCAACATCCAACACCAAAACCGCAACGCTGACGGTCGGCAACAAGACCTACGATTTCCCGATTTTGAGCGGCACCGTTGGGCCCGACGTCATCGACATCGCCAAGCTTTACGCCCAGTCCGGAATGTTTACCTATGACCCGGGCTTCACCTCCACCGGCAGCTGCCAGTCCAAGATCACCTATATCGATGGCGACGCCGGCATCCTGGAGTACCGCGGCTACCCGATCGAGCAACTCGCGGAAAATGGCGACTTTCTCGAAACCTGCTACCTCCTGCTCTACGCCGAACTTCCGACCAAGGCTCAGAAGGAAGACTTCGACCAGCGCGTGATCCATCACACCATGGTCCACGAGCAGATGGCGCGGTTCTACCAGGGTTTCCGCCGCGACGCCCATCCGATGGCGATCATGGTGGCAGCGGTCGGCGCGCTGGCCGCGTTCTATCACGACTCCACCGACATCACCGATCCGACCCAGCGCATGATCGCATCGATGCGCATGATCGCGAAAATCCCGACCCTGGCCGCGATGGCCTACAAATACACCATCGGCCAGCCGTTCATCTATCCCAAGAACTCGCTGAGCTTCGCCGAGAATTTCCTGCATATGTGCTTCGCTGTGCCGTGCGAGGACTACAAGATCAACCCGGTTCTCGCCGACGCGCTCGACAAGATCTTCATCCTGCATGCCGACCACGAGCAGAATGCCTCGACCTCGACAGTGCGGATCGCAGGCTCCTCCGGCGCCAATCCGTTCGCCTGCATCGCCGCCGGCATCGCCTGCCTGTGGGGGCCGGCCCATGGTGGCGCCAACGAAGCGGCGCTGGCGATGCTGGCCGACATCGGCACGGTCGATAAAATTCCTGAATTCATCAAGAGGGTGAAGGACAAAAACAGCGAAGTCCGCCTGATGGGTTTCGGGCATCGGGTCTACAAGAACTACGATCCCCGCGCCAAGATCATGCAGAAGATGTGTCACGCCGTGCTGGGGGAAACCGGCCACGGCGACGACCCGATGCTGAAGGTCGCGTTGGAGCTGGAAAAGATCGCGCTGAACGATCCCTATTTCATCGAGCGCAAGCTGTACCCGAACGTCGATTTTTATTCGGGCATCACGCTGAAGGCGATGGGCTTCCCCACCTCGATGTTCACCGTGCTGTTTGCGGTCGCGCGCACCGTCGGCTGGATCAGCCAGTGGAGCGAGATGATCGAGGATCCGCACCAGAAGATCGGCCGGCCGCGACAGCTCTATACCGGCGTTACCCGTCGTGACTACGTCGCCATCGACAAGCGGAAGTAATTCGAAGTTTTTAATTCGAAGCTTTGCAACCGGATGCGATGCGTCGCATCCGGCCAGCGAGCTTTCAGCGCTCATTCGACCGCCGGGATTTTCGTACCGTCGCCAGCACGATATCGGCCGCCCGCGCGCTCGGCGGCTGGTTGCCGCTCGACATGATCGCGTCGATTTTTGCAAAGGCCTCGAGCTGTCGCTGGCGCAACGGAGAATCGTTGAGCACCTCGCGCAGCGCCGGCAGCAGCTTTTCCGGCGTGCAGTCCTGCTGCAGGAATTCCGGAATGACGTTCTCGCCGATGACCAGGTTTGCCAGAATGACTGAGCTTGAACGGATCGCGCGTCGCACGATCCACGCCTCGACAGCGCCGGCCTTGTAGGCCGTGACCATCGGCACCCCCGCGAGCGCAAGCTCGAGCGTCACGGTGCCCGACTTGGCGAGCGCTGCGCGCGCAATCCGAAACGCCGCCCGCTTTTCCTGCTCGCCAATCACGACCCGCGGCTGCACCGGCCAGCTCTTCACGCCCTCCGCGACCGCTTCCTGCAAGTGCGGCATGGTGGGAAGGATCAGTTCGAACGGCACGCCCGCGGCCTGCAGCAGGCCTAGCGTCTCGCCGAATACCGCCATGTGATGGCTGATCTCGCTGCGGCGGCTTCCCGGCAGCACCAGAAGAACCGGAGGTTGCTCGCCCCGGCGCTTTTGCTCGTCGACACCGGGCCGGAGCACGCCGGTCTGCTCGGTCAGGGGATGACCGACATAGCTGCATGGCGGACCCCGCAGCCTGCGATACTCCTCCGGCTCGAAAGGCAGCAAGGCAAGCACATGATCGACATAGGCGCGCATCGCGCGCGCCCGGCCGGGCCGCCACGCCCAAACCGAGGGAGATACGTAGTCGATAATCGGAATAGAGGGATCGCGGGCCCGAACCCGCCTTGCCACCCGATGGGTAAAATCGGGGCTGTCGATGATCACGAGAATGTCGGGCGAGGCTTCCGTCACAGCAGTGGCGGTTTCCCGGATACGCCGCAGGATCATGGGGAACTGCTTCACGACCGCCGCCAGTCCCATGATCGACAGCTGTTCGATCGGAAACAGCGACGTCAATCCTTCGCGCGCCATCGACTGGCCGCCGACGCCTTCAAACCGCACCGCGCCGCCGAGGCGCTGGCGCAACACCTTCATCAGGTTGGCGCCAAGCCGATCCCCCGATTCCTCGGTCGCGATCAGGAATATTTTTCGCGCGACGTTGGCGGTTGCTCGCGCCTGCATCACGCGGGCAAACCGGTCACGAAAAGGCCCGCGGCGTCGGCCGCCTCGATCATGGCCTGGGGTTCGACGACAATCGTGTTGCGGGAAACGATCGCAATCCCGGCAAGCCGGGCCGCGGCTGCGCCTTCGATGGTTTGCGGACCTATTGTGGGAAGATCGAAACGCAAATCCTGACCGCTTTTCGGCGCTTTCACCAGCACGCCCCGCGCCGCCTTGGCGCGAATGCGGCCCTCGCTGCGCAAACGCGCAACGCGCGCCAGCAACCCGTCGGTGCCTTCGATGTCCTCGACCCCGACCACGTGACCGTCGATCACCACAGTGGCCTGACCGATGTCGAACGGACTGAGCGCACGCAGCACCTCGCGCCCCCTGGCGATATCGGCCGCGGCATTTTCGTCCGGCGAGGCCCGGGTGATGCATCCCTCCGGCATCAGCAGGTCCGGTGCGACATCCTTGATCCCCACCATCCGGAAGCCGTCCTGTTCGAGAATGCGGCCGATACCAGACAGCAAATGATCGTCTCCGCCCCGGAAAGCCGACAGCACGCGGCCGATCACGCGAAGCGTACCCCAATCCAGGCGAACCTCTGACAGCGCCGGCCGCACCAGCGTGCCGATGAAAACCAGATCGCGGCAGTTTTCGGCGCGAAACAGTTTTACGGCCCGGCCGACCTGACCGACCGAAATCCAGTGATGGCGGAAGCGCTCCACGGCCACGGGATCGCAGGCGCCTTTCAGCGCGAACAGGATCGGATGGATGCCGCGTGCGGCCAGCGAGTCCGCAACCGCGAACGGCATGACGCCGCCCGCCGCGATCAGGCCTATGGGCGATGAAATCTGCAAAACCTCGTTCGTCATGGTTCGCCCCGAGAGCATTTTCCGGCAAAGCGGGATCCGGTTTGCCGCATGAAAATGCTCTACTTTAATAACTTGCGCGTATTCTGATCGCAAAACCGGTATCCACTTTTGCGGAATACGCGCTGCTCAAGACCTTTTGCCGTCTTTCGCCGGCAGACACAGTTCGCGATGTTTTCCGGCATCGATGAAAGTCAGGATTTCCGTAATCGCAGGATCTGTACCCGCCAGATGCCTCACCTCGTTCAGACGCTCGGCAAAGATGCCAGGGCCGTGAAACAGCTTTTGATAAAACGATCTTACCACCGCGAGGCGCTCGCGGTTGAATTTGCGGCGTTTCATGCCGACGGTGTTGAGCCCGGCGAGAGCAGCATAATGGCCGCTCGCAAGGGCAAACGGGATCACATCGCTGCGCACGCCGGTGAGAGCCCCCACCATCACCTGCGCCCCGACCCTGGCGAATTGATGCACGGCCGAGAGGCCGCCGATGAAAACAAAATCGCCGACCTCGCTGTGGCCGCCCAGCGTCGCCGAGGTGGCAAAGATTACGTCATTCCCCACGATGCAATCGTGACCCACGTGGCTGCAATTCATGAAATAACCGCGATCGCCGACGCGGGTAATGCCGCCACCGGCTACCGTCCCGGCGTTCATGGTCACCTGTTCTCTGATGGTGCAGCCCTGGCCGATCTGAAGCCTGGTGAGTTCGCCACGATAGCTCAGGGATTGCGGCGGCGTGCCGAGCGAAACGAATGGGTAGATCGTGCAGCCGTCACCGATGGTTGTCTGCGCCGTGATGTGCACATGCGCGATCAGCTTGCAGTTCGCGCCGATCACGACGTGGGGGCCGACGGTGCAGTAGGGGCCGATCGAAGTGCCCTCCCCGATCACAGCGCCATCTTCAATCCGCGCGGTGGGATCGATCGTACTCATCGAATGGGGTCCAGTCAGCCAATATCGCAGGGCGTTAATCTGTTGGGTTTTCCGGTGGTTACCGCGACATCCCGGTACTGTCTAGTGACGTATGGTTACGCCGTGTTTCGGCATGTCGGGTCCAAAGTTGAGTTCGGATCAACGGGCAACGATCGAAGGCCAGAGTATGCTGGTCGATTAGAATCCCTTCGCATTTCAATTGAGCCACAGGACTAATGCCGAAGAGCCTGAACGACGGATGGAAGTAGTTGGGCCGCTAACATAGCGTGCCCCTCGGCCGTGAGATGAATGCCGTCCGCCTGCAGATATTTTCGGCCGATGCCGTTTCCCGTTACCGGAATGATCTTTATGCCTCGGCTGCGAAGCTGCGCAACAATCGACGCAAACTCCGCCTCCTGGTCTCCCTGTCCCAGTCTCCGGGCATTGAATGTGCCGCCTATCGTGCCAAGAAGCACAATTCTGGTCCCGTCCGGAACAGCCTGATTCAGCCGACCTAACATTCCCGAATTGGTGTCGCCCGAAATTCCGGCGTTCGCCACGTGCACATTGTAGCCCTTGCCGGAAAGCATCCTCTCCAGTTGCGCCGGAAAAGCCTCCGAACTGCTGACGCCTCGACCCGCGACATTACTGGCCCCCAAGGCAACGATCTGGGCTTGGGCCATGCCGGCAAGGCCGAACACCATCTCGGAAAGCAAGCCGGCGAACAGAAATAGCTTAACCCTCGAGATCATCTTGACGCTTCCTTGGCCGGGCATTGGGTTGGGTCCAAATGCTGTGCCAGTTGCTTCAATGTTCGGGCAAAGAGATTGATTTTGTTGACGCTTCGAGACCCGCCGCGAGGTCTGCCGCGCTGATCGGTCCCTCATCAGTCGGTCAGCATCGCGCCGACGTCGGCCTCGGCAACGGTCGTGCCGTTTACGATGGCGTCGCCGTGAAACCACCACATGGTCTTGCGCCTGCCGATGCTGCGCATGTGGTATTCGACGGTGTCGCCGGGCATCACCGGCTTGCGGAACTTGCACTTGTCGATGGTGAGAAAATAAACCGCCCGCGGTTTCTGGGTGCCCTCGACCGACAGGATGCCGATCACGCCAGCGGTCTGTGCCATGGCTTCGATCATCATCACACCCGGATATACCGGGCGCTCCGGAAAATGGCCGAGAAACGCCGGCTCGTTGATGGTGACGTTCTTGATTCCGATGCCGCTGTAATCGCTCCGGATATTGATGACCCGATCGATCAGCAGCATTGGATAGCGATGCGGAAGTGTCTTGAGGATGGCATTGATGTCCACAACCTCAATTCTGATCGCTGCCTCCATCAATCGCGCCCCTCGCCCTTCGGATCGACCATGCCATCGCGCACCAGACGCTCCAGCGCAACGATTTCCCGGAACCACTGCCTGGTCGGTTTTGCAAAGAAGCCGCCCCAGCGTCCGTTGGCCGGAATGTCATCCTTGACGGCGCTCATCGCCGTGACCTGAGCCCCGTCGCCGATGCGCAGATGGTTGTTGATACCGACCTTGGCACCCAGCGCCACATTGTCGCCAATCGTCAGGCTGCCCGCGAGTCCAATCTGGGCCGCAAGCAAGCAATGCCTGCCGATCGTCACATTGTGACCGATCTGGACCTGATTGTCGATTTTCGTGCCTTCGCCGATAACGGTGTCGCGCAGACTGCCGCGATCGATGGTCGTTCCGGCGCCGATCTCGACGTCGTTCTGGATCAGGACGCGGCCGGTTTGCGGTACTTTCAGATGGCCATTCGGTCCAAAGAACACGAAGCCATAGCCATCCTGTCCGATGCTGCAGCCGGGGTGGATCAGGACGTTATTGCCCATAAGCGCAAACTGAATGGAGCAACGCGCGCCGACGTTGCAATCCCTGCCGATCCTGACATTGGCACCGATCACGGCACCCGCACCGATGACCGTCCCGGCGCCGATTTCGACGTTCGGGCCGATCACGGCCAGCGGATCCACGATTACGCCATCCTCCAGATGAGCGGTCGGATCGATGACGGCGGAGGCTGCGATGCCGGTGCTGCCGAACCAGGATTGCGGCCGAAGCGCGTCGCGGTGCAGTTCTCGCGCGATTTTCACAAATTCGCGGAAAGGATGGGCCGCGCGCAAAACCGCAACGTGGGCGGGGACGTTGGCCTCGAACCGCCGGCTTACCAGACACGCCCCCGCCTTCGTCGAAGCGAGCTGGTCGGCGTATTTCAGGTTGTCGAAAAACGTCAGATGCATCGGGCCGGCTTCGTCGAGCGAAGCCAGCCCCCTGACCTGCTGGCCGCCCCGCGACGGGTCGACCAAATGCGCCTCCGTCAACGCGGCGATATCGGCCAGCGCTGACGAAGGAGGTTGCTCGAAGAATATCGGCTGCGCCATTCCACCCGTCGCGGTCCGGCCGGTGATCAAACTAGAGCCTCGGTTTCGATGAATCAAAACCGAGCTCTATTTTATTATCTTGACGCGTTTTCTTCACGCGAACCGGTATCCACTTCGCTCGAAAACGCTTTAGAACGATGTCCCGCCGCCAAACTTGAATTGCTGCACCCGGTCAAACGGACCCTTGGTAAGCGGAACCGCATAGTCGAAGCGCAGCGGACCGAACGGCGACGCCCAGATCAGGCCGATACCGACAGAAGAGCGAACGACATTGCTGCTGTCGTACACCAATCCCGTACAGGTGCCAGGCGATGGAGGATTGGTCGTTGGACGAACGCACCCGGGCGAGTTGACTTCGCCAGTGGCGGTCCAGGAAGTCGGCCCCTGGTAATCATACAGGCCCCCCGCGTCGGCATAAACCGCGCCCTTCAACCCAACTTCCTTCGGCAAGAACCAGAACGGCATCTGCAGCTCCGCCGACGCGCCCCAATACTTGGTGCCGCCGAGTGCGTCCATCGTGCCGTAAGGATTGATGTCACGCGGACCGATGCCGTTCGGGGCAAAACCGCGGACAAGGTTCGGGCCCATCTGGAACTGATCGAGCATGCGAAGTTCGTTGCTGCCGATCTTGTTAAGAATGCCGCTCTGGACGTGGATCAGACCGACGATATCGGCAACCAGCGGCGTGTAGTATTTCGCGTCGACCGCGGACTTCAAATAGGTCACGTCGCCGCCGACGCCGGCGAAGTCCTGCTTGAAATCAATGAGCAGGCCGTCGGTCGGGTTCCTGTTGTTGTCCAGCGTGTTGTAATTCAGCGAATAGCCAACCGACGACGTCAACGTTTTGCCGTTCTGGAGTTCTTTGCGGACCGGCAACGACGCCTCGCCATCGCTGTAGCACCAGAGGCCGATCCCTGAGGCGTCCGTCGCTGGAGCTGGAAGACCGCCAGGTCCACCCACCGAGTTCACAAACGCTGGCGACGGGTTGAAGGCGAGCAACGAGTTTCCCGGATTGTTGTTACAATTTGCGAGATAGCCCGGCAGCGAGATTTGCTGCTGATAGATCGAATACCGAAGCTGCAAGGAAAGATCTTCGCGCAGAGCGAATCCGAGCCGCGGGCTGAAGCCCAGCGTCTTGGTGCCGTACGAAATATAACTGTTGGCGAGCTGCTCGCGATAGAACATGTCAAGGCCAAGCGCGACGCGGTAGTCCAGCAGATAAGGCTCGACCATCGAAAGCGAGAGGCCGCGCGCGTACTGGCCATACGTCACCGACGCCTTCGCGAAAAGACCGCGTCCGAGGAAGTTGCGCTCGGAAATGCTGACCTCGGCGAGCGCGCCATCGGTGGTCGAATAGCCGCCCGACACCGAGAAGTCGCCGGTGGATTTCTCTTCGAGATCGACGACGAGAATCACGCGATCGCTCGAGGATCCGGGCTCGGTCGAGATATTCACGTTCTTGAAGAAATCAAGGTTCTTCAGGCGGCGCTCGGCGCGGTC
>Ga0209331_1000488_pt1 | contig 14191 bp, 18 predicted proteins | sample JacPinW_OM3H0_M3_FD_187971 | JGI IMG/M metagenome (GOLD analysis project Ga0209331, IMG submission 187971) | Forest soil microbial communities from Algoma, Ontario, Canada - Jack Pine, Ontario site 1_JW_OM3H0_M3 (SPAdes) (version 2) | ecosystem: Environmental > Terrestrial > Soil > Boreal... | reverse complement strand
GATTATGGCCGGCTCCATGATACAGAGCCGACAACGAATCCTTCTACTTCCCCGTGACGACGGAAGTTCTCTTCGTCTTGTCTTCGACAAAGACCTTAAAATTTTTGTCTCCGCCCGCTTTCTGATCGTAGGAAACCGACCAGGTTTCGTCGTTCACGTTGTATTGCGTTCGGGGATTCTGATACTCGCTTAGATCATAGCCGCTCGCGCGTGCCTCGCCGTCGGCCAGACTAATGACCTCCGGCGTGGTCAGGCGCGGAAGGTCTGTGGACGATGAGGAGATTGTTGGTGGTGTCGGCACCTGCGGCGATGGATTGGCGAGAGTATTCGACCGAAGCGTTGACGGAGGCGCCGCGACTGAACGCAAAGAATCATCTACCGGGGCCGCAGTTTCTTTTACCGGCGGGGGAATGTTTTGTGTGATTGGTGGAGACGAAATAGGAGGTGGCCCTTGCGCTGGCGGCGCTGGCGCATCCGCAACAGGGCTTCGCTCGGGAGTTGGTGCGGCCCCATCAATCCACCCGCTGGTTCTATTTCCACTGACAAAGGTAGCGTGGGTTTTTTTCCCTTCCTTATCCACACTAACGACAGGGCCGTCGAATTTGCCTTTGACCATTTTACCGGAATAACGGCCGCCGACGGCAACGTGCTTCTTAGAAAAAATAAACTTGGAACGCTCCGCCTTATGCCACGTCAATGTGCCGTATCCAGTGGCGTAGCCGTCCTTGTCTTGCTTCCCCGACCATTCCGCAGTCTCACCCGATCTCGGATAATTGTTCCAGACGAGTGTCTTCCCATCATTGGTGCGTTGATAAGCGCCATCGTTAGCCAACGCGCCGTTCGCGAGCAAGAGCATCGCAATGTAGATAAGGCAGCGCCCGTTCACCGCTCGTAATCTATTAAGAACAATCATAACCAACGAGGGGTAGATTTTAGCGCACTCGCAAAACGCCGGGCAACAGGAATCGAAGCGCGTGGAAACAAAGTTGGAATTACTGCGCCGAATCGCGGCGGCAGGGCGGCTTATCTCCCCGCGACGACGGAGGCTTTCTTGGTCTTGTCTTCCACGCTTACCGTAAAACGCTTGCTCGCTCCGTCGGCGTACATCTGATGATAGGAAACCGACCACGTTTCGTCTGCGGCAATGTATTCCGTCTGCGGACGCTGATACTCGCTCGGATTATAGCCCTGCCGGTGCGCTTCCACGTCGGCCAATGCGATCGCTTCCGCTGCACTGAGATGCGGCCCGGCAACCGGCGGCGGCGATGACGATGTCGATGTTACGGGCGGTGGAGATGATGCCGCGGGCGGCGGCATCGACGCCGGAGGCGATGCCTCGGCGACAACATCCATCCTCGACGCAGAAACAGGGGAAGGACCAATGAGCGATCGCAGCGAATCGTCAATCGTCGGGCTTGGTCTGTCGATGGCCGCAGATGTGGAAACGGATTCTGTGGGTTGTTTTATCGCGCTCTCGCTTTGCGAAGGCGGGTGGCTCGCCGACGGTTTCGGGCCTTCGGCGGGCGCTTCTAGCACCGCCTCTTCCTTGACGGGCTCATTACGTCGCTGCTCAAGAGCTATCCCACTCGGGCTTGGAGCGGGCGCCGGTCCAGCGGCCCAGTCATTGCCTTTCCGTCCATCGACAAATGTGCCGTGAAACGTTTTTCCATTCGCATCCACGTTGACAACCGATCCATCTAATTTGCCGCGGACCATGACGCCCGTATAACTACTGGCGATGGCGAGCTTCAGAGATGGAAGATTGGATCCGGTCACACGTTTTCGCTCAGTTGTGTACCAAGTCAGAGTGCCGTATCCGGTGCCGTATCCCTGTGCGTCCCGGTCACCCGACCACGTCGCCGCGTCACCAGGTTGAGGACTATTATTCCAGACGCGAGCTTTCCCATCCTTCGTGCGCTGGTAGGCCCCGGCACTCGCGCTTTGGACGAACAACAGCAGCACACCGTAAACCAACAAGCATCGAGCGTTCATGGGTTTTTAGAAACAATCACAAATCACCATAAGCATTGTACCTCATTCGGAAAATCTCAGACAACAGAGAAGTTAGACTTCTCGAGTTTTAATGTTGATTTCCGAAGTCAGCGTCTGATGCACGGGGCAGCGGTCCGCAATCTCCATTAACTTGGCGCGCTGTTCGGCCGTCAGGTTGCCGCTCAGGTGAATCTCGCGCTCGATCCTGTCGATCTTTCCCACTTTCGTCTCGCACTCCGCGCAATCGGTTGCGTGAATTTTCGAGTGATGCAGCGAGACCGTCACATTCTCGAGCGGCCAGCCTTTGCGTCGCGCGTAGAACGAGATGGTCATCGACGTGCAAGTGCCAAGCGCAGCCAGAAGATAATCGTATGGAGTCGGCCCGGTGTCAGTTCCGCCGGAGACGACTGGCTCATCGCCTTTGAGATTGTGCGGACCGATCTCAACTTGCTGCGCGAACCCGGCGGCATCGCCGCGCACGATCACATGTGGAGGATTGTTTGAACTATTGCCTGCCATTTGGTGTGAGCGATGATTGTGCGTTACTTTTCCGGCGCGATGGAAGCTTTCTTGGTCGTGTCTTCCACCGTGACGCTGAAATGCTTGCCGGCCTCGGCCATTCCGTCGACCGGCTTCTGATCGTACCAGACCGACCAACTGTTGTCCGTCACGGTGTAATTCACTTTCGAACATTGATACCCGGTCAGATCGTAGCCTTGCGTGCGCGCTTCCTCGTCGGCTAGTCCCATGACTTCCGCTGTCGTTAGGCGAGGAGTAACCGGCGGTGATGAGACCGGTAGTGGCGTCGACACAGGAGGCGGTGCATCGGGCGATGAAGATGTCGATGTTATCGGCGGTTCGCGTCCAGGTAACGTTGCGGCAACAAGTATCCTCTTTAGCGCCGACGATTCGGGTGGCAGCGCCAGTGACTGCAAAAGATCGGTCGGCCGGCCGGCCGTCGGTGTCGCTGCTCGATTGGCAACAGGCGGATCGTTACTGGCGCGTTGCTCAGGAACTGGCGACGGCGCTGGAGAAGCTTCCGCTGACGGCCCCTCGGCCGGCGCTTCGATCACTGGCTGCTGAACCACGCGGCGATTGGCACGTCGCTCCGGAATTGGCGTCGGCTCTGGGGAAAAAGGCTCTACTTGAAGTTCCATCGTGGCGCGCGCAGACAGGGGTTCGGTAGCCGGCTGATCGGGGCGCCGCGTTGACGGCGAATGTTGATCATTAGAGGGCAGCTGTTGTAATGAAATGTTCGCATTTGGTTGTTCGGCCACGTGTCGTTCCGACACAGGCTCATTCTTCGGCGAATTCGGACCTGCCGCCGGACCGGCGGCCCAGTCCTCCGTCCTATTTCCGCTGGCAAACGTCGCGTGCGAAATTTTCCCTTCGGCATCCGCCACCACTAGTCCTTCCAATTTTCCTCGGACCATATTCCCCGAATACCGGATAACCGGAATGTCTTTCTCGACGGAATAGCGCGAGCCCATCCCATATTTTCGCTCAACCCTGTACCACGTCAGAGTGCCGTCTCCCGTGGCGTAATCGTCTTTGTCTCGTTTGCCCGACCAGGTTGCAGCGTCTTCCGGGCTGGGATCGGGATTCCAAACGAAGGCCTTCCCATCTTTGGTGCGCTGGTAAGCGCCATCAGCGTAGACGCCGCCCGCGGGTAGGAGGAGTAATAGCGCACTGCAAAGCAAAAACCGTCGCGCGTTCATCACCACGAACATGTTAGCCCAGCTGCAAAATTTTTTGCCGCGTTATCTACCCTTCGTCAGCGTTGTCTTCCTGGTTTTATCCTCGACGAGAACGTTGAAGCGCTTGTCGTTGGTGGTGCGGCCATCAATATGTTTTTCATCGTAGGAGACCGACCACGTGTCGCTGTCCGCAATGTAATTCGCCCGCGGATTTTGATACTTCCTTAAATCGTAACCACTCGCGCGTGCTTCCGCGTCAGCGAATTGAATTGCGTCGGGTGCCGTCAGCGTGGCCGCAGTTGGCGCCGATGAAAACGCGTCTGGCGGTGCTGGTTCCGGAGGCGATACCTCGGCGGGAGGATTCTTGTGCAGCGACGGCGGAGGAGCTGCGACCGACTCTACGGAATCATCCGCCTTTTTTGTCGCTTCTTTTGCTAACGCGGAAACTTTTGGCTTGGCTGGGCCCAGTGCCGGCACATCGTGTTTCTGTTCCGGAGCTGTGGCGGGAGGGCTCGGACTCTCGGTGGCGCTTGTCGCGATCGTCGAGCTCGGATTTGTTGCTGGTGCTGTACCCACTCTCCAGTCAGTAGTTCTATCTCCATTAACAAAAGTAGCCACAGTCGTCTTCGTGCCAGGATTAAAAGTAATTAGAGAGCCCCGAGTCTCCTTAACCACATTGCCTTCTAATTTGCCTCTGACCATTTTGCCGGAATAACGCCCGCTAACGGCTCTGTGTTTGCCTTTGTCAAACGTATAGCCGGAACGCACCAACTTATACCAGGTCACGGTGCCATATCCGCTGGCATATCCTTCCTTGTCTCGGTCGCCAGACCAGTCCACCGTCTCGCCGCCGAGAGGATAACTATTCCAAACGAGCGTCTTTCCGTCCTTCGTGCGTTCGTAAGTCCCCTCGTCAGCAAATGCGCCGTTGGCGAACAACAGCAGCAGTGCACTGTAAACAAGGAGCCATCGCGCGTTCATAGCCATGGGGATTTTAGCCCATTTAGAAAACCCGCGGCAACAGTAATTCCAATTTCATTACACCGGGCGAAAGCGGGGCCGGCGTCTGCGCTGGTGCTGGGCTGCTCGAACAGCTGTTGGCGCTGGCGAATCCTGGACTTTCATCATCTCGAATGTCCGAAAGAGCGGGGCCAGATCGATCACCGCGTTCGCCGCTGATTTTAGGATCTGCCCAAGATTTTGCGCGACCGACGCGACCTCCACCCGGATCCCATGTCGCCGCAATTTGATGGCGAGATAAGCAAAATCGGCATCGCCGGTTACGAGAATAACCACATCCGGCCGCATCTCGATCGAAAGCTCGAGCGCATCGATCGCCATCATCACGTCCACGTTCGCCTTGTAATGGCCTTCCTCGGCGGGCGCGCCATCTTTGGTCACGACCATGAATCCATTGGAGCGAAGCCAATGCACAAACTTGTTCTTTTTGTCCCGCTCCTCCTGCCAGGTCGCGATCGCTGGTGGCAGTCCGGCGTAGACCACCATCTCGATCAAGTCACGTCCGGTGGCTTCGCCCGCCAGAAAATCGCGGAGCTTCAACCAATCAAGGCCGCGCCCCACGGTCCGGACGGAGCTGCCGACGTTCGATTCATCCACCAGAACCAACACTCGTGGACGCAGACGGCTTTCGGAATCCTTTTTTCGCATAAATCCGCGCAGCGATTGGCCGCCCCTCACTTGCCCGGCACAAAAATGGTCCCCTTCGTCTTATCGTCGATGGTGATGCTGAAACGTTTGCTGGTCTCCGCCATTCCAATGGCCGGCTGATCGTATGAAACTGACCATATCGCGTCGGCCGAATTATACTGCGGCTCCGCGCGCTCGTATTCGGCCGGATTGTAGCCGCGCGTGCGAGCTTCCTTATCGGCAAGATCGACAATCTCTTCTTTCGTTAGGCGCGCATCGGCAGACGGTAATGCCGCCGTTTCCTGCGTGATGTCGCTGGGCAGAATGTCCCCATCGGGACTCCGGTTTAATCCGGATGGCGGTGCCACTAACGCTCGCAGCGAATCCTCCACTTCAGTTTGCGATTTCTTCTTGCGCGGCGGTTGCTTCACCAGAACAGCCGGCGCCGGTGTCGCAGCCGGTTTCGTTTGCGCTTGTGCGTCGGACTTTGATGCGGTCTGCGGCCCGGCTCCGTCATTCTTTTCTGCTTGCCTAACGACCCGCGGACCTTCGGCGGGCGCTTCGGGCTCTGCCACCGGCGAGGGTTTGGCGGGGGCGGGCTCGGCCGCGATCTTCTCCACTTTCACAGGCTCGATACGAGACTTTGCCAGCCTTCGCGATGGCGCCGGGCCCGCAGCCCAGCGGCTGGTCCGCACGCCGTCGGCAAAGACAGCATGGTTTGTCTTTCCCTTGGCATGGGCATTGACCGGTCCATCAAATTTGCCTCGGACCATCCTGCCGAAGTAACGCGCGTAGACGGTAGACTTGGTGTCGCCGTCTTCTTGCCGCGTGGTGTACCAAGTAAGCGTGCCAAATCCAGTAGCGTAGGCTTCGTCGTCTCGGTCACCCGCCCACGTCGCCTCGTCGCCGGGTTTGGGAGCGTTGTTCCAAACGGTCGTCTTACCATTTGTCGTCCGTTGATAAGTGCCGTCAGCAAGCGCCGCGGTCGCGAAGACCAGCAGCCAGGTTGAAATAAAAAGCAATCGCGCCATCACATTTGATATTTTTTTGGGAACCCTAGAACCGACACGGCGGACGTTACCGCACCCCGAACCTCCGGCAACAGGATTATATCTATTCAACCAGGAGCAATCGCTGAAGTCGAAAACCTGCCGGCCGCTTGTTTGGGAGAATCTTGGCTTGTCGCGGCTCACGCGATTTCATAAACTAAATTTCCCCAGGACCGCGCGATAACCAGGAGGACTCCACTATGAAAACCATGAACAAAATTCTTCTCATTCTAACCAGCACGGCATTAGCGCTTACACTCCGAGCAGAAAACGACGAGGACCATGTTCCCACGCAACATAACGAGGCCACCGTCGCGCAGCTTCAGGCGGAGATGGCGTCGGGCAAGCTGACCTCGGAAGATCTGACCAAGGAATACATCGCCCGGATTACGGCGCTGGACCAGAGCAAGGAAGGCGTCAATTCGATTATCGAGCTAAATTCCGACGCGCTCGACATGGCTAGAAATGCGGACAAGCTGCGCAAGCAAGGCCATCTACTCGGGCCTCTGCATGGCATCCCGGTGCTGCTCAAGGACAACATCGACACCGGCGACAAGATGCAGACCAGTGCCGGTTCGTTCGCACTTGCAGGCAAATCCGCCAAGCAGGATTCCACTGTCGCCGCCAAATTGCGTGCGGGCGGTGCAGTCATTCTCGGCAAAACCAATCTCTCCGAGTGGGCAAACTTTCGTTCCTTCGAATCGATCAGCGGCTGGTCTGGCCGCGGCGGGCAAACCAACAATCCCTACGGCCTTGATCGCAACCCCTGCGGCTCGAGCTCGGGCTCCGCAGCGGCCGCTTCGGCAAACTTCGCCGCCGTCTCGTTAGGCAGCGAGACCGACGGCAGTATCGTTTGTCCCGGGAACGCCAACGGCGTCGCCGCCATTAAACCGACCGTGGGCCTAACGAGCCGCGCCGGTGTCGTGCCCATCTCGCATACGCAGGACACAGTCGGCCCTCACGGACGAACCGTGGCGGATGCCGCAGCCGCGTTGGGTGTTATTCAAAGTCGCACTTCCGACGGACGCGATCCTGCTACGGCTGGGGTCCCGCTCGGTTGGCAGGGAACAGGCAAGACTCGTCCCACTAATATTCCCACTGACTACACGCAGTTCGTAAATGCCCACGGCCTGCAAGGCGCGAGACTCGGACTGACTCGCGCCGGGTTAAACGGTTTCGATCCGCTCGTCCCCACGCCGCAACCGGTCCTCGACGCGTTCGAGGCGGCCGTAGCTGCGCTCACCGCTGCCGGTGCCACGGTTATCGACCTCGATGCCGCGGGCTTCACTTTCCCTTCGGCTGACGGCGAATTCTTTGTGCTGCTTTACGATTTCAAGGGCGACATCGCGAAATACTTTGCTACGCGTGCCGGTGTCCCGGTGGCCGGCGGCAATCTTCAGACCGCGATCGATTTCAACAACGCTCATGCCGACGTCGAGATGCCGTTCTTTAATCAAGACATCTTCGATCTCGCGCAGACGATCAATCTTGATCCGAACTTTATCGATCCGAACTTCGGCCTTTCCTACAACCAGGCGCTCGCGATCGATCACAACGCGGGTGTCAATGGCATCGACAAAGCGATTAGCCAATTCCATCTCGATGCGGTCGTGTCAGCAACTGATAACCCGGCCTGGTCTACCGACCTGATCTACGGCGACCACTTCATCTTCGGGACGTCGGGGCTCGCCGCGGGTCCGGGTTATCCCATCGTGCAAGTCCCTGCCGGCATGGTCTTCGGCGCGCCGCTGGGCATCAGCTTTTTCGGAACCGCATTCAGCGAGCCCACCTTGATCAAGCTCGCTTCTGGCTTCGAGGCTGCGACGCAAGTCCGCGCACACAACCTGCCCACGTTTGCGGACACGGTCCCATTCAACAATATCCAAGGCACAACCCCTAAGCCGCCGAACCAGCAGAGCCAACAGAACCAGCACAAGAATTCTCCGAAGGCGCCCAACGCAAAGATGCCGCACCATCACATGTAGCCGAGAGCAAAATCGAGCGGCCGCCGAGCGTTGGCGATGTGATGTCGATCTAACGCGCCGTAAGTCGCTGGCGGTGCGTTAGATCAACGACGTTTGGAACGAAGATTCGCGTCGCAATTACTGGTCCGTTGCCGGTACAGACGTTGCTCCATTCAGATGCAGCCGTGGACACAGCAACACTCAGAATTCTCGCCGTCGACAACGAGCCATCCGTCACACTTTCTTTGCGCTATGTCTTTGACGGGCCGCGCTATGACATCACTACTGTAAATGATGGCGATTCGGCCCTGGCCAGGCTCGATAGTGACCCGGATCCATTTGATGTCATCATTGTCGATCAAAAGATGCCGCACCTCACCGGCATAGAATTGGTCGGTGAAATCCGGAAACGCGGGATCGGCGGCAAAATCATTATCGTCTCGGCGCACCTTTCGTCGGAAGTCCGCGAAGCCTACGAACGATTGGACGTCCACGTCATGTTCAGCAAACCGTTCGACGTCGAAATGCTGCGCTCTGCGGTCGATCGTCTCGCCGCTTGATCTCAGTCGCCTTACTGCGCCTCGGTCTCAAATTTTATCGTCGATTTCAGAATCGTCGCTTTGCCGGCCCGATCGAATCCAAGTACCACCGTGCGCGTCGCGGTGATTGAGCCGCCGTCTCCGCCGTCGATCATGGTGTCGATGCTCACCGCGAGCGAGCCATCCTTTCTCCACGCCTTCGCCGTCGTCCAATTTTGTCCCGCGACATGCGGGAAGCTTTTGCCGCGCTTGAGTCTCTCCGGGATTTTCGCTTCGGGCAGCTCCGGCAATTTAATCTTTCGAAAGGTTTCGCCGCTGCGGGAGTAAACATCAATACCCTGGATTGGATGACCGTACCTTGTCATGAGCGCGAAACGTTTCGAATCGGGCGCCCACAGCACACTGTAGTGAACCATCTGTGAGTCTTCCTCCCCGACGCGCTGCACGACTTTCTTCGATTTCGCGTCGATCAAATCAATCGTGTGCAAATCGCCCTCGTAATTTGTCAGGAAAGCGAATTTCCCGTCCGGTGACGGCGACTCGCTCTCTTCTTCTTCTTTACCAGCGGCGGGACTCGGCGAGGCGGCAGTTTCCTGTGCGCAGATCGGACAAGCGACCGCGATCAGAATCACGAGAGCGAGTGAAAGCTGTGATCGCATATTCAGGCACGTGGCAAGTCGGACGCACCGGTCACCACGCCAAGCCCAAAAAAAAAGAAGCGAGCGCAAGTTTGCGGTGATGGATCATGCGGCGAAGATCAAATGTTTAGACGCGACCCCACACTCGACAGTGTTCAGAATCGCTAAACCTTGCCTGCTGGAACTGGCTCCCTTACGAAAATCTTTAGTCCCAAATAGGAACCCAAAATCGTGACAAAGACAGTAAACACGTAATCGGGGAGGCCAAGAGTTGTGAAAACCGGCCGTGTTAGGCACAGCGCGGCTATAATGAAGGCAGTGACAATCCCGAATGATAATGCGTGCAGCGCCTTACTAAAAGGAGTGTTCATCTTTAAGAAACAGTCTTAATTCACTCAGAAAATAGGCCAAGCCCGATATAAACGACCCAGCCCCGTGCAAATTCTCTAAGGCCGTGATCCAAAAATTTGGATGATCGTTGAACAAGGCATGACCAAGCCAGATCAAAAACCAGAAGCCTAAATAAGCGCCTCCCATGGCCAGGGCGCCATTAAAGGTCATCAGAAGAAACTTTAATATCCGGGGGACTCGCAACTTGATAGCACGATAGTGGAAACCAGAATTCGCATAAGCAAGATCAAAAGCAGCTTTTCGCACGGCCGTCCGAAAGCCGAACTCGGTTAGCCTCTTTACGGTAGCCGCGATCGCCGTCCGCAATTCTTTGGCAGACTTGCCGAAGGCTGCTCCAGAGCGCTTGTGCCAAGCGCCTCGTTATTAGATCGGGTGCCTGACACAAGCACCGCTGCAACTCTACAGGAAGCAATCAGGAGCGAGCCTGCACAACAATCGCCCTCATCGGAACACGAATATCTGTTTCTCCGAATCGTTCCGCGATCGCTTGAGCGACGGCCTTGGTAACGACTGACAACAATGACGGGTCGCGCTCGACGATCTCCACAGCCACCGGATTCCCGTGGACCAAACCTGTCGCGACATCTTCCGCCCGACTCGCGGCAGCGACTTTGGAGATAATGTCGATCTTGATTTCCTGAAAGCCCGCGTCCTTGAGCACGCGTTTGATCTCGTCCTGATCATGATACCCGAACGGGACTCCGTAGAATCGAGGCGGATCTTTATCGAAGTAGCTGACAATCGTTTGATGTGCGAGTTGGCCCAGCGCGTTGTGCTCCAGTGCATCCCAAACATTGAAAAGAAAATTTCCTCCCGGCTTTAGAACGCGATGCGCTTCGCGCGCGGCCAGAGCCTTGTCCGGCACAAACATGATTCCGAACTGGCAGACCACGGCATCGAACATCCGGTCGCCAAACGGCAAGCTACAGGCATCGGCCTGTAGCCATTGCACTGCTTCGTCTTTACCGAACTTGGCCGCTGCGTGCTGAAACATCGGCTCGTTCAAATCCGTCGCGGTCAGTTTCACAGTCGGCGGCAGCTGGTTCCGCAAGAGGCGCGTTAAAATGCCGGTGCCGCAGGCCAATTCCAAGACCGAACCTTTCTTCGCGACCTGCAACCGCGCCGCCAGATCCTCCGCGTAGGGCTGGAACAATACCGGGCCGAGATAGCGATCGTACGCCGCCGGGATCGATCCGGAAAATTGCGCGTGTTCGTCTTTCATTTTAAAGATCGATGCCCATGCTCAGAGCGCCGGGCTGTTCTTCCCAGCCGGAGCGTTTCCAAAATTCCCGGCCACGCGGATTTTTTTCGTCCACGAGAATCATCGCGCGTTTCACACCGGTCCGGCGCAAACCTTCCAGGCATTCATTGACCAAACGCTTTCCGACTCCGCACCCCTGATAATCAGGATCGACTGCGAGATGATAGATATGACCGCGGCGTCCATCCTGTCCGCACAACGCCACGCCGACGACGGTCGGTCCATCGATGGCCACGCGGCTCAAGCCCGGATTGCGCGCGCAAAACAGCGCTACGCCGTTTTTGTCATCGCCTTCCGCGATCTCCAAGCCCTCGACCCGCCAAAGCTCCACCGCCGCTTCGTAATCGTCGATCGTGAAATCTCGGGTCTCGATCGTGCCGCTCATCTTGCGGCCTGAACCTTAGCACGCCGAATATGGCGCGCCGCAAGGCTTGTCCTGAGCGCAGTCGAATAGATCGACATCGAACTGATCGTCTTTTAGCGGGCCGCCCGCACTGCTGTAGTCGGGCTGTAGTAAGTCGATCTCCTGAGGACAAGATGATCCGATTGCCAGCCCGCAGTGAATATATAGAGGCCGCCTGATCGTACGCTCAGAGGCATCGTCGTTGGCCGGCGAGACTCAGTATTTGGCAAGGCGAGCACGGTCAACACATGACGCCCGGCCGAGACGACACCCCCGTAATGCTGGTCGCGCGGGATGTCCGCCACCCTCTTACCGTCGATCGACAATCGGACGAAGAGATCGCTTCCAAAGTTCGGCGCCCTTTGAACAATGAGCCGCGCGCCTTTGCTGCTACTACTGCTCGCCTGCGTCTCACTGCTCGCGACAAAGATTAGCAAAGGTAGAATGAAGAAAGTCCTCGTCATCAGGTTGTAAACGCAGCCGATCAAAAACCGCAGTCTCACGTTTTGTCGCCTTTAATTCGAATCAGGAACCCAGTCGCCAGTTCTATTTCCACCGACAAACGTAGCGTGAAATTTTCGCGGCGGGTTCGTCTGCCAACGAACCAACGGGATCGAATCCTCCCGAAGCACCGTGCCCTCTAATTTGCCCCTGACCATTTTTCCGGAATATCGGCTGGCGACGACAAGTTTGCGCTTTTTCTTAAACGTATATTTAGAGTCGTCCAGTTTATACCAGGTCACGGTGCCGTCGCCGGTGGCATATCCGTCCTTGTCTTGATGCCCCGACCACTCCACTGCCTCACTCCCGCTCGGGCCAGGGTGGCTGTTCCAAACCAGAGTCGTTCCATCCTGTGTGCGCTGGTAAGTGCCATCATCAGCGTAGGCGCCGTTCGCGAACACGAACAGCAGCAGCCCACTGCAGAGAAAAAGAAATCGGGAGTAAGTCACGACGAACATCTTAGCAAACTATTTCGCCGGTGCGGTTTTTCCCTGGCGAGCCGTAGCCTCGCGCGAAGGCTGCTTCGCGAGGGCGAGACGCTCGGTCTTTTTGCGGCGTGCCCTGCGTTTCTTAGCGTTATCTCTGCCTTGGCTGTTTCCCATAACCTGAACAGTCGCGCGTTCTTCGCGGGTTCCAAGCTGTTTCCTTGCTAAGAGATGGAGATCACCCGATCAGTTAACGCGGCTGAATGCCGCAAATAACAACGCCACGGCCGCGGCCGTAACCAAGCCGGCACCGAGAACGAACAGTGGCGCGTCAAAATAGCGGAAGCCCATCAATGCCAGCAATGTTACGGGGAGCGTCGCAACGGTGACCGCGGTCGTGCGCACGACAACCTGCGCCCACGCAACGCGAGCTGCGGAATGCGGCGCCGCGTAGAGCATCAGCCAGCCAAGCGGCAGCAGCAACACTCCCACGAGCACATGATTTAGCAGCATCGGAGGTACAAGCACCTCCGCCGCTTCAGGCGAGCAAGAATGTCGAATCAGGCTGGCAATGTGAGGCGTCGCGACCAGATGCACGATGCCGAGCAGAATAAGAAGAACTCCACTCGCACGAAGTATCCGGGTGTGAGTAGGCGCCGACATAAATCAACTTCAACTATGAAAGGATTGCCTACCTTCTCATGGTTTTCGCAATGCGACGAGGCTTACCAGATACGCTAGAGCCGCGACGATTCCATATCCCAGTAAAACGACGTGCAGCACCGAGAGTTTAGGCGGAAGCGGCATCGGGACGAACACTTGGTAGAGCGTGTTCGCGATCCAGAATCCGGCCATCGCGAGCAACACCCCACGGTCGGGCGGCAACGAGCGATGCAATTTGCCCAGCGCAACGAAAGTCAGAATACCGCCGGCCAGCAGCAAAAAACTGAAGAAGAAATTAATCGAGAAAAGCGCCCATTGGATCACGCTCGGAATTTTCTGCACAAAAGCGTCCCAGTGAAACATGGACGGCAGAATGAAATGATACGCGCCCATCGCGCATGAACAGGATGCGGCGATGAAGAGCGCGATCTTGGCGGTGCGAGTACCCATCACGCGCGTTTTGTGATCTTCACGGCGTTATTTCGCCGGCGCCTTCTTGTTTTTCTTAGCGAGAGCGGCTTGGGAAGTCGTCATTTCGGCGGCCACGCGTTCCCGATCGTCGCTTTGGTGGATTGCAAAACGGATCGATCTATACCGCGGAGAATCTTTCGCATTAGCTCGATCGTCCCCGGCGTTTCGAAGTAAGCTCCGTGAATCGCTTCACCACTAACGCTCCCAGGAAAAAAGCTCGAGCAATCAACATCCCAGACATTGTCTGTCTGAGGTGGTGCAGTTACAAGCGGCGGGCGAGTCGCCAGTATGTAGATTCAAGTAACCCAGAAATTGCCGCGGACCCTGGTAGATGATTCCGAAGATAATCCCGAAAGCAATGTAGTAGATCAATCGGCGGCTGATCAGTGCGGCAGGACCGTACTTACTGCGAAGATCAGTTCGCGATTCGGACTCATGCGAACGGGACGTCCGCGCTCCCAGCGTTGCGGCTTTGCCGCCCTCCAGTGCGGAAAGGCTATGCCTTTCCGGCCCGCAAGCCTTACTTAATT